>Ga0247727_10014814_pt1 | contig 12892 bp, 1 predicted proteins | sample WisWelCaveWW1625_FD_202498 | JGI IMG/M metagenome (GOLD analysis project Ga0247727, IMG submission 202498) | Biofilm microbial communities from Wishing Well Cave, Virginia, United States - WW16-25 | ecosystem: Environmental > Aquatic > Deep subsurface > Groundwater > Cave microbial mat | place...
CTTTGACGCCGATGACAATCGCATCGACGACGTGGCCGTTGATTGGAGTGTGACGGGCGGCATTGGAAATTTGAGCACACTGAACGGCGTCAGCACGACGCTGACCGCGACGACGCCCGGCTCCGGCGTCATCACCGCCAATCATCCGACACTGATCGATGACGCCACCGGCGACCTCGTCGTCAATGCCGGCACGTTGAGTTATATTAAAGTTGTTTTTGGCCCGGGCGGCAACGGCGCGGAACTCGGCGCGACGGCGCTCACGACCGATCAAACACTCACGGTGCATGCCGCCGGCTATGACGCGAGCGGCGTTTATCTCGGCGACCAGGCCGTGACGTGGAGCCTGACCGGAAATAATATCGGCACGCTTTCGAATGCGAGCGGACTTTTCACGACGCTCGACGCGCGCACACCGGGCGTCGGACAAATCGCGGCCGATCATGCGACTGCCACGGATGACGCGACCGGCGATATCACGGTGACCGCCGGCGCGGCGAATCGCATCAAGGTTTTGCTGGGCCTGGCCGGCAACACCGCGGAAGCTCGCGACACCACGTTGACCACCGGCGCCACCCTGCCGGTGCATGCGAGCAGCTTCGATATTGACGGCAACTACAAACAGGATGTGGCGGTAAACTGGAGCGTCACCGGCGATATCGGCACGTTTAGTCCGGCTTCCGGCATCAGCACCACGTTGACCGCGACGAAGGCGGGAACCGGTGTGATCAATGCCGATCATGCCACGCTGATCGACGACGCGACCGGAATTATTTCGGTCACTTCCGGCAATTTGAGTTATGTGAAAATAGTTGAAGGTGAATCGGGCAACGGTCCGGAATTGGGTCCGAAATCGTTGAACACCGATGCAACGCTCCCGGTGCATGCCGCCGGTTATGACGTGGCGGGCAATTATCTCGGCGATCAGCCAGTGACGTGGAGCGTCACCGGCGGCATCGGCGCGTTTTCAACGCTGACGGGAACGTTCACGACGCTTGAGCTGAAAACGCCGGGTACGGGCGTGATCACCGCCGATAATGCGGCGGCAACCGATGACAATTCCGGCCCGATTACGGTGACGGCCGGCTCGCCGTTCCGCATTAAAATTTTGTCGGGTTTAAACGGCAACACGCTGGAAGTCGACACGGCCACCCGCTCGACCGGGCAAACGCTCGTCGTGCATGCGAGCAGTTTTGACGCCGATGATAATTATAAGCAGGATGAAAGTGTGGCGTGGAGCGTCAGCGGCAACATCGGCGCAATGGCCCCGCCCGGCGGGGTTTCGTCCACTTTCACTGCGACGAAAGTCGGCACCGGCGTCGTCTCCGCGGATCATCCGAGTTTGATCGATGACAACACCGGCCTGATCACGGTCATTGCGAGCACTTTGAGTTTTATCAAAATCGTCGAAGGCACGGCCGGCAACGGGCCGGAAGTCACGACGCGAGCGAAGACGACCGATGAAACCATAACCGTTCACGCCGCGGGTTACGATGCCAGCGGCAATTATTTAAATGATGAGCCGGTGACGTGGAGTGTGATCGGCCCGATCGGCGCGGTCAGCCCGGCGACCGGCATGGTCACGACGTTGAATTTGACCCGCGACGGCGTGGGCCGCATTGTCGCCGATCATGCGACGGCAACCGATGACACCACCGGCGATTTGACGATCACGCTGGGCGCGTTGAATCGGGTGAAAGTGATGGTGGGTCTCAACGGCAACAGCGGCGAAGTCGCCAACGTCTCGATCAACGCCGGCCAAACGTACGTGGTTCATGCCGCCGGGTTTGATGCGGATGGCAATTATCGCGGCGATGAGCCGGTGAATTGGAGCTTGACCGGCGCGAATATCGGCACACTCGCCCCGTTAAGCGGGGTCAGCACGACGTTGACCGCGCGCAAAGTCGGCGTCGGCCAGATCAAAGCCGATCATGCCACGGCGCAGGATGGTTTGAGCGGCAGCATCACCGTCATCGCCGGCACGCTGGCGTTTATCCGGGCAATTGAAGGTCCGGGCGGAAATGGAACTGCGATCGGCGCGAAGACGATCAGCGCCGACGAGGTGTTGCAATTGCACGCCGCGGGTTTTGACGCCGATACGAATTATGTCGGCGATCAAATCGTCAATTGGACCAGCGCCGGGACGTTGACGCCGACGGTTGCGGCGACCGGAGCGCAGAGCATTTCGTTTGCGCCGACGCTTTCGCCGGCAAGCGGCACGATTCGGGCGACGCACGCCGCCGCCGGTTTTGATGAGACCGGCACGATTACGGTGATTGACGGCGCGCTGCGCAAGATTAAAATTTTATCCGGTCTCGCCGGTGAAACGACGGAGGTCGGCGCGACCACCGTGTCCTCCGGCGGAACGCTGCAGGTTCACGCCGCCGGTTATGATGGTGATGATAATTATATTGCCGATCGGCCGGTAAGCTGGACTTTGACGAATCCGATTGGCGCACTCAATCCAACCGGCGGCATTGCGACGATCTTCACCGCCGGCGCACAGGGCACGACGACGATTCGCGCGGTTGAGGGCACGCTTGAAGACAACACCGGCATCATTACCGTGACGACGAGCAGCGTGGCGAAAATTATTTTGCGCACGTTGCCGGGAAATGCCGGCGCGCCGTTTGGCGCCGCGACGCCGACGGCTGACGATCAAATCACGATTTACGCCGCGGGCTACGACGCCGGCAATAACTATCTCGGTGAAGTGAGCGTGAACTGGACGAACACCGGCAATCTCGCGCCGCCAGTCTCCGCCACGGGGTCCTCATTTACATTCTCTCCGACGCTCGCCGCGGCCGATAATTCGGTGAACGGTCTCATTATTGGCGCGCTTTCGCCGACCATCAAAGACAGCACCGGCACGATCACGGTTCTGCCCGGCGCGCCGAGCGGCCTCGTCACGTTGACGCCGAATCCGAGCGCGCTCACCGCCGACGGCAACGCGACTTCGACGATCAACAGCGGCGATATTAAAGACAGCGAGGGGAATAATGTGGGGAGCGGCAAATTGTTCACGATCACGATCAACCCGCCGCTGGGCACGATCACAACGCCGGACGCCGATCCTTTGCCCGGCCATCAAATCGCGACCAATCCGTTGAGCCGCTTGAGTTTTATTTTTAAAGCCGGAACCACCGGCGGCATTGCCACGATCACGGCCACCGGCGGCGGTGGCGCCGCGAATGGTTCAACCTCGATCAGCCTCGGCAGTTTGAGCATTGAAAGTATCTCAACCGCGCCGGCCACCGTTTCGCAGGGACAAACCGGCATCACCGTGAGCATGCAGGTGCGCAATCTCAGCACGGCAACGGTAACCAATCTCACCGGCCAGCTTGATTTTATCGGCTCGGCCAATCGCAATCTTGATTACGTTGTGCAGGCGCCGGCGCCAACAACACTCGCCGGCAGCGCCGCGACGACATTGTCATTTATTGTTGCGGTCAATAACAATGCCACCACGGAAGCCGTGACCATTAACGGCTCGGCTCAGGGTTCGGTCGGGGCGACGGCGGTGAGCGTGAGCGGCACGACGCAAACCGATTCGTGGACCGTGCAACGGCGGGCGAATCTGAACATTCAGCTCACGAGCTCGGCGGATGACACGGTTTCGCAGGGCCAGCTCAATCGCACGGTCACGGTACGGATTGGCAACGATCCCGGCGCGGCCACGGCGAATGTTGATAGCGTGCGTCTGGTTTTCAAACAGGGCCCGGCGATTATCACCGCGGATTATCTCATCGCGCCGCCCATCCCGCTGAACGGGACGAGCATCGCGGCGAATTCGACCGTAGATTACACGTTTTCGCTCAACGTCGGCGCCGCGGCCACGCTCGGCCTCGTCGCGATTGACGCGCGGGCGTATGGCAAAGACGGCAATTCCAATCAGCAAATTTCCGATCTCGACGGCGCGACGACGCCGCACACCTGGACGGTGGTGGCCGGCAACGCGTTTCGTATTGTTTCGCTCACGCCTTCGCAGAGCAAGGTGACTGCCGGCATGGCAGGCGCGACGCGCACGTGGATGGTGCAAATGGCGCTGCAAAATGCGGGAACCTCGCCGATTCGGGTGAATTTCGATCCGGCAAAAACATTCATTCGTTTGACCATCGGCAGCCAGATTGTGACGCCGGAATACACGATCACTTCTCCGACGGCGCTCGACGGCGGCAGCACAACGCTCAATGGCGGCGTCACCGGCACGTTGACGTTCGGCATCACACGCACGGGCAACACCGCCGGGATTGCGACGATTTCCGGTTTCGCGGAAGCGACCGATATTCCGACGAATCAAACCGTGCAGGACAACACCAACGACGGCGGCACGGGGCAGGTCGAGGTGCAATCGCCGCCGATTTTCCGCGTCGAGCCGTTGCAGCTTTCGCAGGCGAACGTCACGCAAAATATGACGAGGCCGTGGCGCGTGAAAGCCGTGGTGCGCAACGATGGCGAGGCCGATTTGCGTTTGCATCCGTCGCCGGACTCCATTAAAATTTCGATTGGCAACAACGCCGGTTATAGTTTTAACAAGTCGACGACATTTGCAACGGGCGACTCGATTCTCTCGCGCGGCGAAACGGATTCGTTGTTGGTGTTCGTTACGCAAACCGGCAGCGCGCTCGGCAATCAAAACGTGACACTCACGCTCAAAGGCCGCGATCGCAACAGTTTGCAGTTGCTCAATTCCAATTCGGCCGGCGCGACGGTGAATGTGCAGCCGCCGTCGGCGTTGAGCATTCTCAGCGTGCGCGCTTCGCAACCCTCGGTTTCAGCGGGTCAAACCAACGCGTGGACCGTGACCGTTGTGGCGCGCAATAATGGCGGCAGCGCGACAACGTTGAAAACCGACTCCACAAGTTTACGCTTCCTGATCGGCGCCGCGTTTCAGAATGATTACACCGTGGCGCTCGAACAACCGCGCTGGCTCGGTTCGGGCTCGGCGAATCTCGCGGCACTCACGACGGATAGTTTGCGTTTCGTCATCAACCCCACCGGCGGATTGAGCGGGACGGCATTTTTGTGGGCCAAAGTCGGCGTCACGGAAATCAACAGTGAGGTGATTCGCGTCGCGACGAATAATGCGAGCTCCGTGCTGGTGCAGCAGCGGCCGAATGTGACTTACCTGCCCAACAGCATGTTGCCTGATATTGTGAATAACAACACGTCGTACGCCTTCACCGTGCGGGTGAACAATGGCGCGAATCGCGCCACGGTGTTGCTCGATCCGGCGACCACGAAGTTTCTTTTTAATAACGGCGGGATTTTGTTCGAAGCCAGTCTCGATGCGAACAATCCGGTGAAAAGTATTGCGCCGGGCGATACGACGTTGACCTTTACTGGCACGGCGATTCCGGGGGCGATGCCCGCGGGCACTTACACGCCGCAGATTCAACTGCGCGGCACGGAGAACGGCAATACGTACTCGGCAAATTTATCCGTGACGCCGAATGAGCTGACCGTTGCCCTGCCGGCGCGCGTGCAGATTCTTTCGGTGCGGCCGAGCCAAAACACGGTGACGGTGAACATGGCGAAGTCGTGGAATGTGACGACGATTGTACGCAACAACGGCGGCTCCGGCGTCCGGCTCGACAACGTGGAATTGCATCTTTTCAACGGTGATACGGTCACCGCGGATTTTGGCTTCAGTGTTCCCGTCACATTTTTGAGTAACGGCACTCGCGTGCTGAATGCGGGGGAGACGGATTCGCTGCGCTTTGATTTTAATCGCACGGGGAGCCCATTGCCCGTCAATACGGCGTTGCTGGTGAGATTGTTTGCCACCGATCAATCCAACGGCCAGCCGATTGTTCCGCCTCCGGCCGGCAGCGGCAGTGTCGTGGTGCAGAGCCGCGCCGACGTGAAAATTCTTACGCTCTCCGCTTCACGGCCGACGGTGACGCGAAATCAGGCGCAGCCGTGGACGGTGGACATGAATGTTCGCAACAGCGGCGGCAGCGACGTGCAGCTTGATTTCAGTAACACGCGTCTCACGCTCACTCGCGGCGGAACGAGCAGCGCGCCGGACACATTGCTGGGCGGCAGCAGAATTTTAGCCGGCAACACCGACGCGACGGTGCGCTTCACGATTGCGCCGACCGGCAGCCTCATCGGCCGCAACGATATCACCGGCGAGATTCGCGGCACGGAGCTGAATAGCGGCGATATTCGCACCGACGACACCGCGGATGGCGGCGCGACATTTGTGACCGTGCAGGATTCCGCGAAACTGCACGTCACATTGGTGTTGAAAGGCGCGCCGAATTTGCCGAATGTGAATGTCTCGCAGGCTTTTTCTGCGGACGTGATCATTGCAAACACCGGCGAGGAAGCGGCCGATACCGTGCGCGTCAGTTTCGGTACGGATGGAGCTTCCACCCTCACCCCTCCGGTGACGCGCCAGATTGTCGCCGTTCCCGGCGGCGAGACGCGCACGGTGAGTTTCAATATTACCGCGGCGGGCAGCGAAGATTTGGACGGTGAGATTTTCCGCGCCAGCATTATCGCCGGCAAAGCGCGCAACACCGGTGCGAATATTATTCCGAGTCCCGCGGCGGATGTCACGGCGCGCGTGTTTATTCAGCGCCCGGCGGGATTTCAAATTGCGAATTTGCTCATCTCGGAAACGCGAGTTGATGCCGGGCAGACGATACCGTGGTTCATTGACGCCGTGGTGACCAACACCGGCGGCGCGACCATTGCGCTGAATGAGCCGAGCGCCGCGGATATCACCGTGCAAATCGGCGGCGCGACGCAAATCGGTTACACCATTGAGCCCGAGACGCTGTTGCGGCGCAATCGCACTTTGCAACTGGCCGCCGGTGAAATCGATACCGTGCGATACGCCGTTCTCGGCACCGGCCAACGCGGCGGACAGGCGTCGTTGATCGTCAACATCGACGGCCTTGATAAAAACAACACCGTGGCGTTGAGCGACAGCGCAACCGGCCAGATCGAAGTGACGACGACGGCCGCGGTGCAACTGGTCACCGCCTCGCCGATCGTGATTCGCAGCGTCGGCGAGCTGGGTTTTGTCAATGTGACTCAGGCTTTCAGCGTCGTCGTGGCGGTGCAAAACATTGGCTCGTTTGAGGCGGTGAAAGACGTGCGCGTGCGCCTCGCCAGCGATCTCGGCCGCTCGACGATTGTGACGGACGAGCAGGTGATTGATACCATTAAAACGAGCCAAAGCCGCACCATGACGTTCTCGGTGCGCGCCGCGACGTTCACCGCGAGCGCCGACACAAACGAGACGTTCACCGCGCGCATCATCTCCGCGTTGACGCTCGGTGACCAGCCGGCTTCCATTCGAACGGGCGGCGATTCCACCGCGCAGGTGCGCGTGCAACGCCCGGCCAACCTCTCGGTGGCCGCGACGATCAGCGAGCCTTCGGGAATTTTGAGCGGCGATCAATTTTTTGATTTCACCGCGCGCGTTTCCAATTCCGGCCAGGCTGCGGTTGACAACGGCGGCCAACTGCAATTGGATTTGCCGCCGGGGCTGGGATTCGAAATCAATCAGGCGCCCACCGTTTTTCCGGTCGGCGCGCCGATTCTGTGGCGACTGCGCGCGCCGAATGCGGCGATTGCCAGCGCCAATTTGCGCGTGTCGATCAGCCGGCCGTGGAAAGATTTGAATATTGATGCGCCAACGCTGGTCAGCAAAGACGCCGACACGGTGACGGTTGCCGTGGAACCGACGGACGTGAAGATCGACACGGTTTACGTGAGCGCGCCGAAAGGCGCGGAAGATGGCACCGTTTCCTCCGGACAAAAATTTTATGTGACCGCTATAATTATTTTCAGCCGCGATCTGGTGAGCACCACCGCGACGCTGTTTGATCCGCAGAATACCGGCCGCTTTACCGTTGGCTCGCCGACAACCGTTCGCGATGTTTGGACGTGGGAGGTGCAGGCGCCTTCCGATCCGTATGAAATTCCGGTCTTTTTCACGGTGCGCGCGGCCGGCGTCAATCGCAGCGGCTCGTCGATCGTGCGGTTGGATAGCCTCAGCTTCATCACCGTGGAAAGAGCGACGTTGAATTTGAGCGCGCGGATTATTGCGCCGCCGGGCGCCGTTAACGGCAATCTTTCTTTCGGCCAGCCGTTTACGATCAGCGCCACCGTCCTGAAAGACGGCGCCGGCGTGAGCGATACGACGAAAGTCCGGCTTGACGAGTTCAGCGGTTTTACGATTTTGGGCAATCCGGAAAAAGCGATTGAAGTCAATGGCCAGGTGCAGTGGCAGGTGACCGCGCCGAGCACGACGTTCAATGATTCTCTCACCGTGCGCTTCCGGCAGCTACCGTTCGATGAAAACACCAACGAGCGGGCGGCGTTCAATCCGCGGCGTGGATTCGTGCGTGTGCCGGTGCGCGTGGACAGCTCGGCCTATTTGAGAATTGTGAGCTGGGCGATGGCGTCGCCGTCCGGTGCGATAGATGGCGTCGTGAGCACGGGGCAATTGTTTGTCGTGCAGGCGGAAGTTGAAAGCCGCAAAGTTGAAAGCCGCGAAGGCGAGCGCGCGGAAGCGTTGCTGCAGCCGCAGGGTAATTTTACGACCACGCAGAATTTGATTCAGCCCGTGAATGAAAACGGCAGAACGATTTTGCGCTGGGTGGTGCAGGCGCCGAGCGCCGCGAGTTTTCGCAAAGACACGCTGAAAATCGAGCTAACCGGCGTTGACAAATCGAGCGGGCAGGCGATTACAAAGCAACGGCAGGGCATTCCTGTCGAGGCAGTCGCCCAGGCGAGTTTGGAGCTCAGTGCTGCCATTACCGACTCGGCCGGACAGGGCGGCAATGTCGGCCTCAACGCGCTGGTAAAAGTTACGGCCAGGTTGAAAAATAACGGACAGGCGGCGACGCGCGGCAACGCTAAAATCAGAATGCGGTTGCCGGCAACCGGCGATTATCGTTTCGTCAATCCCGCGGATTCGATTCAAACTCTTGATGCCAACGGCTCGTTTGTCTGGCAATTTCGCGCGCGCACAACGCCCTCGCCCGGGCGCGAAACGATTCGCGTGCGGTTGTTGACGCCGTATCCGGTTGACGTGAATACGGATTCGACCGCGTCGGTTTCGCTCAACGAAGTCACGATTCCAATTCAGGCCGAGCGGAAACGTCTCACCGTGCAAACGCTGCCGGCGGCGCAGGGCCCGGTGGTGCGCGGTGAAACCGGTTCGCTGCTGATGCGGTTAAAATTGACGAATGAAGGCAGTATCAGCTCGAGCAACATTCTCCTGCGCGCGTTAACCTTTCATGCGCTGAATCGCAATAATGAACCGCTGAACGCGAGTCAGGTGATGAAAGAACTGCGCGTGGTCGATACGAAAAACCCGGCGCGCGTGCTGGCGCGCCTGGCGCCGATTCCGGCCTCGGATTCTCTGCGTGTGCCGCTTGCGCCGGCAGCGGACACACTGCGCAGCACGAGGCCGCACGTCGTGGACGTGGTGGTCGATATTGCGGATAACTCGAATGAAGCATTCCGGCTCGCGTTCAAACGCGCCGCGGACGTCGAGGCGATCGACCAGGGTTCCGGCGATGGCGTGGAAATTATTTTCAGGGATGAACGCGGCAACGAGGTGACGGCGAATCAGGTCGTCTCGGCTAAACGCGTGATCGCCGAAGCGGATTTTCAGAAATCGTTTTATAATTATCCGAATCCGTTCGATCCGGATGAAATCAATCTCAAGGGCATTCAGGGCACGGAGTTTAATTATTTGCTGACGCAGGCTTCGGATATTGAATTTCGTATTTACACCCTGCTCGGTGAATTGGTTTATGCAAGATCCTTTAAATCGACCGACCCCGAGGGCCGCCCGGAAACGACCTATAAAACTCTCGTCTGGGATGGCCGCAACGGCAACGGCGCCCGGGTGTTGAATGGCGTGTATCTTGCAATGCTCAAAGTCGGCGGCAACACGGCAACGACCAAGGTGGCGGTGTTGAAGAAATAGTCCGAAGTCTGGTGTGTCCGAAGTCCGAGGTCGTCAGTCCGATGTTGCCGGGCTTGCAAAGGCATGAAATTTTTATAAGATTTTACGGATGGTGTTTTGCAAAATGATTAAAAAATTGTTGAATGATGAGCTTGCCATCGTCATCTTGCGAAATAAGATTTATGTTTTATCGTTTTGGCAAACGCCAGCGGTTGCTTCTATAATATGAAAGATCAACGGTGAAAAACATGCAATCACGAATTTCGAAATTGTCGGCGGTGATATTGCTCGCCGGATTGCTGTGCGGGGCGAGGGTCTCGGCGCAAAGCAACACCGGCCGAGGCCGCGGCGGCACGCAGGAGCTTTTTCGCTTCGGCGTCGGGGCGCGGGCGCAGGGTTTGGGCAGCGCGGTGGTGGCCATGCCGCTGGATGCCTCGACGATTTATTGGAACCCGGCGGGCCTTGATCATCTGGAGCGCCGCAACATCCTGATGTATTATTCGCCGTTGCTGCGGGAGGCGGATGTCAAATATCATTTCATCGGCGCGGCCCTTCCCATTCTCGACGTCGGCACGCTCGGCTTCGGCTGGCTGCATTCCGATGTTGGTTTTACAAAGCGTGAGGACGGCAGTGGTGCGGATTTGGGCGAAAGCTCGGACGCGCACGACGGTATTTTCCTTTCCTTTGCACGGCAAATTTCCTACGGCGTATCGCTGGGCGGCAGTTTCAAAATCCGGCGCGAGCAATTTAACGGCTTCTCGACGCGCGCGTTTGGCGCGGATTTCGGTTTGCTGTATCGCCCCGACTTCAGCGAAGGCATTTTGGAAAATGTCAGTTTAGGCGTTTCGTGGCTCAATGCGGTTCAACCCAGCCTGAAATTAGTTGGCTATACCGAGGCGCTGCCGCGGATTCTTCGCGGCGGCGTCGCCAAATCGCTGCTCTTCGGCTCGCGGCCGGATCAAGCCAATATTTTTCTGGCGATTGAAAAGCCGGAGGGCCAATCTGAAAAAATGCGCTACAATGCCGGTTTCGAATATGCCTATCAAAATCTCGCGATGTTGCGCGCCGGTTACAACGGCGGCGGCATGACCTTTGGCGGCGGCGTGATGTATCAGAATATGTTTCAGATCGACTACGCCTTCGGCCAGTTTGAATCCAATGATGCCGGCCTCGGCGGCATTCATCGTCTCAGCATCACGGCGCACCTCGGCAAAACCAAAACCCAGCTGCGCAACGATCGCGAAGCGCAGGCGCTGCGGAAGATCGAAGAGGAAACGACCAACAAGCTCGCGAAGAATCGCCGCGACGAGTTTGACGAGAAGTTGAATCTCGGCAAAAATTATTTTCAGCAGGGCGAATATTTCAGCGCCTTCATCAATTTTACGCAGGCGCGCGATATTGCCGCGATCGGCTCCAGCAGCATTCCTGGCGCGGATAAAGAGGAAGCCGAGATCTGGGTCGAACGCACCAAAACTAAAATGGACGAAGAGACGCGCGCGAAAGAGGCAAAGCTTACCGCGACCGAGCGCGAGAAAACGATTGCCGCGGCCGATCGCGCGTTTATCGAAACTCAGCGTCAGAAAGGGCTGCAATATCTGCAGGCCAATAAATACAATGAAGCGATTACGGAATGGAAACGCGGCCTCGAGCGTGACCCGGGCAACGCCGAGCTGAAAGACCTGATTGCAAAAACCGAGGGCCTGATTTCCAACCGCCGCGGCGATCTCGTGCGCAAAGCCCAGAACTTTGTCAACGCCGGACAGCCTTTCGAGGCCGTCAACGTGTATAACCAGTTGATGAATCAGCCGGATATTACGCCGGCCGAGCTGAAGTCGTATCAGGATAAAGTGGCGCAGTTGCAAAAACAGTTGGATACCGAGCAGCTTTACCGGCAGGGCTATGAGGCGTATTTAAATAAAAACTATTGCGCCGCCAAAGGCTTTTTCACGCAGGCGCTGCAAAAGGACGGCGGCAACGCGAAAATTCGCCAGTCCTACAGCGACGCCGACGTGCGCTGCAACGCGCGCGTCGCCCCGATCCCCGACGCGATTCGGCCGCGCTATCTCGAGGCCATCGGCCTGTTGAACAACGAAGACTACGCCGCGGCGCTGAAGATTCTCGAACAAATTCAGCCGCAGGATCGTTACAACCAGCGCATCCTCAGCGCCATCGATCAGGCGCGCGAGGGGTTGAAGCCGAAGCCGAAATAAACCGGCGTTTTGCCGGAGGCGGAACCCAAAAGCAAAAACGCATTCCGCCACGGCGCGGCAACTGTAAATTTAAAAATTGCCCAACGGATTAAAAAACGACCAACGGGTTTGAAAGTAAAATCCGTTGGTCGTTTTTCAATCCGTTGGCAACATAAAACTGTTGGAATTTTTCTGGCTTTTGCGGCATCCGCTTGCGAAAGCGCGAAAATAATTTCTTGCACTTCTCGAAAAAAATACCGAAGTTAAAACATGGCTGTGGCCATGTGGCGTGATTATCCAATGTCTAATCCCGTAGGAGAAGCGGTTGTTTAAAAGCGTGACCAAAGAGCAGCTCAAGGTCCCTGCTCACACCGATTATCTTGCCGATCTGCGCGATTTCGTGACGCGCATCGGGAAGAAGCACGGCTTCTCCGATCGCGTCATCAATGCCTTCAAGCTGGCGATTGACGAGGCCGGCACCAACGTCATGCGGCATGCCTATCGCGACGTCGGCGGCGACGGCTTCATCACCATTCGCGCCATGGTCAAGACCAACAGTCTGACCATCTGCCTCATCGATCAGGGGAAGTATTTCGATCCCAAGCACGTCAAAGATCCGGATTTGCAGCGCTATGTCGATATCGGCAAAAAAGGCGGCCTCGGCATTTTCATCATGCGCCGCCTGATGGACGAAATCGATTATCGCAAAACCGAAGAGGGCAATGAGCTGCGGCTCACCAAGAATCGCGATGCGCCGGCGCAG
>Ga0247727_10014815_pt1 | contig 12892 bp, 11 predicted proteins | sample WisWelCaveWW1625_FD_202498 | JGI IMG/M metagenome (GOLD analysis project Ga0247727, IMG submission 202498) | Biofilm microbial communities from Wishing Well Cave, Virginia, United States - WW16-25 | ecosystem: Environmental > Aquatic > Deep subsurface > Groundwater > Cave microbial mat | place...
TGGTCGTGAGCCAGTGATCAGAGCTTTTATGGCTCACGGCATAGAGATCACTTCGATCAAAGATGCTACTCCTGTGCCTCACAATGGACCAAAAGCTAAAAAACCAAGACGAGTATAAAGATAATTAATTTTTCAATAATATTATGATATCAAAACCGAAGTTTAAAATAGCAAGAAGATTGGGAGCCGGAGTATATGACAAATGTCAAACTCCTAAATTTTTAGCTTCTTCTGGTTCGGGTAAATCCGCAAGTCTTGGGGCTAAAAGACCAAAAGCTTTGACTGAATACGGCGCGCAGCTCATCGAAAAACAAAAAGTCCGTTTTTCCTATGGTATCACTGAAAGGCAACTTTCCAATTATGTTGAAAAAGCTTCCCATATCAAGGGTGCTGGAACAGCAGAAAAATTCTATGAAGGATTGGAGTCTCGTCTAGACAATGCAGTGTATCGTATGGGTTTAGCTCCTAGCAGGCGCGCAGCTAGACAGATGGTTTCCCACGGACACTTTGTAGTCAATACTCACCGAGTCACTATACCGTCTTATGAGTTGAAAATAGGCGATGTAATAAAAGTCCGTGAAGGTTCCAAAGTAAAAAAGATCTTTGCAAATCTAGTGGACAAACTAAAAGATTACAATGCTCCAAACTGGCTATCGTTTGATATGAATAAAATGGAGGGCGTTATTTCGGCAAAACCAAAAAATATTGACACTTTTCTGGATTTGAACGCAGTGCTCGAGTTTTATAGTCGTTAAGATTTAATTTTTTCAAATTTATTTATTATTAAAATTTAAAAATAATTTTTTTTCGCACAAATAAATTTGGCGAATAAATATAAAAAAATGTCTGAATATAAAATAATTATGCCTTCTAAGCCTCGAGTGGTCTTGGAAGAAGAAAATAAAGGAGTATTCGAGATAGATGGTCTCTATCCTGGATACGGTCATACATTGGGCAATAGTTTAAGAAGAATTATACTCTCTTCTCTTCCTGGCGCTAGTGTCACTTCTATTAAAATAGAAGGCGTGTCTCATGAATTCGAGACACTCGAAGGTATCAAAGAAGATGTGATTGTGATGATTCTAAATTTGAAAAAAGTTCGTTTCAAGATGCTATCTGATGAACCACAGATGGTATCTCTTTCTATAAAAGGTCCAAAAGAAGTCACTGCTTTAGACATCAAAACAGGCGGACAGGTGGAGATACTAAATGGCGATCTACACATCGTCGAAGTGACAGGCAAGGTCAATTTGAATATTGAAATGAAGATAGAAAAAGGCCTTGGTTTCGTCCCAAAAGAAGTTTTGCAAAAAGATAAGGTGGAGATAGGCACGATCGCCGTGGATGGTATCTTTACTCCTATTCGTCGTGTAGCTTATGAAGTAGAAAATATGCGTGTTGGTGACAATACGAATTACAATCGTCTTAGAATGTCTATTGAAACAGACGGCACTTTGACTCCTCGTGAAGCATTTTTGAAATCAATAGAAATTATGATTATGCAGTTGAAATCAATCATTGATTTCAAGGAGCCAGAAGAAGAGATTGTACCTGAAAAGAAATCTGATCGCGCAGTATCTGCGCCTTCAGGAGAAGATAAAAAAGGTGAAGATTTTACCGATGTTCTCAAGACTCGCACTGATAGCCTCGATCTTTCCACCAGAACACTAAATGCTTTGACGGCTGCAAATATTCGCACACTTGGTGGTCTTGCTAGAAAAAAGAGGGAAGACTTGCTGGAAATAGAAGGTATCGGAGAGAAAGGTATCAGCGAGATCAAAAAAGTGCTTAGCAAATTTAGTCTTAATTTGAAAGAATAAGCAAGAAAATTATATGCGACACCACAACAATAAAAGAAAATTCGGATTAGATAAAAATCAGAGAAAAGCATTGTTTAATTCTTTGGCTTTGAATCTGATCGTGCGTGAAAAGATAAAGACCACATTGCCAAAAGCAAAAGAGTTGCGTCCTCTTATCGAAAAGTTGATAACAAAGGCAAAGAAAAAAGATATAGCTACTCGCAGACTCGTGATTTCGATGCTTTCAAATCGCGCGAAAGAAACCAAAAAGTTATTTGAAGTTGTGGCGCCAAAATATGTTGATAAAAAAGGTGGTTATACGAGGATCTTGAAATTAGGCGTCAGAAAATCAGATGGCGCAGAGATGGCGCAGATAGAATTCGTATAGTTATGTTTCGCTTGTGTTTAGATTGTAAATGATTTAGTATAAAAATAAATATACATAAAATGAAAGAAAAGATGGCAAACAAAATAAAAGATTTATCCGCCAATGCGGAAGAAAAGACAGTAGATGCCAGTGGCAGGACACTCGGCAGAGTGGCTAGCGAAGTAGCGTCTTATTTGATGGGCAAGCACAAAGCTTCCTTTGAGAGGAATGTTTATTCAGGAGTACCTGTAAAAGTTTTGAATGCTTCAAATATCAAAATTACCGCTAAGAAATTGGAAAGTATTTATCACACCAGGTATTCAGGTAGTCGAGGCGGACTTCGTATTTTAAAAGGTACAGAAACAAAAGAAAAGAAAGGATTAAAGGAATTAGTCAGACTCTCTGTGTATAGTATGCTTCCAGACAACAAGCTTAAGAGAGAAATGATGAAACATCTAAAGATAGAAGATTAATATATTTTAAAAATAAAAACACGGAAAGAATAAAAGAAAATGGATAAGAAAATAACTAAAGATGAATATGTGGAAGCTGTGGGCAGAAGGAAGACTTCTACCGCTAGAGTGCGCATTTCACAAGCCAGCAAGTCTAGCTTTACAGTGAATGATTTAGATGTAAAGGATTATTTTAAAACAGAAGATCAAAGGCGTTTAGTGTGGGATAGCGTTGCGAAAGGTCTAGAAGGCACAGACAAAGCAGAATACAAATGGAAAATAGAAGCGCGTGTTTCTGGTGGTGGGATGCATTCTCAAGCTGAAGCTATTCGTCACGGACTTGCTCGTGCATTGTCAAAATTCGACATAGCTCTCCGTCCACAACTCAAAGATTTAGGTTTTCTAAAACGCGATCCTAGAGCAAAAGAGCGCCGAAAATTCGGTCTCAAAAAAGCCCGCAAAGCTCCAAAGTGGAGTAAGAGATAAAGAAAAATCCCTCTTGAAAAAAGAGGGTTTTTTTGTTATTATGTTTTTATATGACAGACGAAGATAATAAAAAAGAAAATCAAGATGAAGTAGACGAAACGATAGAAGATTCTGTCGATATGGCCAAAGATCCTCAAGATTCAAATGATTCAGAATCAGACGATTCCGAAGTCTTGGAATTCGAATTTAATGAAGATGGCGAGGAAGATTTGAAAAAGACACTCAAAAAACTTCGAGCTGACTTGAAAATTTGCAAAGCTGAAAAGGCGGAATACTTGACCGGCTGGCAAAAAGAGCGCGCGGATTTTGCAAATTACAAGAAAGAAGAAGATGCAAGGAAAGCTATGTTTTCAGAAGCAATGCGTGAGAGGATCCTCTCTAGATTTTTGACTGTACTTGATAGTTTCAATATGGCTTTCGCAAATCAGGAAGCTTGGAAAAAAGTAGATGAAAATTGGCGAGTAGGTGTGGAATATATTTATGCTCAGCTCAATACTGTGTTTGAAGAATATGGTGTGAAAGAAATAGGCAAAGTCGATGAAGATTTTGATCCGAATTTCCATCAATCTATAGATATGATGCCGACAGACAAAAAGGAAAATAATCACAAGATATCTGCTGTGGTTCAAAAAGGATACAAGCTAGGCGAGAGAGTTATCCGCCCAGCTCGAGTAAATGTGTTTGAATACAATGGAGAAAAAGGAGAATAAAATTTGCCAAAGTTGCAATACTTCATTTGTCATAGAACAAAATCATTTTTCTTTTTACGAAAAAATAGGTGTACTCCCTCCAAATAAATGTCCGGATTGCAGACAGCAGATCCGTTATGCTTTTCGTAACGAACGCAGACTATATAGGAGAAATTGCGATTTATGTGATAAGTCTACGGTCACCATATATTCTCCAGATAAACCATTTAAAATTTACTGCACCTCTTGTTTTTGGGGCGATGAATGGGATGCAAAAGTATATGCGCAAGATTTTGATTTTTCAAGACCATTTTTTGAGCAGTTTTATGAATTACTTTTAAAATCTCCACGCATAGCACTTTTGAATAAAAACACTGTGAATTCTGAATATACAAATCACGCAGGTGACAACAAAGATTGTTATTTGTCTTTTTGTATGTTTAATTGTGAAAATATGTTGTATTGCACAAACACTTGGGAGAAAGGTAGAGATTGTATGGATTGCCAATACAACCCGATGAATATTTCTCTATGTTATGAGTGCGTAGATGGTGAGAATTTGTATAATTGTCAGTATACGAAATTCTTGCGAGATTGTTCGGATTGTTTTTACTCTTATGATTGTCGTAATTGTTCGAATTGTTTTATGTGTTATAACTTACGCAACAAGAGTTATTGCATTGAAAATCAACAGCACACAAAAGAAAATTACAAAAAAATAATTGAAGAGATGAATCTAAGATCGAGAACCAAAAGGCAAAAGTTTTATGAAAATTATCGAAGAATGATACGAGAAAAAGCGGTACATAGATACGCTGTTATTGATAAATCTATAAATTGTACCGGTAATATCGTGCTTAATTCCAAAAATGCAAAAAATGTGTTTGATATAGAGCGAGCAGAAGATGTATCATTTGCAGCGATGTCTCCTGATACAAAAGATTGTATGGATGTGTATCATGTGGGGCTAAAGACTGAGCTCGTTTACAATTCTCACGCTATTGTACGATCTTCGAATTTAATCGCTTGCAATTTATCATACGATAATACATTTGCATATTATTGTGATTCTTGTCATAACAGCCAGAATCTTTTTGGGTGTGTGGCTTTAAAAAAAAGTTCTTATTGTATTTTAAACAAACAGTACAGCAAAGAAGAATACGACACATTGGTACCGAAAATAATTGAACATATGAAAAAAACAGGGGAATGGGGAGAATTTTTCCCACCCAAATATTCCCCAGTTTGTTATAATGAAACTCAAGGCGCTATCTATATGTCTATGAAGAAAGAAGAAGTCTTAGCAAGAGGTTTTAAATGGGCAGACGATCTGGGTGGAACTTTCGGCAAAGAAACGATTAAGGAAATATCGGATAGTATCAAAGATACCGATGAATCAATATGCAAAGAGGTTTTGGCTTGTGATAAATGCAACAAGAATTACAATATAGCTCTCGCTGAATATGAATTGTATAAAAAAATGATCGTACCTATTCCAGAATTTTGCCCAGATTGCAGATATTTGGAAAGGCAAACTCTCAGAAATCCCAGAAGATTATGGCATCGAGTTTGTATATGTGACAAACAAAATCATTCACATAAAGACAAAAAATGTATTATAGAATTTGAAACCCCGTACGCGCCAGAGAGACCAGAAAAAGTATATTGCGAGGAATGTTATAAAAAGGAAGTGTATTAGATAAAAGTAAGTGAATATGCATATATACGCTATCGCTTATATATGCAAGATCGGTAAGATCAATATGAAATATCAGACTGAAACAAAATTATGTCAAAACTGCGAGAAAGACTTTATTATAGAACTTGAGGATTTTTCTTTTTACGAAAAGATGAAAGTGTCAGCGCCGACATTTTGTCCAGAATGCAGATTGATTAGACGATTGATTTGGCGAAATGAACGATCTTTATATAAAAGAGAATGCGATCTTTGCAAGAAAAAAGTTATTTCTATATATGACAGAGAAGTACCCTTTTCTGTGTTTTGTAAAGAATGCTGGAAGTCTTATGCTTGGGATGCTATGTCTTATGGTTTATCTTACAATCCAAACAAAACTTTTTTCTCACAATGGTTTGAGCTTTTTAATAAAGTACCAAGAGTATCAATTGTGCAATATGGAGATTGTGTAAATTCTGAATATGCAAATTCAATAAAAGATGTAAAGAATGTCTACTTAGCATACTCGATAGTATATGATTCTGAAAATGTTTTTTATTCAAAAAATGTAGAACGATCAAAAAATATAATTGATTGTCTTAATATTACTGATTCCGAATATCAGTATGGTTGCATCAATGGAGATCACAACTATCAATGTCAATATGTTTTTTACTCTGCAAGTTGCATTGATTCATATTTTTTACTTGATTGTTCTAATTGTTCTAATTGTTTTGGGTGTGTGAATTTGCGTAACAAAAGCTATTGTATTTGGAATGAGCAGTATGATAGAGAATCATATTTTAAAATTTTAAAAGAGATAAAGGTAGATAGTTATAAATTTGTTTCAGAAAATGATAAGAAATTTTGGGATTTTTCTTTAAAATTCCCAAGAAAATATTCTCGTATATTAAATTGCATCAATTCGAGTGGAGATGATCTTAGGAATTGTAAAAATGTATCAAATGCGTTTTATATTTATGATTCTGAAGATACAAAATACGCTCATAGGTGTTTGAAGCTCAAAGATTGTATGGATGTCACATATAATGCTAACACTACTATGAGCTATGAACACGCTGCAGGGGGTTCTGATCAAAGTAGTGTCATAAAGTTTGTAATTTACGGCGCTCCTGCGTTAAATGAGGTTGAGTATATAGATAATTGTTCTTCTTCGTCTCATATTTTTGGTTGTATCGGAATAAAAAATAAAAAATATTGTATCTTGAATAAACAGTATGAGAAAGATGAATATGAAAAGTTAGTAGAAAAGATAAAATCAGATATGAATCAAAATCCTTATATAGATAAAAATGACCGAGTTTACAAATATGGTGAGTTTTTTCCTTTTGAATTTTCTCCTTTTGGGTACAACGAGACGGTGATAAACGAAATTTTTCCTCTATCTAAAGAAGAAGCAATACAAATGGGCTACTCTTGGAAAGACAAGGAAGACAATAAATATGATATTACTCTAAAAGCGAAAGATTTATCGGACAATATAAAAGATGTCAAGGATTCAATCTTAAATGAAACAATTGAATGTGGAAAAAGTGGCAAACCTTTTCGTATTACACAGTACGAATTAGAATTTTATAGAAAAATGAATATACCTCTGCCGAGATTGCATCAAGACGAACGATATAAAAACAGAATGCAGATAAAGGGACCCATTTATAAAATTTGGCACAGATCTTGTGTGTGTCATGAAATTACTCACGGACATAATGAAAAATGTCAAAATCAATTTGAAACCACTTATGCTCCAGAAAGGCCAGAGAAGGTATATTGTGAAGATTGTTACAAAAAGGAAATTTATTAAAAACAAGTAAACTTGCACATATACGCGATAGCTTATATGTGCTACAGGTATTAATTGAAAATTATTTTTTTATTGCTTCAAAAAAAGCCAAGTGAGTTTCTTCGTCTAGTTTGTCAGTAACGATGATCATAAGCTCTGTGCTTAAATTCAAATCTTTTTTGATATTCGCGAAAAGATTTTCGTAAGGATGTGGTGAAATCCATACTGTATTTTTTACACAAACGAAGTTTGCTTTTTTCAAAAGATATCTCAGACTTTCTCTTTCACTTTTTCTATTCTCAGATAGATCGAGAATTATTATTCTCCAGAATCCATCCCAATTTTGTGTGACAAGTGTATCTTTACCGAGTAGACGAATACCGTTTAATTTAGTCTGACCTTTTTTGGTGAGTTTTAGATATTCTTTATTGTCAGATTCTAGAACTTCAATACACTCCGTTTCAACTAAATTTTTGATCGAACGAGTGAAGGCGTAGGTGGTTTTGGGGTCTTTGCCTTCTTTTATTTTTTCGATAGGTAGGACTTTTTTATTGGCCAAGACCTTGAGTATTGTGATTGAGTATTGTGATTTGTTCAATTTACTTGACATATAGATACATTATCATATATACTCTTTTTAGCAAGTTTTTAGCGGTCGCGAAAAACAGGTAAATTATCAAATTATCAAATTATCAAATTATCAAATTATCAAATTATCAAATTATCAAATTATCAAATTATCATAATAAATTATAAGTAATTTTGTAAAAATATATGGCAAAAATAATAGGTATAGATTTGGGTACTACAAATTCGGCTGTCGCTATTATCGAAGGTGGTGTGCCGAAAATTATCGAAAATGTTGAAGGCAACAGAACTACTCCTTCAATAGTTGCTATTACAAAAAATGGCGATCGTATCGTGGGACAGGTGGCAAAAAGACAAGGCGTCACAAATCCTAAAAATACTGTCTACGGTATAAAGCGATTTATGGGGCATTTGTTTAGTGATCCCGGAGTGCAAAAAGATAAGACTAGCGCTCCATATGACATAGAAGCTGGAGAAGATGGTGAAGTAAAAGTAAAAATGTTTGATAAGTTTTATCGTCCAGAAGAAATTTCAGCGATGGTTCTACAAAAAATCAAATCTGATGTCGAAGGAAAGCTCGGAGAAAAAATCACCGAAGCTGTGATCACTGTACCTGCATATTTCAATGACGCTCAGAGAAAGGCTACAAAAGATGCAGGGCAAATAGCTGGTCTCGATGTGAAGAGAATCATAAATGAACCCACTGCAGCGGCTTTGGCTTATGGATTTAATAAAAAGAAAAATGAAAAGATCGTGGTTTACGATTTCGGTGGAGGTACCTTTGATGTGTCTGTGTTAGAGATCGGAGACGATGTGATTGAAGTAAAATCTACCGATGGTAACTCTCATATGGGAGGTGAAGATATAGACAAAAAGATTATTGATTGGATTGCCGATGAATACAAAAAAGAATCAGGAGTAGATGTGCGCAAAGATTCTTTGGCATTACAAAGACTAAAAGAAGCGGCAGAAAAAGCAAAGCACGAGCTTTCTACCACTATGGAAGCAGAAATAAATATTCCATTTATTACTTCAGATGCGAGTGGCCCGAAACACTTATTAATGAAAATGTCTCGCGCTACTTTGGAATCCTTGGCTAAAGAATTCGTGGATCTTTCTATCGAAATCACCAAGAGAGCATTAAATGCTTCACCATTTAAGATGAATGAAATAAATGAAATCATAATGGTAGGTGGACAGACTAGAATGCCAATGATGGTGGATGCAGTGAAAAATCTTTTCGGCAAGATGCCAAATATGTCGATCAATCCAGATGAAGTGGTGGCGCTCGGTGCTGCGGTACAAGGTGGAGTACTCGCTGGAGATGTTCGTGATGTTTTACTTTTGGATGTAATACCTCTTTCTCTCGGCATCGAGACTTTGGGAGGTGTGGCTACAAAATTGATTGAAAAAAATACTACTATTCCTGCTTCGAAATCACAGGTGTTCTCGACAGCGGCCGACAATCAGACTTCTGTGGAGATACACATAGTGCAGGGTGAACGACCAATGGCTTCTGACAATAAATCTTTAGGAAGATTTGTGCTCGATGGTGTACCACCTGCACCTCGTGGTATGCCTCAAGTTGAGGTAACTTTTGATATAGATGCCAACGGCATATTGAATGTGAAAGCGATGGACAAAGCTTCTGGTAAAGCGCAGTCGATCAAGATCGAAGCCAGCTCTGGACTAAAAGAAGAAGATATAAAGAAAATGCAACAAGATGCGGAAATACACGCCGAAGAAGATAAAAATAAAAGAGAGCTTGTGGATGTAAAAAATACAGCCGAAATGGTTTCTTATACTGCGGAAAAAGCTTTGAAAGATAATGAAGCAAAATTGCCTGCAGATTTGAAAGACAATGTGAATAAAAAAATCGCATCTTTGAAAGAAGTAAAAGATGGTACCGACATAGAAAAAATAAAGAAAGCAACAGAAGAGCTGTCATCTGAGATGTCCAGGATTGGTGAAGCTGTACAAAAAGCTAATGCCTCTACAGGACAATCAGAAGCAAATCCTGGCACCACAGCTGAAGAACAACCTCCAGAAGTCCACGATGCGGAGTTTAAAGAAGGAGAAGATGAAACACCAAAGGCTTAATTGATTTTTTAAATGTGTTATTCGTAAAAAGCTCTTATTTTATACGGGAGCTTTTTATGTTGGTTTTTGATATAGTTTTATATATGGAAAAGGAATATGACAATTGGAATATCAAAAAGAAACTAAGTAGTATTGTATAAAAAACGAAACCCCCTTTCGGGGGTTTCTCGGAGCTTCCGACAAGGGAAGCATTTACACAAATAAGTGTATTAAAATTTTAAATAAAAGTCAATATGTTGGTAAAAGGTTGTATATTCTTGTATAATAAACTTGTATGGAATTGCTAGGAATCCCTAAAAATAAAGATATAACTTATATAGGTCAGACTACTTATAGAGACAAGAACACTCTTTTTGGCATAAAACGCAAGGATCGTCGTCAGCATGTGTATATTTTGGGTAAATCCGGCACCGGTAAATCTGCGTTGATGTTCAATATGATCATTCAAAATATTGAAAATGGTGACGGTGTCTGTATGGTTGATCCACACGGAGAGAATGTGGAGGCAGTGCTCTCTGCCATACCACCACACAGAATGAAAGATGTGGTTTATTTTAATCCTGCAGACACAGAATATCATATAGGATTCAATGTGTTGGAACTTCTCGATCCAAAATACAAACATCTCGTAGCTTCTGGATTGATGGGCATATTTACTAAAATTTGGGCGAACGCTTGGAGCGCGAGAATGGAATATATTTTAAACAATGCTATTCTAGCGCTTCTCGACACACCTGGCTCTACATTGCTCGGTATTTCTAGAATGCTTGTGGACAAAGATTACAGACAAAAAATAATCAGCAACTTAAAAGATCCCGTGATCAAAGCTTTTTGGATACACGAGTACGAAGCTTGGCAGGATAAATTTCGAAATGAAGCTATTGCTCCGATCCAAAACAAAGTCGGGCAGTTTCTCTCCACATCTATCATTAGAAATATAGTAGGTCAGGCGAAAAGTACTGTGGATATTTTTGATTTAATGAATCAAGGCAAGATTTTTCTTGTGAATGTGTCCAAGGGTCGCATAGGTGAAGACAACTCCTCTCTTTTAGGTGGTATGATCATTACAAAAATTCAGCTTGCGGCTATGGAGCGCGTGCGAATACCCGAAGATGATAGAAAAGATTTTTATTTATATGTTGACGAATTCCAAAACTTCGTTACCGAATCATTTGCTGGTATTTTGTCTGAAGCTCGTAAGTATCGTTTGAATCTGACTGTGGCGCACCAATACACAGCTCAGCTCATAGCTGACAAAAATTCCAGCGTACGAGATGCTGTTTTCGGAAATGTGGGTACTATGATAGTTTTTAGAGTTGGCGCAGATGATGCGAAATTTTTGGAAAAAGAATTTGAACCAGAATTTACCCCACAAGATATTTTAAACTTACCAAATTTCAAAGTCTATCTAAAGCTTATGATAGATGGTGTATCTTCGCGTCCATTTTCAGCCAAGACTATGCCACCTTTGGTGCAGTCCGGCAATAAAGAAATAGAACAAGAAGTTATTCGTTCTTCGCGAGCGCTTTATTGTAGATCAAGAGAAGTTGTAGAACAAGAGATAAATGATTGGAGCGGGATGTCGCTAGGTAATGAAAACGATACGGGTAATTTCGAGAAATTTCCAGCTCAATGTTCAAATTGTAAAAAAGAAACGACAGTACCTTTCAAACCAGAACCAGGCAGATCGGTATATTGCAAAGATTGCATAGCGAAAATAAAATCGGGTGAATTAAAACCAACATACGGATCTTTTAAAGAGCAAAAGAGAGACGATTCGAAATTTTACAAACCCCTCATAGATCTGGGGATAGAATTCGCTCCTAAAAAAGATGCACCGACTCAAGAAAAAGACTACAGAGAATTCAAAAGGCAAGACAATTTTGCACCGAAAGAAGGTGTTTTGGCAAAAATAAAAAAAGCATTTACAGGAGAAAGACATAAAATAGCCAGAACAGATGGAGCAAATTTAGCATTGCGAGATATATTAAACAAAACTTTGGCAGAAACATCAAGTACACAGGCGTTGCCTGTGACCGTGTCGCCTGTGCTTATCACACCAACCACACCTGAACCACTTTCGTTGAATGTTTTAAAAGAACCAGTAAAGGTGGAGATTTCTATAAAAAATAAAACTTCAAAAGATCGCGCGGCGAGCGTAGAAGATATGGAAAAATTGAAGAGTTTTATCGAAGCTACGACTTTACCAAAAGAACCCGTCGCAGAAAAAGTCGAAATTAAAGAACCAAAAACAATTGAAGAAATTAAAACAGTAGTATCAGAGCCAAAAAAAGAAGACTTGTCCGCGATGGCGAAAAAAAAGCCAGAGCCAAAGTTCGAAATTCCTACACCGCAATCCACTAAAAGGGTAAAAGAAGTACCAGAAGATGTGCTCCGAAAAGTTTTAGAAGAATAAAAAATAAAAAATGACAAAGAAGTGCAAAAAATGCCAGAATGATTTTGTATTAGACAAGAACGATATTTCTTTTTATGAAAAGATGCAGGTGCCTACACCTGTCGTCTGCCCTATATGCCGATTTAAAATGCGCGCCTTGTGGAGAAATGAGACGACTTTGTATTCGGGTAAGAATTGCGATTTGTGTGGCAAAAAGCTTGTAACGATGTATAATCCAAAGTCTCCTTACAAGGTGTATTGCCACGAATGTTATTATTCGGATAAATGGGATCCAAAATCCTATGCTACAGGATACGATTTTGATCGCCCATTTTTGGAGCAAATGAAAGAATTCTTAATAAAAGTGCCCAAGATCACCACATATCTATCTTTTGGCTATGGGCCAAACCAAAATAGTGAATATGTGAATATGGCTGGCGGATGCAAGAATTGTTATCTTGTTTTTAATACCGGTCCAGCAGAAGATACATTATATTCGAGAGGAGTTAAAGATGTTAGAGATTGCTCTGACATTTATTT
>Ga0247727_10014816_pt1 | contig 12892 bp, 7 predicted proteins | sample WisWelCaveWW1625_FD_202498 | JGI IMG/M metagenome (GOLD analysis project Ga0247727, IMG submission 202498) | Biofilm microbial communities from Wishing Well Cave, Virginia, United States - WW16-25 | ecosystem: Environmental > Aquatic > Deep subsurface > Groundwater > Cave microbial mat | place...
CGCTGAAATACCTGGGCGAAAAAGGAAGCGAAGCCCGGAGATTCGTTTCGAAAGCGGTTGCACTTTCCGTGCCCTGTGACCTGAAAGCAAGCGCATTGAAACTCGAACGACGCGCCAATCGGATTTACATGATTCGATTTTTGCGTTCGCTTCATGAAAAGGTCCGCGCGAAGATGCATTTGTTTCCTGACAGCATCAAGGATACCGGATTTGAAAAAATCAGGACTTTTACACAGTTTGATGACCGTTATACGGCGCCGATCCACGGTTTTCGTGATGCAGAAGACTACTTCGCGAAGTCCAGCTCGCGTCAGTTTTTACCGGAAATTCGCATTCCAGCGTTGCTCATCAACGCGAAGAACGATCCGTTTCTACCCGAACCCTGTTTCCCGTACGTAGAAGCAGAAGGCAATCCTTGCTTTTTCTTCGAGTCTCCGGAATCCGGGGGACACGTGGGTTTCGTCCGGCTCCGTAACAACGGTGAATACTGGTCCGAGACCCGTGCGGTTGAATTTCTCGAAACAGCACGGCCAAACTCATAATTCAAACCGTGGCTGAGTCAGGCGCCAAAGTCGGGACCCCTCAAATGAAGTTGATTTGGAAGCCGATTGATTGGGCAATTTCCAGTTGCCGGCTAAATTCTTTTGGGAATCTTCGGTGTTTTTTGTTCTCAATTTCGAAGCTGATCCTGATCAACCAGGAGGTGTCAATGTAAGCATACCCGGGCACGTGTTTACATCGAGATCGTTTGTCGGTTCTTGCCGGCCCCATTGGGACCAATGGCACCGACGATACCTCCCGCCGGCAGCTTAAAGGAGAGATTTTCGAAAAGAATCTTGTCTCCATACGCTTTGTTGATTGACTCGGATTCGATGACCAGATCACCCAGTCGGGGCCCGGGTGGAATGTAGATTTCCATTTCCGCAAGTCTGCGATCTGCGTCCTGACTGAGCAACTCGCTGCAATTCCGTTCTACTCGTTGCCAGATATTTTGCTCAGGTTCAGATTCCGTATCAGCCGGTAAAGGTAAGTAAGATGCAAACCGAGAAGCACGGCCGCCTCGCTCAGGTTGCCATTGGATTGCTCCAACGCCCTGCGAATCAGTTCTTTCTTGGCCGATTTGACGCCCTCATGGTATTTAGTAATCGGAACCTCTACGGGAAGTTCCATTTCCAGTAAGTTTTCGGGAAGATCCTCCTGCCGGATTATTTCCGTAGAACCAAGGACAACCGCTCGCTCGATTGCATTTTCCAGTTCGCGCACGTTTCCCGGCCAATCGTAATACGTCAGAACTACTCTCGCTTCGGGTGAGATTCCGATCATGCGTCGCTGAAATTTCTTGCTGCATTTTGAAGCGAAGTACCCGGCCAGCAGTGGTATATCCTCACGTCTTTCCCGCAGAGGCGGCATCCGAAGCGGCAAAACATTTAACCGGTAGAAAAGGTCGGACCGGAAAAGTCCAGACTTCACGGCTTCTTCAAGATTTCTGTTGGTTGCAGCAATCAATCGAATATCAACCTGAATCGGGCGCGTGCCTCCGACTCGATCGAATTCACGCTCCTGCAGCACACGGAGCAACTTTGTTTGAAGAGCCGGCGACATTTCCGTGACTTCATCCAGAAAAACAGTGCCGCCGTCAGCGACTTCCAGTTTACCTTTCCTTTGTGCGATTGCTCCGGTGAAAGCGCCTTTTTCATGACCGAAAAGTTCGCTCTCCAGAAGCGTTTCAACGAGGGCTGCGCAGTTAATCGAGATAAACGGTTTTGCCACGCGAAGGCTGTTACCATGGATCGCGCGCGCGGCAAGCTCTTTTCCCGTTCCGCTTTCTCCGTACAAAAGAACGGTCGAATCTGTAGGCGCAGCCTTTGCAATAAATTGATAGACTTTCTGCATGGCAGAACTTTCTCCTACCATACTGTGCTCAATGTTGATTTCAGTTTGCACGCGACGATTTACATCGATCAACCACTCCATCTGCTGAGCATGATTCAGTGCTACTGCGGCGATACCGGCTATCGCAGTCGCCAGTTGTAGATGGCCTTCATCAAAGAGAGTATTTGGAGCAGAGGTATCCATGTATAGCACACCTGAAAGTTTATCGAAGACAACAAGCGGGACGCAAAGCAATGACTGAATCTTTGAAGCTTCCAGATTTTTTGCGCCGGGAGATTTTTCGTTCCTGATATCGTTACCCAGAATCGCGGTTTTTTCATGACGAACCTGTTCGACGACCGTGCGACTCACAGGAAACGGGCGTTCGGATCCGGAATCTCGTTCGAGAGCCAGACATTTTCCTTCTTCCATCAGAATCATGGCCCGTTCGGCCGGCAGTACTTCAAGAACCATTTCCAGTAGTTCACTTTTTAGTTTTTTGGAGTTCTGAAGAGCGTTAACGGTCGTGCTGATTTTCAACAGTGCTTTCAAATCGCTTGCGATTCGCGCAGCCGGTGGAAGTCCGTCCAGCACTTTCTCAGGTTTCAGATAGAGCGCATCTTGAATTCGCAACTGAGTCGTCGATCCGGCAACCAGCATTTCCGAATCCGGTGGCGTCTCGCTGGATGTCTGAGGAACTTCCTCCTGAAGCAGAAACAAAAATAATGAGTCTCCGAGTTGAATTTGATCTCCGTGCTGAAGGACCTTCTCTTTAGAGGGAATACCGTTTACAAAGATCCCGTTGCGACTATCAAGATCACGGATAGTAAAATTCTCTCCCTCTTTCGTGATCCTGCAGTGTTTTCTCGACAGCAAAGGGTCGCTGACAGGCAACGAATTCGATGGCTCCCGGCCAATGGAGGTGTGGTCCTGAGTCAGTGGAAACGTCGACCCCTGCAAAGGCCCAAAGATGGCCACTAGAGTCGGATTCATAATTTATGAGTATAACCTATCGTTTTAACCTCTTTTTGCTTCCCCCGTGCGTTTGCGCGAAAATAGCCGCATGGCGAACCTGCAAGTCTGTTCCTCCTGCGGGGGAACAATACCGGAAGGCTCTGACAACTGCCCTCGTTGTTTTGCAGAAACTATAGATAGTCCGATTACGCCCGCAGGATCTTCGGTTGCGCCGGCCCCTCCGGCTATTGCTGCCTACAGGATCGTGCGCCTGCTGGGAAAAGGCGGAATGGGCGCCGTCTATCTTGCCGAAGACAATACGTTGAATCGCCCCGTGGCCATCAAAATCATTTCGGAAAAACAAGCGCAGGACACTCATGGACGTAACCGCTTTCTTCGCGAAGCGCGTGCCATGGCCACAATTGACAATCCGCACGTCATCCGTGTCCATTCTTTCGGGGAATTCTCCGGCCAACCCTACATTGTCATGGAGTATGTGGACGGCACAACGCTTGCGGAACGAATCAAACACGAAGGGCCACTGCCGGTGAACGAAGCGCTGCGTATTTTGCGCTATATTGTCGATGCACTGGAGGCAGCATGGGAAAAGCAAATTGTTCACCGGGACATCAAACCGTCTAATATTTTAGTAGATAAGAAGGGCAGGATCCGCGTGGCCGACTTCGGACTGGCCAGACCGGTGCAACTGGCGGATGACGCATCGCTGACTCAAAGCGGGTCCGTTGTCGGCACTCCGCACTATATATCTCCGGAGCAGGCGCAAGGGCAAACCGTGGATTTTCGGAGCGATATCTACTCCCTCGGAGTTGTGCTGTACGAGATGCTGGTTGCGGAAAGGCCCTTTGAGGGCACTACACCCTTCAGCATTGTAAACAAACACTTGAATACGCCGATGCCCTCCCCCAAACAGAAACGCCCGGAGCTGCCCGATAGCATTGTCTCCCTGGTTTACTCGATGACCCGAAAGAAAGCAGACAAACGCCCTTCCTCTTATTCCCAACTTCGCGAAAAGATCGACTCTATTTCAAACAGACACGCGACGGGAAAATCCGTTTTCACAAAAGCACGAGTCACTGTGCCGGCCGCCATACTGGTTCTTATCTCGGGGATCGCGATCTGGTTTCAGCAAAGCTCGCAAACGGATGCCCCGCCTGAGACGAAGCGCTTGTCCCGGCCTTCTCCGGTTTCAACACCGCCCACCAGGGCGACGGCAATTGTAACCATCAACGTTTTGCCGTGGGCGCGAGTAAAACTCACTCCGTTGACGAAGGGAATCAGCCTTCCTGTGATTCCGGAAAAAGAACGAATTACTCCCTGCAGTTTTTCACTGCCCGAAGGTGAGTATTCGGTTGAATTGTCGAACGATAGCGTTTTGCAACCCGTGCAAAAAACCATCAAGATTCAATCCGGTGCGGCCAATTCTTTTGTCTTTACTATGCCTGCATACGATCCAAGAAAAGCGTTCGCAAAGATTCGAGGCACGAATTGAAACCGTTTTTAATCTTCGTTCTTTTGCTTGCGCCGTTTACTGCATCCGCTGCAGTGTGGTACGACGAATATGATGCGGGACTGAAGGCGATCGCCGCCAGGGACTGGACATCTGCAGAAACAAGATTGAAAACGGCTTTGAGTCTTCAATCCAAACAGGGAAGGCGTGTATTCGCGTATGGTGTCAGGTTTATCCGGTACATTCCGCATTATTATCTGAGCGTCGCAAACTTCAATCAAGGACGATATCAGGATGCCCTGAACCAGCTCCATCAAATTCAAAAGACAGGCCTCGTTGTAAATGCTGATCCGGAATTCTCGGAAATGAACCGGATGATTCAAGTATCAGAGGAACACTTAAAGCCGAAAAAAGAGGAAACGCCGATTCCTCCTCCCGCGCCCCCACCTGCTGTTGAGAAGCCGGAAACGGCGGATACGCAAAAAGCGGCGGAAAGATTTGAAGAGGAAGAAAAAAGAAAGCAGGAACAATTTGTGAATCTAATCAAGAAGGCCGAGGATGCCCTGTCTGAAAAGGATTTCAAACAATCACGCGAGCTTGCGAAACAGGCGGCAGCTATGGGTTTGGATGAAACAAGGATCAAAGGATTATCGAAGCGAATCGATCTGAGCGAAAAGCTGGATGCTCTGGAAAGAGCCGTGAACAAAAAGGATTGGCCGGCGGCCCAAAAAGCCGCCCAGCAGGTTGTATCTTTTGATCCCGGGAATCGGGAGTTGACTCGATTGCAGTCACTCATTGAGCGGGGCTTATCCGAAATGAAAGCTCAGGAACTCGAAGATCGCGGCTTGCTTGCTTTCTTATCAGGAGATTATCAGCAAGCGATTATCCTTCTGGAGCGCGTAGCGAATGCAAAAGAGGATTCTGCTGAAACCTGGTTTTATCTCGGATGCAGCCATGCCGCGATCGGCTTTCTTCAAGGAAAAGAAGGGCAACCGTTGCTGCAAAAAGCACAGCGTGAATTTGAGCAGGTCCGCAAGCTCGATCCGAAGTTCAAAACCACACCCGGCTTCATCTCACCCCGCATCGTTGAACTTTACCGGCAAGCGCAATAGCACCCGCTCCCAAAAAGGCGACATCCGTGGCATGCGGATTCGGCGCTTTCCTTACTGGCTGCTGAAGATGGCGCCGCTCACCTGACCAGAAACGTAAACAGAACCCGGACACGAATTGGAAATTACATCAAGGCAGTAGATTGACCAGACAATCAGGATCCTCCCAGAAGATCTTTCGTAAGCTCCGGCTAATCCCTTCACATAGCCAAATAGTGGCTCAGGCTTCGCGACTGTGAACGGCCCCTTCAACACATTCGCCGTGATCGCGTCCAACAGGACTGCGGAAACACTATGTGCACCCCCAAAAACTAGATTTTCATACCAAAGAACTAGAAATGCATTTTGACCTCGGTCTAGTACAATTCTGGGTTGCGAAACGTCCTCCGCAATGGTTTTCGATTTGGAGTTAAAGGTGCCTTTGCTGGTAAGTTGTCTGATTTTGATTTTGGTCGGAGAGATTCCGTTTAGGTCTTCTACTTTCCAGGTTGCTATCCCGGTACCGTTGTCAGCGAATTCTGCATCCGGAACAGAGAAGCTGTTAGTCGGGGGCACGCTGTTTCCGGCGAATCTGACGGGCTTGGTTCGAAGGAAGGTTCGGTCGGACTTGAGGGTGTATCCAAAAATGGAAGCCACACCCTTCGCTAATTGGTCTACGAGCAAAAACAGATTACCGTTTTCTGGATTCCTCGCAACACGTAGTTGCTGATACTCAACGTGGCTGCCCCCATCCAGGACCGTTACAATTTCCGAAAAGGCTTTTCCAGTAACACCCAAACTCCCGCTCTTAATAGCTGTCAGGTAATGCCCGTCTGGATCCTGACCTGTGTATTCGATCCAGAAAACAAGGAATTTCCCGGCTACGGGATCGAAGATGAGTTGTGCCATAACCGGCGGAGGGGAGCTGAACGAGATGACGTCCCCTTTTTTCTTTAAGCTTCCGGATAGTAACTGAGCTCTCACATAACTGCGGCTATTGTACAGGATAAGGTAGGTGTGATGGATCGGATCATAAACGGCATCGAGTACTCTACCCTTTACCAATGTCTTTATAGAACTCAATTGACCGTCCGGTTTGACTATGCGACCCTTAACTTTTCCGGACTGATTCCATGCCACCAACCACTCATTTTTGAAGTCGTTGGTCACCACAATGGGAGAGGGGATAAACCCTTTTGTGATTGCGGATGACAAAGTCAGGTCCTGTAGCGTTTGCTGTGCTGACAGTAGAGGTGTAATCAGCAGCAGAATGAAGAAAACAGAAAAAATTAATCTAGTCATAAACCCTCCGGCTTCAATCTTCTTCGAATATTGTAGAAGTGCCGGCCCCTTGCTTCTTTTGCTCGAACCGGTACAGCACGTTCGTTTGATCGCCGGTAACGTACACGGCGCCTGATTCGCCTACAGCTACGCCGCTGAAAAAATGAGGCGCCGGCTGGGCTGGCGCTCCTTCCGGGCCCAGTTTTAGCCCGGTGACGATTGTTCTGACTTTGCCGGTAGCCAGGTGAATAGCTGAAAGCCGTCCTGCGCCACTCTCCACCACCAGCAAGTCTTTCTTCCGCAGTGCCAGACCTTCGGGTGTTGATAATCCTGTTGCAACCTGAATGGGTTTCTTCAAGCGTTTCCCGTCCGCAACAATCTGCCAAACAGTTCCCGTTGTGCTGTCACTGACCCAGAGATCGTTGTCTGTCGCAACCAAACCGGCCGGCCTCTCAAGCTTGTCGGTGAGGATGATCCGTTCACTCGGATCTTGCGCTGATGGGAGCAACACGACAGATCCTGTGTTGACTTCACCGATTACCACATCACCTTGAAACCGGATTGCGTTCGACGGTTCATCGAAAAGCGGTTCGTACGTCTGCGTTACTTCTCTTTTCTCGGGGTCCCAGACCTCGACGTTTGCGCCCGATGACAATAACAGGTTGTCGCCATCCGGTGAGACAGTCCGTGGACCCGGTCCGGATACAAATAACACTCCATCAACGTCGCCACGGCGGCCGGTGATGCCATCAAATGCTCGCAAGCCTCCAATACTGTCCGCCACAAAGACTGTTTCGCGGCCATTTCGATTTTGCACTGCAACACCGCCTGGAGCAATCATTCCGTTTCGACTCACTCTGCGAGTAGAACCATCGGACTGAACCTCAACGATGTAACCGCCGGCGAACCCTCCTGAGACGAATAACCGGTCGCGGGAGTCGAACGCCAGGTTGTCCAACCCGGGTCGTATTGTGGCAACAATCTCCTTCGCACCGGTCTGTGCGTCAATCCGCAAAACCTGGCCGGTTTGGTACTCAGTCAGGTATAGACGACCATGAGAGTCGAAATTCACAGCAGTCGGGGAAGTAAGACCCGTAGCCACTATATCCGATGCGCCTGAGTCTACATTGATTCGAATGACTTCACCCCGGTCCGGCAGGGGCGAGTACAGGAAGCCATCCGGTCCAAAGTCCATACCGTTAATTCCGCCAAGGCCTTTCGCTATCAGTTTCGGTTTCCTGGTTCCCTGGACATCGACTTCGTACAATCTGTCGCCAAAAGAAGCGCCTACAAAGAGCTGGCCACTGCTTGAGAAGGCGATCGGGTTCACCGGAGCCCCTAGCACCGCGGCCGTGCTCTTCGTGCCATCCGGGGAAATGCGGCCGACTTCGCCTGTAAATAGCGACGTATAGTAAACCGAGCCATCCGGACCGATGGCCACATCGTCAGGCGCTTCCACGCCTCGATCGGGTCCAAATCGGTGTAGAACTTTTCCGGTATCCGGGTCCATGACCGTGATGTTAATTCCGAACAAACTGGCGATATACAACCGGTCTGCGCTATCGAACTCAATGCCATTGGCGCTGTGGACTTTTGCTCCCCGGGCGAGGACCTTTCCGGTCCATCCTTTGGCAATCGTAATTCCTGACGTCTCCGGGTATTCTGCGGCCGTGCAAAGCGAAATACTCAGAAACAATAAACTCAAACAAAATGCTTTAACTCTCATCATTTTCGTATCCTCAACCTCTGCCGATCAGAACTGATAGCATGAAGAGCAATAAGTGCGCCAAAAGATAAGTAGAGTTCGCAATCAGTGAGCATTCACAATGCAAACGCGAGGAGAGAATCTTTTTCAATTCCTGCCGAACCGGTATCCTTTATTTAAGAAAAGAATTCCCGATTTGTAGACGATCTGATAATTTCATTATCCTTTCGTGCAAAGTCGAGATCCTGATCGGACTTCCGGATAGCCCCTGTCATCTGCTGAGCGAACTTCCCAAGCTGGAGCGCGCGCTGAGGCTGTTGAAAATAACCCGATCCGTGGTGGCAGGCCTCCGTGCCTGCCGTCGCTTGACGAATGAACTCCGCAGGCAGGGACGCTTGCGGCCACATTATTGATTGACCTCTTCGCTGCAAATGTTTAATTTGGTCCGAAGTTTGCACGCGAGGTTGAGAATTGACTAACGATTAAGATGTCAGGTTATTTTCCGATATACTGGTGCGAGAATCAGAGGAAAACTTTGAAGGTACTCACCTTCTGTCTAATCCTGCTCGCCACTACGGCGGTCTTTCCGCAGGGCGCAAACAGCAGCGGAAACATCTACGGGAAAGTGCTGCAAGCGGGAGGGGAACCGCTCAGCGGCGTCCGTGTGAGACTGGAATCAGGCATTGATCCGCCGGCTTCAGCAACCACCAGCGCCGGCGGAAATTTTCGATTTGTGAATTTACCTCCTGGAAATTATGAGCTGTTGTTTTTCCTGCAAGGCTACGCGCCGGTAAAACGGAAGGATATCACCGTTACTGCAGGCGAGCGTGTGCAGCTAAATGTTACGCTGGAACCCACATCCATTAACAACGGTGTCATCTACGGTACGGTAACCGATCTCAACGGTATTGCTCTGGAAGGCGTCCGCGTCACGTTGAAATCTGACACCATTCCACAATTGGAAGCAGCAACTGCAGCGGACGGCTCGTTCCGTTTCGAAGGCTTGCCGGCCGGAAAATATCTTGTCGTTGTCAAACAGAAAGGCTATCTGGAATTCAAGCAGGAACAAATAGATCTCTCAGTGGGAGATAGTCTGCAAATCAATGTTCAACTGATGCCAAAAGCGCCGAAAGGAAAAGCTGCCGGCACAATCCAAAGAAGTTCTACGGGAATCTCATGGACTTACTCTCGGGATGATTTGCGGCTGATGCCAAACAGTCAGAGCATTTACGCCATCCTGGACCACACCCTTGCTGTCGACGCGGACACCATCAGCACGGTACAGTCCGATCCTGCCGGCGGCCGATTCGCCACCGTTGTTGCACGCGGCTCAGACAACACCAGCATAGTCTGGAATTATGATGGGCTGAACATTACAGTTCCCGATTTTCCGATTCCTTTTTCAGATTTTTACGCACAGCCAAGCTTCTTTGATCTGGAGAACGCCGAAGAAGTGCAGATCATCACGGCAGGAAATGACGTCTCCATTCCCACAGGCGGAGTCACGGTAAATATCATTTCCAGGCGCGGAACAACCAGATGGCATGTGGACGCGTATACCTACATTTCAGACAGTGACTTGCAAAGCAGCAATACACCGCAAGAAATAATAGACGACCCGCGGTACACACTTCCTCTCATCAGCCGATTAGACAGCCTGCAAGATTACGGTTTTAACCTGGGAGGCCCTGTCATTCCTGACAGGCTTTTTGTTTGGGGCGCATACCACCACGGTCGCCTGGATCGTTTTAATGGCTTTGATGAACCTGAGGCGATTGCATCGACCGCGTACAGCCTGAAAGCAAACCTGAATCTCAGTACTGCTCATCAGCTCCAGTTTGGATATTTTAGAGCCGACCAGCACGGCTTGTTGTTTATTGAAGATTTTGATGGTGTTATACAGGCCGAACTGGAGCGTACTCCAAGAACATTCCTCCCGGGAATCTGGACGGCCCAATACAATTGGATTCCGGACGATAACACCACCCTGAAAGCGCGATATGGCTACAACGGCACTGCGCATATTGAAGGTTACTTATTTTTGGACGAACCGGATGTTCAAGCGTTTAGTACAAGAATTTTTGAGCAGGCTGGTCATAATGCCGGCGTAGAAATCGATCGATTTGCGGAGAACCTGTTTGGGGGTGATCATGAGTTCCGGTTTGGCTTTGAATACAAGACTTCCAATTTTAATGATTTCACTTTCGATACATACACGTATCTGAATGAGAGCACGCTACGAAGTGTTTTATTAACGGAAGGCACTATCGAATTTTTCTACTCAAACGTGCCGATCGAGTCAAAGATCGCTCGCACTTCTCTGTACGCCGGAGACACCTATCGAAAGGGGAGGCTGACCCTGGATCTGGCTCTTCGTTATGACCGGCAAACAGGGAAAAACGATCCAAGAACTTATGCTTCTCCGCTGGATGACGGAATACCAGATTTTCTTGGACCTGGCTTCGAAGAATTGATTCCAACGCTTACCTATCCGGGAAAGGACCCGGGGATCATCTATGACAATCTTTCGCCTCGCATCGGAGCCACATACGATTTAAGAGGAAACGGAAGCATGCTGGCTTACGGGAGATTCGCAAGATACTACCAGCCTTATGACAGATCTCTTTTGAAGTTTTCCGAGCTTAGCGACCCGCCCGTGTTTTCGGCGAATTATGTGGATAGAAATGAAGATGGTGTCATAACACTCGACGAGATCGGCAATCCCAATTTGATCCGGTACAATGATGCACTTTCGCAGAGACTCTACGACTCTCAACTGAGCAATTCTTACGTGAATGAATTTGTGATCGGCATTCAAACGAGACTACACGATGAGTGGTCGATTTCTGCGGCAGTGACCCACCGCTCCTACCACGTTTTTCACATCGCCCCACCTTTCGACTTAACGCCGGATGCTTTCCAGCCCAACGGGACAGCAGAGTTCCATACCCCATTGGGCGATTTTGTGGTGCCTCTTTTCAGTTTCCCAGACTTCGCCGATTTCGGTACTGGAATTCTCCGAAATAATAACGATTACACACAGTCATACGATAGCCTGGATTTGATGTTGGAAAAAGCTATGGCGAACAACTTCATGTTGAGCGGAGGGGTGGTTTTTCAGCGCCAGCGAGGGCACAACTACTCAGAGGACTTTCCACCTTTCTTATTCCTCCACCCCACCGGCAGCGTTTCGTTCGTGATTCCCGGCATCAACTATGGAGTTCTTGAGAATCATCCCTATTTTGTTTTTTCAAAAGGTTTGTTTCTTTATTCCGGATGGCAATTGAAATTCGGCGGAGCATACCGCTTCCCGCTGGATATTGGAGTGGGCGCTTTCCTGAGGTATCAACAGGGATATCCCTATGTGTTGCTTGCCCTGGTTCCATTTTTTACTTCTTTCGTTGAGCCTGTCGGAGAACGAAGGCACGACAACGTCTTCACGCTGGATTTAAAGCTGAACAAGGAGTTTCGATTGCAGAATTACGGCTCGATTGATCTGATCCTGGAAATCCTGAACGTCACAAATGCGAACACAGTGATCGCCAGAAATGGTTTCCTGGGTGTGTTCGCTGACGACGCATTTCAGCCCAACCAGGATCTGGGCACGATTCTCCAGTTCCAGCCCCCACGCGTCCTGCGCCTAGGAGTGCGCTATACCTTCTAATCTATTAGCAAATGGAGACATCCGACTGAGGCTGTTGAAAGTCCTATAGTTCTGTAGCGGCAGGCCTCCGTGCCTGCCGGTCTTGCGACGACAATCAAGGGCAGGCAGGGACGCCTGCCCCCACGAATTGTAATTTTTCAAGAGCGCCCGGCTTTCAGCCCGGTGCCAATGTGGAACTAAAGATCGCGCTTTGAAAATTGCCGGACGGCTAAGAACAACATAGCCAGTATGTATAGACCGCCATATACCATCATCAAGGGATTTGGAACGGAAACGGCCGCAAATGGACCTGCTGCAATCCCGAGGGATTTCATGACTGCAGAAGTCATTTCATACGCAGCGCGTTTCCAGATCGCTTCGCTCGGAATCAGGAAACTCGAAAGGATTCCAACGTCGATCGCTGTTTGATTTTTTAGAGCGGATCCAATTTGCTCCACCCATCCACCGATAAAGCCAATGCCATATAAGCCAAACACAATACCGCCGGTCGCAAGGGTTGAAAACATGGAGCTGCACGCCAGACTTACCGTCATCACGATCAGGCTTGCGAGGTACATTAAGAAAACGCCATTCAGGATATTTCGAATTTGATAACCAGCGGTGAAATACACGATGATCAGAACGCCACCTGCCATCAACGCAAGGTAGATTGCCAGCAGTGAAGCGAATCCGAACCATTTTCCTAAAACAATCTCAATTCGTCTGATCGGTTTGGATGCAATGGTATGGATAGTGCCGGAGCTGATTTCGCCGGCCAGGGTATCGGCTGAAATCAAGACACCCATCGCAATGGCTAGAAAGTTCACTGCATAAAGACCCGCGAGCGACAGGAAATTGAAAATTTGATTTTGGATCAGATT
>Ga0247727_10014817_pt1 | contig 12890 bp, 12 predicted proteins | sample WisWelCaveWW1625_FD_202498 | JGI IMG/M metagenome (GOLD analysis project Ga0247727, IMG submission 202498) | Biofilm microbial communities from Wishing Well Cave, Virginia, United States - WW16-25 | ecosystem: Environmental > Aquatic > Deep subsurface > Groundwater > Cave microbial mat | place...
GTATTTGCTGGTTCACTTTTGGCAAAAGCAGAGGAGCTTTTGGATAAAGATGTTCATGCCACGGTAATAATTGACGGATATCAAGCTGCGGCTGATAAGGCCCTTTCTCTTCTTTCAGAGCTTGCCAAGTCCGTAGATCCAGAGGAAAAAGAAATTCTTCTTAAAATAGCAAAAACAAGCATGGAATCAAAGCTTGTATCTGAAGACAGTACCATGCTCTCAAAACTTGTTGTAGATGCTATATTACAAGTATCAGAAAAACAAGGCGAATCCAATAAGGTAGACCTAGACAATATAAAAGTGGAAAAGAAGGCAGGTGGCTCCATTAGAAATACCTCACTCATAAAAGGCATTGTCTTGGACAAGGAGGTAGTTCATAGTGGGATGCCAACCAAAATAGAAAAGACAAAGATCGCACTTGTCAACGCTCCACTTGAAATCGAAAAAACGGAGATGAGCGCAGAAATTAGGATAACTGATCCGACTCAGATGCAGATGTTTCTTGAAGAAGAAAACAGAATGCTAAAAGCTATGGTTGATAAAATAAATGAAGTCGGCGCAAACGTTTTGATTTGTCAAAAAGGCATTGATGATATAGCTCAGCACTATCTTGCCAAGGCGGGAATACTTGCTGTCAGGCGAGTAAAAGAAAGTGACATGACAAAGCTTGCAAAAGCAACAGGTGGAAGAATCAGCACAAACCTTGATGATCTTACATTCAAAGATCTTGGTTCTGCAGAACATGTAGAACAAAGAAAGGTGGAGACAGACAAGTGGGTGTTTATCGAGGGTTGCAGAAATCCTCGCGCAGTTACTCTTCTCATAAGAGGAGGCTCACAAAGGGTAGTTGATGAAGTTGATAGATCACTTCATGACGCTTTAATGGTTGTCAAAGATGTGATTGAAAAACCAGCGGTTGTTGCAGGCGGAGGTGCGCCAGAAGAATACCTTGCTTCAGGTCTTAAAGACTGGGCAGATCGCTTTGAAGGAAGAGAACAGCTTGCAATCAAAAAGTTTGCAGAGGCTTTAGAAATCATTCCTCTTACAATTGCGGAAAACGCTGGAATGGATCCGATAGATACAATGGTTACGCTGAGAGCAAAGCAGTCTCAAGGCAAAAAGTGGACTGGAATTGATGCACGAAACACTCGCATAGCAGATATGTATTTACTTGATATCATAGAACCGGTAGCAGTAAAAGAACAGATAATAAAATCTGCAACAGAAGCGGCATGCATGATTTTAAGAATTGATGATGTGATTGCCTCATCCGGCGCAAGGGGTGGCGGAGGACATGCACCTCACCCTCCAATGGGCTAAAAGCTTCTCATGTTAGAGCAACTGCAGAATCTTAACATCGTTGGCTCTGTGGTTGTTTTAAACGATTTTTTTCTAGACAGGATAGTAAAGATACAGGATATATCAAAACTGTATGAGCTGATCTCAAAAAAGAGTCAGCTTGGCGGTAGTATAAGAGGTATCCCACAAACAGATCTCAAAGGAGGAAATGCAACAAATATTGCATATGCACTTGCACGACTTGGCGCACCAGTTTCACTAATTACAGTGTCTGATAAGATAAGCTCACATATTCTGCAAGATACATTTTCTGAATTTCAAAATGCAACTTTATTTCTACTAGAAGGAAAACCAGGAAGGACTGTTTCCCTTGAATTTAACAACGAGGGTCATGTAGTGAATATAATGTTGTCTGACATTGGAGATAACGAAAACTTTGGACCTGAGAAACTAGGACAAAAAGAACAAGATGCTATTCAAAACGCTGATGCAATTATAGTTGCAAACTGGGCAAGTAATGAAAAAGGTACCGAACTTTCCAAGTTTGTATTTGAAAAATCCACAAAATCTCTTCACTTCCTAGACCCTGCAGACATACAATCTAGACCAGGAGAGTTCAAAGAAGCAGTGATTGAGCTTGCTTCAAATCTGGACTCCTTATGCCTCAATGAGAATGAATGTAATATACTCTCGAAACAGTTTGGTCTTGGTGACATTTTAGATAACGATGAAACAAAAAGACTGGTTTCTACTCTCTCAGAAAAAATATTGGTACCAATAGATCTACATACATCACTTGGAAGCTTTTGGTCAAATGGTAAAGAAGTGGAATTTGTAAAATCCTTTCCTACCGAAGTAAAGTTTGTCACAGGAGCAGGCGATGTTTGGGATGCTGCAAACATATTGGGATATCTTGTGGGTCTTGAACCAAAAGAAAGACTACTTTTTGCAAATGCCGCATCTTCACTTTATGTAGGAAATTCAAATGGTATGCCGCCAACTATGCAAGAAGTATTGTCGTTAGCTACTGCGGCTCTATAGTTGCAGGCGGTTTGCTTGAAATGACATAGCTGACCCACGTTACATCATCTACTTCATTTGTAATTCGATTGCTTATTTTTTCTAAAATATCTGTAGGAAGTCTTGTCCAATCTGCTGTCATAGCATCTATAGAATCTACTACGCGTACAGTAACAATGTGCCCATATTTTCTTTCATCACCTACTACACCAACTGCCTTGTCATCCCCCACTGCTGCATACGCTTGCCAAACTTTGTTGTACCACCCAGCTGCAATAAGCTCATCTTCCACAATTTTGCTTGCTATCTTACAAATCTGTAGTTTCTTTTGTGTGACTTCTCCAATTATTCTGACTGCAAGCCCAGGTCCTGGAAACGGATGTCGATTCAGTAGTTTGTCTGATACTCCAAGTACCTTTGCAACCTTTCGAACTTCATCTTTGTAAAGAAAACGCAACGGCTCTAGTACTTGGAGACTAAGCCAAGAAGGAAGGCCACCAACGTTATGATGTGTTTTTATCACGGCAGCAGGTCCTTTTGAGACGCCGCTTTCAATTACATCTGGATAGAGAGTTCCCTGAGCAAGCCATTTGAAAGGGCCATTTTTTTCAGCAAACTCCGTAAATATCTGTATGAATTCCTCACCTACAATCTTTCTTTTCTGTTCAGGATCCTTTATTCCCTTCAGCTTTGAAAGAAACCGTTCTTTTGCATCTATACGTGTAAAGTTTACTGCAAAATTATTTTTGAACATGTCTTCAACCTCATCCCCCTCTTTTAATCTCAAAAGACCATTATCGACAAAAACACATCTGAGTCTCTTTCCTATTGCCTTTTGAATCAAAAGTGCTGCTACTGTAGAGTCTATCCCGCCACTTATACCACACAAAACACTTCCTTCGATTTTTGAGATTTCATTTACGGTTGTTTCTATGAAATTTTTCATTGTCCAGTCCTGTTTTGCACCGCAGATGTTTATTACAAAGTTTTTCAAAAGCTCTGTGCCTCTTTCTGTGTGAACTACTTCAGGGTGAAATTGTATTCCAAAGATCAGCTTTTGTCTGTTTGCTATAGCGGCAGCATGTGAGCTCTCTGTATGGCCTATAATTTCAAAACCACTTGGTATTTTTTCTGCAGCATCACCATGACTCATCCAAGCTCTAATGGATTTTCCCATCCCACTAAACAGATCAGAGTCGTTGTCCACCATGAGAGATGAGGAACCATATTCCTTGTTTGCACGTTTTACTTTTCCGCCAAAATTGTTTACAATCAATTGGTGACCGTAACAAATTCCCAAAACAGGAAGTCCAAGATCAAATATTCCATTTTTTGGTTTTGGGGAATCACTGTTATAGACACTAGCAGGGCCTCCAGAAAATATTATCCCTTTTGGATTTAGCTTTTTCAGTTCCTCAAGTGATATATCAAATGGTACAAGTTCTGCATATACAGAAAACTCACGAATCCTTCTGCAAATTAGGTGACTGTACTGGGATCCAAAGTCTACAACAACTATCTTATCCATAACTTCACTTTTTAGAATTCTCAATCATGCGTGAAAATGACCATGCTACAGTGTTTATTATTTCATTTACCCGCTCCCTTTCACGATAGTTTTTAATCAAAATCTCTCTGATCATATTTCCATCTTTGTTTATTATGCAATCTATCACTGAATCAGGATCTATCTTTCCATTCTGAGCATCCAAATTGTCTTTGTTTTCCATTCCGCCTATTATTCTGCCAAGGAAAAATGACTTGAATGGATGCATTTCTACATCTAGTTTTATGTCTTTTGATGGAACAATAACAACCTCGTTTGAAGTGACACGCGCATTTGCAATAACCGTATTATCTCCACTTTTGATTGGTATTACAGAACCTTCTTTGTCTGGACTGGATATCAAAGAAGATGCCTTGTTAAAGCTTGATTGCTTTAGAATTGAATCTAAAATTGTTAGGTTACTTTTCAGCCTTTCCAGCTCAATTTGACGTTTTTCAAGTTCCTCAGTAATCCACTCTTTTAGCTCTAAAATGTCACGAATCTGCTTTTCAGAATAGTCCATGTTTTTTTAATGCTATATGGATAATAAATATTAAAACATCTGTCAGCTTTAGATAATCTTCTCAAGATCGGCAAAACCTATCTTACTAAACCCTCTGATTGGTTTTGAGGTGGTGTATAGCTTGGAGTTGCCTTTTGAGGCCAGCCACTCTAAAAGCTTCTTACCGCGTCGTAGCTTTTTTAGCTTGACGTGTTTATCGTAAATTTTTTCTTTTGAGTATCTTCCTATTTTTGTTCCAAAATCCATTCCAAACAAAATTATTTTTTCTGCACCAAAATATTTGGCAAGAAAGACGCACCTATCACCATCAGTAAACCCACCAAAATTATGAATTTTCCCAAAAGGTCTTCCCTCTGTTGTACCTATGCAAGATTTGAATTCAGAAGCAAGAAATAATTTTTCTATGTTGTCTCCATGGGAATGTACTACCATGATAGCATTGCCTTCGCTTGCTTTTTTTAGAAATCCTTGATCTCCATCTAGGTCAGTGATTACAACATCAGGCTTTACCTTGTTCTCAATCAACGCTTTAGTTGCCCCATCAGCAACAATCTTGGTTATGTTTTTGTGTTTTTTTAATACATGTATACAAGAAACAAGAGAGGAACCAGCCCCAACAACAAACACCGTTTGGTTTTTGATCTTTTTTTCTAATCTTTTAATTGGAAATTGTTTTTTCAAAATAGCGTTTAAAACTTTTGCAGCCTCAAGATCTTTTTTTCTGCTGTATCTGAATTCTTTTAAAATTAGAGAGTATCTTTTTTCCCATCCTTTCATAACCATGTAAATCTAAATGTACGGGGGGCCAATCATAAACTATGTGAGTAAGTTAGGTTCAGTTTCCGTAGGAAATTCTAATCCTGTAAGAATCATGGGAGTAATAAACATCAGCCCAGAATCGTTTTTTAAAAAATCTGTTATCACAAAAAAAGAAAAGATAGCTAATGTTGTAAGAAAAATGGAAGATGAAGGAGCAGACTTTGTAGACATAGGAGGCATGTCTACTGCACCATACTTGAATACAATAGTATCAGAAAAGAAAGAGGCAGAACGAGTAACTAATGCAATCAAGATAGTTCAAAAAGTATCTAACCTTCCAATTTCTGTAGACACGTGCAGAGCAGAGGTTGCAAAAGCTGTGCTTGAGCTTGGTGCAGATATAATTAACGATATCTCTGGGCTAAAGTACGATAAGGACATGCCAAAGGTTGTGGAAAAATATAGACCATCACTTGTTCTATGTGCATTTAGCAAAAATTTGGTACGGGGAAATCAAGTATTACAGACAAAAAGTCTGTTACAACAAAGTCTTGCTATCGCTAAATCTGCAAACATCTCAAGCAAAAATATAACAGTAGATCCTGCGATTGGCTTTTTTAGAAAAAAAGGAAAAGGCGAGTTTTTTACTAGAATAAACTCAGACTGGGTTCAAAGAGATCTTTTAATTTTACAAAATTTATATTCACTCAAGCTTGGGCATCCATTGCTAGTTTCAGTCTCACACAAATCGTTTATTGGAAATTTACTGAAAATAAAAAATCCAGATGACCGACTTTATGGTTCGCTTGCAGCAGAAGCAATATCAGTCCTTAATGGTGCTGATATTATAAGAACTCATACCGTAAAAGCTACAAGAGAAGTGGTTTCTATTGCACAAAAATTATCACGCCACTTCAAGAAAGGCTTATAACACTTTGTCATTCTAGACTAGAAGGTTTAGTTGGAAATACGGGATGGACTGACGTTCGACGATGTGCTCCTTGTTCCCAAACGCTCAAGTATAGCTACTAGGTCTCAGACCAACTTACAAACTAAGCTTTCGAAAAACATCCCACTTAACATTCCTATAATCAGTGCAAACATGGATACCGTAACTGAATCAACAATGGCAGTTGCCATGGCACGTGAAGGTGGAATTGGTATAATTCACCGCTTTCTTACAATCACGGAGCAAGTAAACGAAGTACTCAAAGTCAAGCGTTCTGGAAGTGTGATGATAGAAAACCCGTACTTTATCAGACCAAACCAGACTGTCAAGGAGGCCATAAACTACATGCGGGAAAAGGAAGTCTCAGGTCTTTTAGTCACTGATCCTGATTCTAAACTAGTTGGGATATTGACAAGACGTGATATCACGTTTGAATCTGAAAGCACAAAACTTGTAAAAGATGTAATGACAAGTGATGTTGTTACTGCTAAACTAGGAATCGGCGTATCGGAAGCAAAGGAGATTCTGCGAAAAAACAGAGTGGAAAAACTACCACTTGTAGATGAAAAAGGGCACGTAAAGGGATTGATAACAAGCAAGGACATCATAAACATAGATAACTACCCAGCTGCTTCAAAGGACAAAAAAGGAAGACCTCTTGTAGGTGCTGCAGTAGGAGTCAAGGGTGACTTTATGGAAAGAACAGAAGCACTGCTTGATGCTGGTGCAGATACTATTGTTGTTGATATAGCACACGGTCATAGCGATAATGCACTAAATACAGTTCGTCTAATCAAAAAGGCATTTCCAAATTGTGAGCTTGTAGCAGGTAATGTGGCAACGGCTCAAGGAACAGAAGACCTCATCAAGGTAGGTGTGGATGCGGTTAAAGTTGGAGTAGGCTCTGGTTCCATATGTATAACCAGAGTAATAACTGGCTCTGGTGTACCACAACTTACTGCCGTTCTTGACTGTGCAAAAATTGGCAAAAAGTACGACGTGCCGATAATTTCTGACGGTGGAATAAGAAACTCTGGCGATGCAACAAAAGCACTGGCTGCAGGCGCATCTACAGTTATGGTAGGTAGCATCCTTGGCGGAACAGATGAAAGTCCTGGTTCTCCTGTTATGAAAAACGGAAAGAAGTTTAAAATCTATAGAGGCATGGCTTCATTTTATGCTTCACTTGGTAGAAAGTCAAAGGAAACAGGAACTGTATCAATAGGAGAGGATCTGAATGATTATGTTGCAGAAGGTGTAGAGGCAATGGTTCCTTACAAAGGGAGCGTAACTGATATCATAAAACAGCTAACTGGTGGAATTCGTTCTGGGCTAAGCTATTGTGGTGCAAATAACATTCCGCAGATGCAAGAAAACGCGGAATTTATTAAAATGTCACAGGCAGGTTTTGTGGAAAGCCAGCCACATGACGTGGACTTGATGTAGTTCACTTTTAAATCTAGTATAGAAATTATTTTTGATAATGCTCAGTAAAAAAACAGCAATTGGGGTAGGAGCAGGTAGTGTCATAACGGCACTTGGCGTAGTTAGTTTGATTCTTTCAATTGGTATTCAAACTCAATCAATAGATGAAACTCTTAGTATAGGCAAAAATACTGTTTACCAGTTCGATGCACAAGAACACTTCCATGAAATACTCAATGTTACTGGAAGTTCCTTTCATGTAAAACTGGAAACACCTGGCACTGGCTTACAGGTAGACGATGACTTCAAAAATGAGGTAAGCTTTGATTGGTATAGTCTTGAAGAAGGCCAACATAGAATTGAAGTACAAAACACAGGAGATTCTGATGTACGTGTGTTTGGCACTCTTGAATTTACAAGTGATCCAATCCTTTTCACGTACCATATGCTTGTAATAATATCAGGTATCATAATAATTGGTGTAAGTGCAGGTTTTACAATAAGAAAACCAAGAGGTTTCTAGTTTAATTCTGCATGTGGATACGAGCCAAGTACTTTTAGAAATGATGTGTTTTGTTTTATTTTTCCTAACAAATCTTGTATTGGTGGATCAGTTTCATGTCCTTCAAAATCAACATAGAAATTATATTCCCAAAGTGTACTTTTTGTAGGTCGTGATTCTATCTTTGTTAGATTTATTTTATTTGTGTTAAATTTTTCAAGGACACTATAAAGTGAACCAGGAACATGTTTTATGGAAAATATTATAGAAGTTTTGTTCTTTGTTGTTTTTTCATGTTTTTTCTTTGCAAGAACTAGGAATCTAGTGTAGTTATTTGCATTGTCTTCTATGCCCTCCTTTATCACAGGAACTTTGTAAATCTCAGCGGCTTTCTTACTGGCTATACATGCAGCACTCTTGCTTTTCAATTCAAGTAAAATTTTGACACTTCCTGCAGTATCGTAAGTAGGTACTGCCTTTATCTTGCGACTTTGAATAAATTTTCTGCACTGCCCAAGTGCTTGAGGGTGAGAATATACCGTATCAACTTTTTCCAATTTTTCAAACCCTATCAGGCAATGTCTGATCCTGAAGTATATCTCGCCCACAACGTTAAGGTTGGTTGATAAAAGAAGGTCGTAGCTTTCGCCTACGCTGCCCTCAAGAGAATTTTCAATTGGAAGAATAGCATAATCAGATTCGCTTTTTTCTGTGGATTCTAAAACATCGTAAAACGTAGGATGTGGGATAGTTTCGATTCTATCTTTGAAAAAGGAGGATGCAGCTGCCTCACTATAGGCGCCTCTTTCTCCTTGGAATGCAACTCGAAGCATTGTTCTTACTTGGGTCCTAGTTTTATAAAATCGCCGTTTCCAAACTTACTTGAGAGCTTTCTTTCTTCAATATATCCACAGTCAACACATTTTACATTGCCACCAATTGGCACCACTTTACCTGCGCATTTGTTGCATTGCGTGAATAAAACTCCAAGCTCAGGTTCGCTGATTGTGGCATGTATTGCTCCATTTAGATGACTGATGACTCTTACCATTACAACATCACTTACCCTTGCAATGATTCTTTTCTTTGCTCCTTTTGCTTGACAAATACATTCAAGACCAGAATGCGTTGGTTTGCCGTTTATGTACAGTATGGCAACTGCAAACATATTATTCATCAGAGCAGCTACATAACCTATCACTAAATCATTTACTTGTGGAACTGCCGGTGACTTGAACTGGTTAATTTTTGCTATACGACGAGTTTTATCAAATTCTTTTGTGCCTATTACAACTGAACGTATCGTGTGACCATCATCAAAAGTATTGATGCCAGTTTCAAATTCCTCGATGATCGCAACCTTATCTCCTGGCAGACTTGGTTTTTCAGACAATATGTCAATTTTGGAGTTGGTAATTATAATTGTTTATAGCCAATGGGGAATTTGCAGAAATTCTTCAATACTTTCATTGTTTAAGAGCTTTAGAAGCGCATTTGCTTGTGGTGTGGAAAGTACAGGTTTATGGAAATGATTATCAATTGATATTCTAGGACACGCAACCTGAATGAAAGCATCAATTCCTTTCAGATTTCCAAGCCTCTCGTCAGTTATGTCAGTAAGTGCAAAGAGCTGAACTTTTTTGCCTGCCTTTTCAAACTCTTTTTTAAATTTTAAGGCAGTTGTTTTTGAAAGCTGACCTTCCTTGAGGCCAACTATTATTCCAAAGGTTTCTGCCTCCACAGCTTTGTATATTGCAAGAATTGATTTTTTCTGTAGTTTTTGAGCAAATTCAGTCACCTCTCTCATCTCATTAAAATAAGGATCAAGGATGTATGTTGGCTTGCCTGTAGAAAGTGCTATTCCGGCAGCATGAAAAGTGCTTTGTCCCAAAAATACATTGGCATCTACAACATCCTTTGTCTGTGATGTGGGATAGAATTCGCATCCAAAGACTTGTCCGTCATTTAGTTGTCCTTTTCCATCCCCAATTTTAACTGTAATTCCACCTTCCTCTAGGATTTTTTTTACTTTTTCCATCTGCGGAAGATGCTGACTATCTGTCACAAGGGAGATAGTTTTACCTGCAAGCTCAGTTACACACTTTCTTGAAACACTATCAAATGAAATATCATCAAAGGCATCAACAAGAATTACGTTTTCACCAAAAGTAGAGGTGTTTATGGTATGCCCTATGTGAAAGAGTATCTCCGCTCCAAGGACTTTGGCACCATTGGTATTCATATCACATGTACCAAAACAGGTATCTGCAAGTACATATGCTGGAATACCAAACTTTTCCATTATTTTTGATGCAGTTTCTTGAACTTTCGGCAATATGCCATCAGGTCCATTCAAAGCTACAGAAACTGGTTTTCTCTTTAGGATCTCATCAAAAATCCTTTTCTCATCTATTACTATCATTTATGTCCTAAAACGCGATCGTTTTTAATTTAAACCAACCGAAGCTATACACAATATTTAATATCATTTGATCTAACACCATGGCATGGCAATCGCATTTGTTCTGATAAATGCAGAACTTGGTGCAGAAAACGAACTAGTAAACCAACTAAAAGCCATTGAGAATGTCAAGTATGTCTATGTTCTGTATGGTGCATATGATTTAGTGGTAAAGATAGAAGCCCCTGATAGTGCAACGCTTAAAAAAACTATCTCAAACAACATAAGACAACTCAAAAATGTGCGTTCCACGCTCACTATGACGGTTATTGATGAAACCTAACTATATTCTTCACATAGGTTTTGACGATACGGATTCAAGAAATGGTATGTGCACTACATTTCTTGCTTACAAGATTGTAGAATATCTGAAAAAAGAACACGCAAAGTTTTTGGACTATCCATATTTGATTAGATTCAATCCAAATATTCCTTGGAAAACACGAGGAAATGGTGCAGTGGCTATAAAAATTAAAACTGACAGACCAGACACCATCAAGAAAAAAATAATTGAATTTATCAAAAAATATTCTGCAATTAACGAAGGAGCGAACCCAGGCCTTGTATTTTACCAACAAGAAAAAATTCCAAAACATTTTTCTGAATTTGGACAGCTTGCGCTGTGTCAGTTGATAAGCAGAAATGCGGCAAGAAAATTTGCTTTACAAAATGGGTTAGAATCTGTTTACCTTGGCAATGGTCAAGGTTTGGTAGGTGCTATAGGGGCAATCGGATACTCCTTTGATGATCACACTTTTGAGCTCATCAGCTACAGAAATGAATCTAACCTTGGTAAGAAAAGAGAAATTTTCAAAGAAAGTGTAAAGAAAATGCAGGAAGCAACGTTTCCACGAACGTTTAACAGCTATGATGAAGAAAAAGACAGAATTTTGATTGCGCCCCATGGTCCAGATCCAGTATTTTTTGGTGTTCGTGGAGAGAATCTTGATTCTGTGATTAAGGGTGCATCACTTGTGCAAGCTACAGAAAAGTTTGATGGCTACATGGTGTTTAGATCAAATCAAGGGACAGGGGCTCATCTGAAAAATGAGCTTGACGTATTTAATTTAAAACCATTTTCATCAGGAACTGTTACTGGAAAGGTTGTTGACGAGCCAAAAATCGAGTTGGGTGGTCATGTTATTTTTTCAATATCCAAAGATAGTCAAAAAATCAAATGTGCAGTATACAAGCCTACGGGCATAACCCAAATTGCTTCTAAGCTGATGAGAGGAGATTTGATAAAGGTAGGTGGTGGTGTAAGGAAAGCCTCACAGAATCATCAACGAATCCTAAACGTAGAATTTCTTGAAATTTTGGAGCTACAAAAAAACCAAAAGACAGTAAATCCAGTTTGCCAACAATGCAAAAAAAGGATGAAGTCAAAAGGCAAAAATCAAGGTTTTGAATGTGTCAAGTGTGGAAAAACATTTTCACACAAAATATTACAGCAAATTCCACGTGAAATTGAAAAACGACTCTATGTACCGGTTCTTTCCGCGCATAGACACTTGACTAGACCTATACAAAGAATTGGAAAATTAAACAAAAAAATTGAATTTAATGATTCAAGAAAATGGTTTCATATATATTCAAACAGAAATAGCGGGGAGTAGATTTGAACTACTGATTTGCGGGTATCTCATCAACGTTGATTATGAGCCCGCCGGGATGACTTTGCCCAAGTAGTCTGGCTTCCCCACCCCGCTAACTGAAAAGAAGTTTGAGGGTGATATATACGCTTTATCTGATTTTGGAAATAATTAATAAGATTTGAAAAGTTGTCTCAGATGTGGACAAAAAAATAAGGATAATGGGAATTATAGCTGCAGTTGTAGCTTCTATTATAATTGTAAATTTACCTTCAAACCCAATTGTGATCCCAGAACCAACTACCAATTCAACAAAAACAAAATCTGCAGAGGTTGTTGCAACAAACCTCCAGAAACCTTGGGCTATGGATTTTTCAGATACAAGAATTTTTTTCACAGAAAAAGTTGGTAGGATAAGAGTGATTGATTCAGATATTGTGCTCGAAGAACCACTTGCAAACTTACGGGTAGCCGATGTGATTGATGGTGGTTTGCTAGGACTTGCTTTGCACCCGGACTTTGTAAACAACCATTATCTCTATGTATTTTATACGTATGCTGAAGATGGTAGGCTGTGGAACAAAGTTATCAGAATAACCGAAGCAGGGAACAAACTTGCAGATGCAGTAGTAATTTTGGATAAAATTCCAGGCGCAGAATTTGATAACGGTGGAGTGATAAAATTTGGTCCTGATGAAAAACTATACATTGCTACTGGAGATGCCACAGATGAGCATTCAGCACAAGATTTGCAATCTCTATCGGGCAAAATTTTGAGATTAAATGATGATGGTACCATACCTTCAGACAATCC
>Ga0247727_10014818_pt1 | contig 12890 bp, 9 predicted proteins | sample WisWelCaveWW1625_FD_202498 | JGI IMG/M metagenome (GOLD analysis project Ga0247727, IMG submission 202498) | Biofilm microbial communities from Wishing Well Cave, Virginia, United States - WW16-25 | ecosystem: Environmental > Aquatic > Deep subsurface > Groundwater > Cave microbial mat | place...
GACCTGGATGGCGACGGCGCCGCCTCCGACGGGCCGGAGGGTGCCCAAGCCAACAAGTAAGTTGATCCGCTTGAAACGCGCATGGTATAAGCCGCGCCACCCTGAACACCCTTAGGGGGGAGGATGAATAGACTCAACCTTTCAGTGATTTGTCGGTTCGCCGTGTGGCCAGCGGCCGTGCTGGTGTGCGTGCCCGCGAGCGCGCAAGAGGTTCCCCCCGAAGAGGCCCCGGCCGAGGAGCCACCGGCCGAGGAGCCACCGGGATCCGAGCCCGGACCCGAGGCGGCGCCCGCGCCGCCGCCGTCGGCGCCGACCGTCGTGCCCCGCGATCCGAGCGAGCGCTACAAGGACATCATGGTCGTGCCGCACCGCAGCTTCCTCAAGCGGCACCGCCTCGAGTTGGCACCCACCGCCGGGCTGAACATCAACGACAACCTGATCTCGGATTTCGCGGTGGGGGCGGAGGCCAACTTCTTCTTGAGCGAGGTCTTCTCGCTGGGGGCGCTGTTCGAGTACTTCCCCACGCCGGGGAGCACCGACCTGGAGAACGACATCCGGCGCCGCTACCACAAGTTCCCGACGCACAACGAGTACGTCTTCGCGGCGATGGCGGCTGTCGGCTACATCCCCGTCTACGGGAAGTTCACACTGTTCGGCCGCAGCACCCTCCACTGGGACCTCTACGTATCGGGGGGCCCGGGGGTCATGCAGACCAAGACCGTGCCGCGCGATGCCGCCAACGATTCGCGCAAGAACACCAACGTCGCCGGCCAGCTTGCCCTGGGCGGGCGGGTCTACCTGACGCGCTGGCTGTCGGCCGTCTTCTCCATCCGCGACTTCTTCCTCATCGACACCTTCGAAGTCGACGAGGAGCGCCGCGAGGAGAGCCGCTTCGTAAACAACGTGATCCTCTCGCTGGGCGTGGGGATCTACCTCCCCATGGACTTCAAGTACACGACGTTGCGATAGGAGAACCGAGGAAATGCGCAACCTCATCGTCGCCCTGGTCCTCGCCTCCGCAACTCCGGCCGCCGCCCAGCAGCGCGACATCCTGGAAGGTCAGCCCGCGGTCCGCCACCGCAGGGACCTGCGCGCCGGCCGCTTCGAGCTGGGGCCGATGTTCGGCTTCACCTTGCTGGAGCCGTACAAGCACAGCATCCTGGCCGGGCTCAAGGCCGACTACCACATCTGGGACTGGCTCAGCGTGGGCGCGCTCGGCATGTTCGGGGTGGCCAGCCTGGACACCGGCTTGACCGGCGAGCTGGCCGCGACCGAGCAGGCGCAGCTCGATTCGGAATGCGGGACGGCGAACCCGTCACAGGAGTGCCTCTCGCGCTTCGAGACCGCCGACGAGGACGGCGTGCGGTGGGAGAAAGCGCACAACTCACTGAAGTTCGCGGCCGGCCTGCGCGCCACGGTCACGCCGATCGCCGGCAAGCTCGCGCTGTTCTCGTCGCTGTTCTGCCCGTTCGACCTCTACGTGTTCGGCGGCGCGGCCATCCTCGGGTTCAAGAACGACGCCACCGTGGACACGCCCACCTGCGGCGCGACCGAGTGCGACGGCGACCTGGGCAACGACGGGATAAGCCCGGGCTTCCACCTGGGGCTGGGCTTCCACCTGTTCTTCGCCGACTTCGTGGCCTTCAACTTCGAGTTCATCGACAACCTCGCCTCCAACAACCCGACCGGCCGCAACACCAACGAGTCCTCCGGCGCCAACGTGGTCGACGGCGACGACAAGCGTTTCGGCAACAACATGATGCTGGTCTTGGGCGCCACGTTCTACTTCCCGACCGAGGCTCCCAGGACGAAGTAGTCCGGGGCTACAGGGGACAGAGGTTCCCGTCGTCCTGGCGTCCCAGCGACACGATCAGGCAGAGTTCGCCGCTCATCCCGCCATCCTCGGTCTCGAACCAGATCCTCACCCGGTCGCCCACCGCGGCGGTGAGCGGATCGGTGACGAACTCGCCGTTGGCGTCGCTGGTGGCCAGCACCCCGCCTTCCGTGTCGTCGTTGAAGACGGTCACCAGCGCATCCGCGGCGAACGTGCTCCTCCCGTCGTCCGAGCTCCCCTCGAACACCAGCTTCGTCGCGTCCAGCGGGTACTGGCTCACCACCACGTCGTCCGGGTCGGGGCTGGGCGGCGGGATCGGGATGGTGGGGGTGTTGCACGCGAACAGCGTGGCCAACAGGACTCCAAGCGCGATCCGGCGGGGTACCCGCATGCCAGGGGATGCGGAGCAAGACCCGTTCCCGCCGATCGTCCAAGGAAACCGCGAACGCGGGCCAACCTGGGTTGCCATGGCTCGCAACTAGGTTGCCACACGGATGTGGAAGCGCTGCATCTTCTTGTGCAGCCCGAAGCGGGAGATTCCCAGCTCGCGCGCCGCCTGGCTCTGGTTGCCGCGGGCGCGCTCCAGCGCCGTGCGGATCAGCTCGCGCTCGAGATCGGCCACGCGATGGCGGATGCGCAGGTCGTTCGGATCCGAGGCTGCCGCCGAGCCCGGCTGGACCTCGGCGGGCAGGTCGGCCAGGCGGATGGGGCCGTCCGAAAGGGCCGCCGCCCGCAGCACCACGTTCTCCAGCTCGCGCACGTTGCCCGGCCACCGGTAGGCGAGCAGCGCGCGCATGGCGTCCGGCTCGACCGCGCGCTCCCCGGCGGGGAAGTGCTTGGCCAGGAAGTGCTCCGCCAGGAGCGGGATGTCCTCGCGCCGATCGCGCAACGGCGGGACGTCCACGCGCACGACGCTCAGGCGGTAGTAGAGATCCTCGCGGAAGCGGCCTTCGGCCACCAGCTTGCGCAGATCGCGGTTGGACGCGGCAACCACCCGGACGCTGGCCCGCAGCACGGCCTCGCCCCCGACCCGGCGGAAGTCGCCCTCCTGGAGCACGCGCAGGAGCTTGGACTGCATGGCCGCGCTCATCTCGCCGACCTCGTCGAGGAACAGGGTGCCGCCGTCGGCCACCTCGAAGAGCCCGCGGCGATCCCGGTCGGCGCCGGTGAACGCCCCGCGCACATGCCCGAACAGGATGCTCTCCAGCAGCGTCTCGGGGATCGCCGAACAGTTCTCCGACACGAAGGCCCGCTCGCGCCGGGGCCCGTTGCTGTGCAGCGCCCGCGCCACCAGCTCCTTGCCGGTCCCGCTCTCGCCGCACACCACCACCGGCAGCTCGGTCTGGGTGACCCGATCGAGCAGCGCGAACAGATCGCGCATCGGCCGCGAGCGACCGACCAGGCTCTCGTAGCGATAGCGCGCCTGGAGCGCGTCCCGGCTCTGCACCACCTCGGTGCGCAGCTCGGCGAGCTCCGCCTCGCGCCGCTCCACGCGCCGCTCCAGCTCGCGGCGGATGCGGTCGATCTCGCGGGCCTGCCGGCGCAGCTCGACCGCCATGTTCGCGTTGTCGATGGCGATGGCCGCCTGATCGCAGAAATCCAGCACCGTGGCCACATCCTCGTCGGAGAAAGCCCCGCGCCGCAGGCGGTGATCGACGTAGAGCGTGCCGACCACCTTGCCCTTGACGCGCAGCGGTGCGGCCAGCACCGAGCGCAGCCGCAGGGCCGAAACGCTCTTCTTGTCGGAAAAGCGATCGTCGGCGGCCGCGTCCACCGTGACGATCGGCTCGCCGCCTCGCGCGGCCTGCTCGGCGATGGAGCGTGACAGCGAGAACTCGTCGGCGGCGAGCGTCTGCGCCGAGATGTTGCGCGCGGTGCGCACGTGCATCCCGCCGCGCTCGTCCACCAGCACGAGGAAGCCGCGCTCCGCATCGCACAGCTCGATCACCGTGTCGACGATGTACTCGAGCAGGCGGGGAAGGCGCTGCTCGCTGTTGAGACGCTTGTTGATCGCCAGCAGCCGTCGCAGTCGGCCCTCGGCCGGCGTCGCGAGCGCGCGTGGCGCCGCCGCGGACGCGGCGGGGACCTGCAGCAATCGGCGCGCCTCGGGGTCGCGCAGCAGCCCCTCGCGGTACGGATCGGGTGTGGCCATGACGACCTCCTTGAAGGCCTCGCGGGCGCGCTCCAGCGCCTGCCCGGCCGTCTCCTTGTTGTGGGCTTGCAGCACCAGCGCCAGCACGAGCTCCGCTCGCCAAAGCTCGCCGACCGCCCCGCCCTCGCGCAGGCGAGCGGCGATCGGCCGCAGCTCGTCCTCGATGCCCGGCGCGGTCCGCCTCAGCGCCAGGTCGAGCCGGGCCCGCTCGAGGGTGACGCGATCGCGCCCGAGAGCCGTCGTGGCGACCGCGGCGGCGCGCGCCAGCACGGGGTCGGCCTCCGCCGGACGACCCACCTCGCGCAGCGCGGCCGCCAGGCCCAGCAGCGCCTCGCCGAGCGGCCCGGGCGGTCCCGGCTGCGCCGCGATGCGATCCACCGCCTGCCGGTAGGCCCGGACCGCGTCCTCGAAGCTTCCCTCCGCGCACGCCAGATCGCCTTGCAGCGACGCTGCATGACCTTCCATGCGCTCCCCACCTGCCTCGGCCGCCTGACGCGCCCGGCGCAGCATCTCCCGACCGCCTGGGAGGTCGCCCAGCCGCGCCAGCAGGTTGCCGTGGTTGAACAGCGCGAACGCCCACTCGGTGGTGCGGCCGAGCCGTCCGAGCTGCCGCGCCGCCAGCGCGACACGGCCCAGCGCATCACCGTAGCGCCCGCGCTCGACATCGACGGACGCGAGGTTGGACGCGAAGGTGGCCTGCAGGTGGACGTCGCCCGCGCCGGTCGCCAGCTCGTGCGCGGTGGCGTAGGCGGCGGCCGCCGTCGAGAAATCACCCTCCTCGTGCGCCACCATCCCCAGCAGCCCGTGCATGCGGGCGGCCCTGCGCGGCGGCGCGGAATCCCCGCCCCGCGACGGCGGCACGATGCGCAGGAAGCACGCCCGAGCCCCGGAGAGGTCGCCGAGCTGGAGCCGCGCCAGCCCCGCGACCTCCGAAGCCGCCGCTCCACCCGGAGTCGCGGGCAGGGCACGCGGGTCGCCGCATAGACGGCGCGCACGGTCCGCCTGTCCGCGCGCGATGGCCACCCGCCCGAGCAACGCGCGAGCCTCGAGTCGCGTATCCGGTCGCCGGCTCAGCGCGAGCGGACGCAGACGATCCTCGGCGTCCTGGTCTTTCCCCGTCCGTACCAGCAGACGCCCGCGTTCGAGGCGCACCGCCTCGCCGTTCCCCCCGCGCTCCAGTGCCTTTAGCGCCCGGGGGTAGTCACCCGAGAGCGCGTGCGCGGCACAGAGGGACAGGGCAGCCCGCTCGCGCACTTTGGCGGCCCCGAAACGGAGCGCGAACTCCAGATGGCCGATCGCCTCGGGCAGCGCCAGCGCCACCAGGGCCTCCTGCCCGGCACGCTGCGCCAGCGTCGCCGCGCGGGCCGGCGGGAGCAGCGCCTCGGCGTGGCGCGCCCGCACGCGGGCGGGCGCCTGCGCCCCCAGACGCCCGGCCGCGAGGGCATGAAGCCGGCGCGCGCGCCCGGGCTCGATGCCGCCGAGCGCCGCGTCGGCCGCGGCCGCGCCGCGTACGGTGAAGCGGCCAAGGACCTCGTCGCACAAGGCCTCCTGACACAGAACCTGCAGCGCCGCATACGCGTCGGCCTCGGCCACGCCGAGCAGGGCCGCCACGTCCGCCGGCCGCGCGGGGCGCCCCATCACCGACAACGCCTCCGCCGCCGCGCGCACCGGTCCGGCCAGCGCTCCCATGCGGCGGGCAATCAGGCGACGTACGTCGGCGGCGGACTCCGGATCGATGCCGGCATGGCGTGCGCGCACGATCTGCTCCAACAGTCCTGGAAGCCCGCCCGACGAGCGCAACAGCGCCGCTGCCTCCTCGGCTGGAGCGGCCTGCCCGGCCATGCTCTCGATCAGCCGTGTCCCGTCCGCGTCGGAAAGCGGCCCCAGCTCGACGAATTCGTCCAACCACGCGCCGGGCACGGCTTCGCCCTCGATCACGATCAACAGCGCGCGCGCCTCGGCGTCGCGCCGGTGCGCCAGGACGAGCTTCTCCGCAAGCGGGTCGGCATCCGTCCGTCGCAGGTGAAGCACCACCGGCCGATCCCGGCCGGCGAGAGTGGACAGGATTCGCTCGACCGCGACGTCCAGATCGGCGGCCCCGTCGGTCCACTCCTCGACTCCGGCCACGAACTCCAGCGGGGCCAAGAGTCCCGCCACGGCGCGTGTTTGGTGCGCGCGGATCGCCTCGCCGATGAGCCTCGTCTTGCCGGACCCGGGGGCGCCGACCACCGCCACCGCTCGCGGAGCCGCGCCGACCTCGAGGGCCTCGAGCCATCGCATGAGCCGCGCCAACTCCGGCGCTCGTCCGCACAGCGCCGGGCGCAGGAGTGGCCGCTTGCGCGTGGCCAGCTCGGCCGCCGCGGCCGGATCGCCGCGCAGCCGCGCGGCCTCCGCCAGGACGATCTCGGCGCGTGCGTAGCGCAGGCCGAGGTCGCGCTCGATCAGGCGTTCGACCACGCCCAGCAGATCCGCGGACATCCGCGTGGCCCGCGGCAGCGGCGCCCGCAGGATGTGCTGGTAAAGCTCGGGAGGTGCGCCGGGAAAGGGAGTTTGCCCCTCGACCAACTCCCAGATCGTCACGCCCAGCGACCAGAGATCGGCGCGCGCGTCCGCCTCACCGCACAGGGCTTCCGGCGCCAGGTAGGCGGGCGTGCCGGCCGCCACGCCGCGCACGCTGCGGAACCGCGCCAGGCCGAGGTCGCAGAGCCGGGCGCCATCCGGTCCGCACAGGATGTTGTCCGGCTTGACGTCGCCGTGCACCAACCCCACCGAATGGATCGCCGCCAACGCGGCGGCCACCTCGCCGAGCAGCCGGATGGCCTCCGCCGGCCGCTCCTGCGCAGGAATGGCGAGAAACCGGGCGCGCGCGCTGGGCCCGGCGACGTGGTCGGCGGTGAAGAACAGCTGCCCCGGACGCAGCGGCGTGTCGGCCGGACCAGCCACCTGCAGATCGCGCACCGCGAGCAGGTGCGGGTGCCGCAGCGCAGACAGCCGGGCGAACTCGAGGCGCAGCCGTTCGCGCGCGTCGCCATCCGCTTCGGCGCGCAGCGCCTTGAGCGCGACGACCTCTCCGGTCCACGCGTCACGCACCCGGTACACGACACAGTCCGCGCCCTCGCCGAGGCGATCGAGCAGCCGGTAGCGGCCTCGAGTCAGAATCGCCGGGGATCCCTGCATCGTCAACTCCGTTGACAGGCTGATTCTAGCCCATGTCTACAAAGATGCCAATGTCAACTTGCCGGCGCTACCTCTCCGGACCGAGTGCTCTAACGACGTCGGCTCATCCGTTCGAGCGCCGCCTTGGCCATCGAGCGTATCTCGGGATTGTCGTGGCCGGATCCGACGAGCTCCAAGTAGGCGCGGGCCTCGTCTCCGCCCAGCGCGGCGATACCGTCCATGACCTTGGCCACCCCCTGCGCGTCGCCGAGCCGGGATCGCTCGCACAACGGCCGCACGGCGCGTCGATCGCCGATCGCCACCAGGGCGCCGATCGCGGCGTCGCTGACCCGCTCATCTGGGCTCCTGAGCAGCAGGAGGAGCGTGTCCACGGCCAGCCGCTCCTTGCGCACGCCCGCGAGCCGGATTGCGACGTCGCGCACCTGCGGATCCGCGTCTTGCAGCGCGCGCACCAGGTCCTGGGATTTGCCGACCAGCAGCCGCGTCTGCAGCAGCAGCCCCTTGCCGACGTCGCCCAGCGCTTGCCCGAGATGCCGGCTCACCCGCTCGTGTCCCGGCCGATCCCGCGCGGCATAGGAGTGCTCGACGACACCGGTCGATTCCAGCGGGACCGATTCCAGCCCTTCCCCCGGCTCGAGCCGCAACAGGACGGCCGCGCGCAGCACCCCTTGATCCGCGACCTCGACCCTATCGAGCGCATACTCCACGCGCAGCCGATATCCCGCCCCCTCGTCGCTCCAGGTTACGCTGCCGTCGCGCAGCGCGGCCCGAACCATCTGCTCCACATGTCGCGCGTTCTTGCGTAACGCGGGTTCGGCGGCAGTCGTCCGGTCGAAGATGCGGACCTTGACGATGCGCACCGCCGGCGATCGACCGCACGCGGCCAGCAGAGCCGGCGCGATCAGCAGGACGCTGCGCAAAGTCCGGCGGCGGGCAACGGCGCCAGCCGGTAGCCGAGCCTGTCGGCCAGCGCCCCGGCGACCGCGTCGGCCAGCGCCGCGATCGTGGGAGGTTCGCGGAGCATCGCAGCAAGAGAAGTCATGCGGACGGCCAGCCCACACGGGACGATGAGATCGAAGCAGGAAAGGTCCGGATCCACGTTGAGCGCGAAGCCGTGGATGGCGACACCGCGCCTCACGTGCAGGCCGATCGACGCCAGCTTGGCCCCATCGACCCAGACGCCCGGAGCGTCACATCGATAGCGAGCCCGCACGCCCAGGCCGTGCAGCGTTTCGACCAGCGCTCCGGCGATCGCCTCCACGTGCCGACGCACTCCGCCGCGGACCGGCGCGACCGGGTAGCCGACCAGCTGGCCCGGTCCGTGATAGGTCACCGAACCACCGCGACTGGTCGTCACCACCTCGATGCCGCGTGCCGCGATTTCCTCCGGCGCCACCGGCAGGTGCTCCGGTCGTGTCGACCGCCCCAGGGTGATCACCGGATCGTGCTCCAGCTGCAGCAGCGTCGGCGACTCTCCGCGCAGCAGGATGCCGTCGCGGATGGTCTCCTGCAACCGCCAGGCCTCGCCGTAGCGCACGCGGCCCAAGTAGCCATGGCGAAGGACCGGGTTCACGATTCGGAAAGACCCCCGAGCAGGTCGTCGTCCAGGTAGCTCACCGGAACCGTCGTGCGCACCACTCCGACTCCGGCCTCGATGAGCAGGTCGCACAGATCGGCGCCGCCGAGCAGCTGCACACCGGCCGCCGAACCCTCGGCCATGAGCCCGGGCGGCACGTCGGCTACCGTGGCCAGCATGCCGCGCATGGATCGCTCCCGGCAGTGGGCGCCGAAGCTCCGCACTGTCGCCCGATCGACTTCGTTCACCTGCAGGCGAACGACGATGATGCTGCCGTCCACCCCCGATCGCAGCACCACGAATCCCGTCTGGCGCTCCAGCGCGGCGGGTTCCATTCCATCGCGGCGCGCCAGCGCCAGCCGGACCAGCTGCTCGACGCCGTCCAGCGTCAGCACGCGCAAGCCCTGTAGCAGCGCGCGCCGTGTCGCCTCGGCCAGGCGCCGGGCCGACGAGGCGAGGGCCTCCTCGGCCTCGAGCAGCCCGCCGTCCAGCCGCGCCCCGGCCAGCGAGAACAGCCCTCCCTCTCCACCGTGGAAGCGCGGGCGCAGGCCCCGGGCGCGACGACGGCGCTGATCGTCAAGCAGCGCCAAGCGCATGGCGCGGCGCGGATCCACCAGATCCAGCGGCACGAGCTTGCGTCGCAACGCCATGTCAGTGATCTGCCGGTAGTGGACCGGGCGCTTGTCGCCGTGCTCGCGCAGGACGCGGAACGCGGCGTCGGCAAGGGACGATGTTTGTGGGGGGGGGCCGGCCGACGGGCGGGGCGGGGCAGGCCCGGGTCCGGCGTGGGCCGGCAGCGCGGCCTTTTGCGCCGCCACAACCGCGGCGGCCGGCGCGACCGCCGTCGAGGTGGATTCCACCTTGCCCTTTCCCTTGGAGCGCCTTCCACCACGCCGCCTCCGGCGCCCCTCGCGCCTGGCGTCCTCGCCGGGCGCCGCGCCGGAAATCGACGCATCCGGCGACGCAGCCGGAGCCGGCCTCGGGCCGACAGAGACGACCGCAGCGCCGTTGGAGGCTGGCGCCGCTTCTTCCCCCGACTCCACCCGGACGGGCAGCGGCCTGGTCTTGCGCCTGCGCCGTCCCGAAGCCGCCGGGGTCGCGGGCTCCGCCTGTGCGGCCGGGGGCGACGGCACCGAGGCCGCGGCCTCGGTGAGCGTGAAGACGTCCGGGCGGATGGCCGTCACCCGAGCCAGATCGGGCGGCCGAGCCAGCTCCGCCTCAAGGCGCGCCTTCATGGTCCCCTCGGGATCGCGTCCCTCATGGGTAAGCAGGTTGTGGCGGATGGCCAGGGCGGCGATCTCGCGCACCGGCAGCGGCCGGCCCGCGCGACGCAGCACTTCGACAGCCGCTTCCAAGAATGTCATGGGACTCGTTTATGCTCCGTGGATCCGCCTGTCAACCAAACGTCCTTTTCTTGTCCTCGGCCGCCCGGCCGCCTAGCATCCCGCGGTATGCGGCGGCTCGTCGTCGTGATGGCGCTGGTAGCGCTGCCCGCCTTGGCCTGGCTGGCGCTCGGCGCCGCGTTGCGCGCGCTGGTCGTGCCGCGCCTCACCGCCCGCGTGGGCGCGCCGGTGCGAGTCGCTTCGGTCGGGCTTGGCTGGCCGCCTGCCCTGGTGGTCCGCGGCATTCGCGTCCTCGCTCCCTCACCCCTGGAGAGCGCGCGAGAGATCCGCGTGGGAATCTCCGGAGTCGTCCTTTCCGGCGCGCAGGTACGCTGGGGCGTCCCCTCCGCCCCGGCCGGCCTCGGCCCGGAGGCCCTCGCGCCACCCGCTTCGCCCCTCCCCCTCTCTCCGCCCGCCTTGCCGAACATCCGGATCGAGGACGCCACCGTGAGGGCCGTTTGGCGCGGGGCATGGATCGAAGCACGTGGGGTGGCGGCGCGCCCGCGGTCGGGCGGCTGGCGCGTGACCGCGCGCAGCCTCTCGGCCGGCCGCGATGGAATCGACCTGCACACCGGACCCGCGGCCGCGGACCTGACGGAGAAGCGGGTCGTGCGCCGGCTGGCCGTCACCCGGGCCACCGTGCAGGCGCACGGCGTGCACCTCGGCCCGCTCCTGCTGCGCGCGACCGACGCGTGGACCCCCGACGGGATCCGGCTCGATCTGACCCTGCCCGAGAACGAGGCGCGTTTGGGGGGCGAACCGCTTACCGGATGGGTCGCGGGCCACATCGAGATCCGCTTGTCCTCGGGCGGAAGCGTGCACATCGAGGCCACCCTCACCGCCCGCGACCTGATCATCCGCCACCCGGCCTTGGCCCACCGCCCCGTCGGGCCGATGCCGCTTGCGCTGCACATACGCGCGGATCTCGGGGTCGATCGAGGCTCGGTGCAGGAGCTGGCGCTCCAGAGCGGCGCGATTCGCGCCCGGGCCAGCGGCGCGTGGGGCGCGGAAGGCGGCGACGTCGTGGTGCAGCTTGCTCACACCGCTTGCGCTGCGGCCCTCGCCTCGCTCCCCGAGGGGCTGGCGCCGGCGTTGCGCGGCATGCGTGCGGACGGCGAGCTTTCCGCGTCGGCGCGCTTCCGCTTCGACCGGCGGCGTCCCGACCAGGCGTCGCTCGACATCGACTTCCCGGCCCTGTGCCAGATCCTCGGCGACCCGCCCGGCGCCCCGATGACCCGCGTAGGAGCGCAAGTCGCGGCCCTTCGCTCCTACGGCCGGCACGTCCCCAACGCGTTCCGCGTGGCCGAGGACCTGCGTTTCTTCGACCACCGGGGGTTCGACGCCGAGCAGATCCGGCGCGCGCTGATCCACGACATCGAGCAGCGCGCGTTTTCCCGAGGGGCGTCGACCATCAGCCAACAGGTCGTCAAGAACCTCTTCCTCACTCACGAGCGAACCCTCTCGCGCAAGCTGCAGGAGGCCGTGCTCACCTGGCGCATGGAGCAGGTGGTGCCCAAGCGCCGCATCCTCGAGGCGTATCTGGACCTGGTGGAGCTGGGACCGGGAATCCGCGGCGTGGAGGCCGCATCACGTTCCTATTTCGGACGCGCCGCCAAGGATCTCACCCCGCTGCAGGCCGTGCATCTGGCGGCGCTGACGCCCGCGCCGGTGGCACTGGCGCGACAGCTCTCCGGCGGTGTGAGCCAGGAGTGGCGGACGCGCCTGGATGAGCTGCTCGACTTCATGCGCCACCAGCGGCTGCTCGCGCCCGCGGACTGGATCCGCGCGCGTGCCGAGCGCCTACGCTTCTCCGGCGATTCCCCGACCCCCCCCCTGGCGCGGCGGCAGGAAACCGTCAGCCGGGTGCGCTGACGGCGTGCCTCGCGTGCTTCTCAGCGAACTGCCAAGGAGCCGGTCAGACACCGAGGAAGAGGCGCAGGGCGAAGTTCGGATCGAGATGAGCCTCGACGATCTTCCGCGCCGCGGACTCGACGTCGTACGATACGCGCCGGAAGTAATAGGCGTTCTCCACCGAGTCGTGAATGCCGTACGAAGCGCGCGGGTCGCGATCCCGCGGCTGTCCGACCGACCCTACGCTGATCAGGTACTTGGACGCCTCGCCCAGATCGACCCGCTCGGCGCTGATCTCGCGGGCGCCGTCCTCGGAGACCGCGAAGGCGCGGCACAGATGCGTGTGGCCGATGAAGGTGACGTCGGCCAGATCCTCGCGGATGGGAACGAAGCGCTCGACGTGCTCGGGCGTGAAAACATACTCGAACTTCTCGTGGTCGACGGGTGCGCTGTGGCAGAAAGCGATCCTGCCGTCGCGATGCTCGTAGGGAAGCGCCCGCAGCCACCTCATGTTGGCCTGGCTGAGCGCCGCCGCATGGATGTCGAGCGCTTCGCGGGCCGCGTCGTAGTAGTAGGAGTAGTCCATGCGGCCGGCGACGGCGGCGTCGTGGTTGCCCAGGATGGCCGCGACGGTCCGCTCGCGGATCAGGTCGCAGCACTCGTTGGGATCGGCGCCATATCCCACGGTGTCGCCCAGGCACACGAAGCGCTCGGCGCCGTCGGCCTCGGCCGCGCGCAGCACGACGGTGAGCGCCTCGAGATTGGCGTGGGTGTCCGAGAAGATCGCCGTGCGCATTGGTAGATCCTTACTTCTTCTCCGCCTCGTGGCGGAGGGGGAAGTCAAGACCCCCTTTCAAACCGTGCGTGCGGATTTCCCGCACACGGCTTACCGGCGGTCTGTCGGAACGCAGCATTACG
>Ga0247727_10014819_pt1 | contig 12888 bp, 8 predicted proteins | sample WisWelCaveWW1625_FD_202498 | JGI IMG/M metagenome (GOLD analysis project Ga0247727, IMG submission 202498) | Biofilm microbial communities from Wishing Well Cave, Virginia, United States - WW16-25 | ecosystem: Environmental > Aquatic > Deep subsurface > Groundwater > Cave microbial mat | place...
GACCGGATCCGGCTGCCGGACTTTGTTAGAATGGAAATGCGGCCATGGGCCCCTTAGTGGAGCGATCCGAACTGCTGCGTTTGCGCCAGCAGTGGCGGCGAGAGGGACAAACCGTTGTCTTCACCAACGGGTGCTATGACCTGCTGCATCCAGGCCATGTCTGGCTTCTGGAGCAGGCCAGGAGCCTGGGCGATCGCCTGCTGGTCGCCATTAACAGCGATGCCAGCGTCGCTCGGCTCAAGGGCCCCCAACGACCCATCCTCCCCCAACAAGAGCGGGCTGAGCTGATTGCCGCCTTGGTCCCGGTGGATGCGGTCACAATTTTTGAGGAAGACACCCCCCACCAGTTATTGGCTCTGTTGCTGCCAGATGTTCTGGCGAAAGGCGCAGATTGGGCTCACTGGATCGCCGGCCGCGAGATTGTGGAGGCCGCTGGGGGCCGAGTCACCGCTCTTCCTTTGGAGCCGGAATTTTCTACTACTGATCTAGTCGACAGAATCGTCGAAATTAGCCATTGACCCTCCCATTTGTACGAGAAATCTTCCTGGAACTAGGACGACATCCCTCCTTCCAGGCGGTCATCAATAAATGCAGGATCTCGCGGCCTGAAAAGTTACTAATATCGGGGCTGGTTCCCGCCGCCCGCGCTCTCTACACGGTCCTGCTCCACGAAACAACAGGCAAAACCCTGCTTCTGGTGGTGGATTCCAACAAGCAGGCCGAGAGTTTGGCCGAGACTCTGGAAACTTTTTATTACCTGCTGTTTTCTGAACGGCAGATGGGGCCAGTGGTGGTGCCTGCCTACGACACCCTCCCCTACGAAGGTATGGCGCCGCATCCGGAGATCAGCGAAAGGCGTGCTATCGCGCTGTGGCGGCTAGCATCACTGACCGCCTCGGGCGGCCCGGCTGGTCCCCGCGGCTCGATTGTTATCGCCCCGGTCGAGGCCATGCTCCACAGGACCGCATCGGCTGAATTCTATCGGGGGTTGGCTTGTAAATTAAGCCGCGGGGACGAACTCTCGCTCGAGCTGGTGGCGGCCGAGCTGGAGCGCCTCGGATACCAGCGGCAGGATCCGGTGGAAATGGTCGGGCAGTATGCCGTGCGGGGGGGCATCCTTGATGCCTACTCGCCGGAGAGTCCGCGTCCGGTACGAATCGAGTTTTTTGGCGACCAAGTGGAGTCCCTGCGGCAATTCGATATCGATTCGCAGCGCTCGGTGAGGCCGGTGGACGAGGCGTTGTTGTTGCCCTTGTCGGAGGAGCACTCGATGGGAGGAGAGCCAGGCGCGCCCTTTACCGGTCAACTGGCCGATCTCCTCCGCGAGCCCTTACTGGTCTTTGAAGAAACGGGCCCCGTCCTTGCTGCCGCCGAAAAGCTCTGGGAGCAACTTCGCAGCGGCTATGCGCGCCACAGCGAAGCGGTGAGGGAGGCTCGGCCGCCCGAGACCTACTACTGGACGCCGGAAGAGTGGGAGGAACAATGCTCCCGGCACACCGAGATCCGCCTGGAGGAGCTCGGGTTAGACCTCAGCGAGGCGTACCACCATATCCCTACCCGTCCCACCAGCCGATTCCAGGGCAACATGCCGCAGTGCATGCGGGAGCTGGAATCCCAGGTTCGCGCCGGAGTGCGGGCAGTTTTTTTCGCCGCCACCCCGGGCGAAGTCGAGCGGCTGGCCGACCTGTTCAACGAATATCGGATTGGCTTCCAATTGGGGTTGAAGGCGCCCTCCTCTGCCGCCACCAGATACCTGGAGGAGAAGGCTTACCTGGCCGGGGAGGTCGCCGGCGTCACCCTGTTGCAGGGCGGGTTGCGCCGCGGGGCCGTCTTTCCCGACTCGGCTCTGGCGATCTACGGTTCCGATGATTTGTTCGAGGTTTCCGAATTCGTCGGGCGGCCTTCCAAAGCCAAGTCCCCGGTGTCGATTTTTCTGCCTGAGTTTCAGGATCTCAAGCCGGGAGACTTCGTCGTGCACGTGGAGCACGGAATCGGTCGATTCAACGGCATCCAGCAGATCGGGCGCGAGAACCAGAGCGAGGAGTTCATGGCGCTGGAGTACGCCGAGAACGCCCGGCTCTACGTGCCGCTCACCCGGCTGGATTTGGTGCAGAAATACCGGGCCTCCGAGGGAGTGGCCCCGCCGCTGGACCGTCTGGGCGGCGTCACCTGGAACCGGACCAAAACCCGGATCAAGGCCCGCATGCGGGAGATGGCCGAGGAGTTGCTGCGCCTCTATGCGGAGAGGAAACTGGCGCCCGGATTCCGCTTTTCCCCCGACAGCAACTGGCAAAGGGAGTTCGAGGATAGCTTCCAATTCGTGGAAACCGAAGATCAGCACACGGCCGTGCGAGACGCCAAGCGCGACATGGAATCCGACCAGCCCATGGACCGGCTCATCTGCGGGGATGTTGGTTTCGGAAAGACCGAAGTGGCCATGCGGGCCGCCTTCAAGGCCCTCGGCGACGGCAAGCAGGTGGCGATTCTGGCCCCCACCACGGTGCTCGCCTTCCAGCATTTTGAAACCTTCAAGCAGCGCTTCTCTCCGTTTCCGGTCAAGGTGGAAATGCTCAGCCGCTTCCGGACACCCCGTGAGATCAAACAAATTCTGGCCGAGACCGGGGACGGAAAAGTCGACATCCTCATCGGGACCCACCGGCTGCTGTCGGCTGACGTGGAATTCCGCGACCTGGGTCTGCTGGTGGTGGACGAAGAGCAGCGCTTCGGCGTCAAGCACAAAGAGCGGCTGAAGCAAATCAAAAAAGGGGTGGACGTGCTGACCATGACCGCCACTCCCATCCCCAGAACCTTGAACATGTCGCTGGTCGGGCTGCGGGACATGTCGGTGATCGAGACGCCCCCCAAGGACCGGCTATCGATCCAGACCCTGGTCGCCCCCTTCCGCGAACAGATCGTGCGGGCGGCCATCGAGCAAGAATTGAGTCGCGCAGGGCAGGTATATTTTGTCCACAACCGGGTGGAAACAATCTGGGCCATCGCCGCAACAATTCAAAAACTGGCGCCGCAGGCGCGCATCGGGGTCGGCCACGGGCAATTGGCGGAAAAAGAGCTGGAAAAGATCATGCTCAAGTTCATGAAGCACGAGTATGACGTGCTGGTGTCGACCACCATCGTCGAAAACGGCCTGGACATCCCCCTGGCCAATACCATCATCATCAACCGGGCCGACCGGCTCGGGTTGTCCGAGCTCTACCAGTTGAGGGGCCGGGTGGGGAGAAGCAATCGCCGGGCCTACGCTTATCTGCTGGTGCCCGAGGATGCCGAGCTGACGCCGCTGGCTCGCAAGCGGCTGGCCGCACTGAAGGAATTCAGCGAGCTGGGGGCCGGATTCAAGATTGCCGCGCTCGATCTGGAATTGCGCGGGGCCGGAAACATGCTGGGCGGCGAGCAGCACGGGCATATCGCCGCCATCGGCTTCGAGCTGTACTGCCGGATGTTGGAAAACACGGTCCGCGAGCTACGGGGCGAGCAGGTGGCTTCCGCCGGTCCGGTCTCGCTGAATCTTCACCTGGACATCCGCATCCCGCCCGATTACATCCCCGAGGAAAACCAGCGTTTGCGCGCCTACAAGCGAATCGCCGGCGTCGCCAGCGAGCAGCAACGCCAGGAGCTACGCCAGGAGCTGGAGGATCGCTACGGACCCCTTCCGCAGGGGGTGGTGAATTTGCTCGAATACGCCAGCTTGAAAATGGCGGCCGAGAAACTGCTCGTCGAGTCGATCGAGCGGCGTCAGCAGCGGATCTCGGTGAAGTTCAGCGCCGGGGCGCGTGTCGATCCACAAAAGTTGCTGGCATTTGTGGAGAGCGCCCCGGGGGCCGAGTTCACCCCCGAGGGGGCGCTGAAATTCACAACCGCGGGCGGAGAAGCCGCCGAAACCATCGCCGGGGTGAAGACCGTGCTGCTCGGGCTGCAGTAGTATTGGCCGGCGCCGGGGGTGAAAAACTTGTTGCGTCTGGAGATCGGGTTATTCAAAATGGAAGATATGAAGATCATTACGGCCTTTTTACTGGCGGCGCTCGCCTCGGCCGCCGACGTGAGGGTGATTGAACAGATCATCGCCAAGGTCAACGGGGAGATCATCACCCGCTCGGACATGGAGCGGAACCTGGGGGAGCAGAAGGCCGAAATGGCCCGCCAGAACCTGCCCGCCGCGCAACTGGCAGAGGCCGTGGCGGAACGGCAGAAAGACGTGTTGCGCGACCTGATCGACCAGAGCCTGCTCGTGCAGCGAGCCAAGGAGCTCAACATCAGCGTGGAGTCCCAGGTCATCCGGCAGCTCGACGAGATTCGCCGCCAGTACAACGTGGCCAGCATGGAAGAGTTTGAGCGTTGGGTGGTGGAAAAAAGCGGCATGCCTTATGAAGACCTCAAGGACCAGATCCGCAACCAGATCCTGACCCAGCGGGTGATCGGGCAGGAAGTGGGATCCCGCATCAGCATCGCCAAGGAAGAGATCGCCAAATACTACGAGGAGCACAAAAAGGAATTTGTGCGGCCCGAGCAGGTGCGGTTGCGGGAGATCCTGGTTTCCACCGAAGGCAAGGAGCCCTCGGAAATCCCCGCCCTGGAAAAGAAAGCCAACGACATCCTGGCGCGGCTGCGCAAGGGGGAGCGCTTCACCGATCTGGCCAGCAAGCTGTCCGACAACCCCGACTCGGCCCGCATGGGGGGAGACATCGGCTTCTTTAAACGCGGGCTGCTCGACAAGCAGATCGAGGAGTTGGTGTTCAGTGCGAAGCGGGGATTTATCAGCGGCCTGATCAAGCGGCCCAATGGTTTTCTGATCTTGCGTGTCGAGGACCGGCACCAGGAGGGGCTGGCGGCGCTGGAGGACGTCGAGCAGGAGATCCAGGAGCGGCTCTACATGCCGCGAATGCAGCCCGCCCTGCGGGAGTTCATGACCCGGCTGCGGCAGGAAGCGTTCATCGAGATTCGCGCCGGTTACCAGGACAGCGGCGCGGCCCCCGGCAAAGACACTTCCTGGAAAGATCCCGAGCAATTCAAGCCGGCCGTCACCACCAAGGCGGAGGCGGCCAAGAAGAAACGACGCCTGTTGTGGGTGGTCCCCCTGGGGGGAGGCAAGGCCAAAAGCAACGCCAAAGACAAGCCGGCCGAAAAGCCGAAATAGCGCCTGGGGACTCCGGGCGAGAAGCGAATTTGAAAAACCACTTTGTCCGCGAGCTGGAGCCGAATCAGACCATCACCTCGTTTTTCATGGTCCAGGTCAAAGATGTTCGGCTCAAAAAAACCGGCGAGCCGTACCTGTCGATGCAGCTCGCCGACCGCACCGGGGTGCTCGACGCCAAGATGTGGGAGGGCGTATCGGAGGTGGCCGAGTCGTTTGACCGCGACGATTTTGTAAAGGTCAAGGGCCTGGTTCAGGTCTACCGCAACAAGCCCCAACTGACGGTCCACAAGCTGCGTCGGGTGGAAGATGGCGAGGTGGATTTCGCCGATTACTTTCCCCACACGGAAAAGAATATCGACCAGATGTGGGAGGAGTTGTGCGCCACCGTCGGCGGGTTCCGGAATGAGCGCCTGCGCGCGCTGGTGGAGTCATTTCTATGTGATGAGGAGGTGGGCCGGCGCTTTCGTCTCGCCCCGGCCGCCAAGTCCCTCCACCATGCCCGGATCGGCGGACTGCTCGAACACGTGATCTCTCTGCTCCGTCTGTGCCCTCGGGTGGCCGAAAACTATCCCTTCATTGACCTGGATCTGCTGATGACCGGCGCCGTGCTGCATGACCTGGGCAAGATCTATGAGCTCGAATACCAGCGCTCGTTCGGCTACACGAGTGAAGGACAGTTGCTGGGACACATGATCATTGTCCTGAAGCTGCTGCAGGCAAAGGCAGCGGCAATCGACGGTTTCCCCGCCAGGCTCCAGACGCTGGTCGAGCACATGATCCTGAGCCACCACGGGCATTACGAGTTCGGCTCGCCCAAGCTGCCCCTGTTTCCCGAGGCGCTGCTGCTGCACTATCTGGACGAGATGGACTCGAAGCTGGAAAGCATGCGGGCAGCGGTGGATGGGGACTCGAACATCGAAGGGGACTGGACGCGCTACAACGCGTCGCTGGAGCGCGTCTTACTGAAGAAGGAGAAATTCCTGAACCAGAAGCCAGAACCCGCGCTGAAAGAGGTAGGTGCAAGCGAATGACCAGACTGCCGCCCCCCCTGGAACTGGAGGCGATGAACGCCCTCTGGCGGCTGGGAGAGGCCACCGTGCGGGACGTGAGCCGGGAGTTGAACCGCCGGCGGCCCCTGGCCTACACCACGGTGCTGACCCTGCTCGATCGGCTGGCCCGCAAGGGCGTCGCCGGCCGGCGCAAACACGGCCGGGCGCATATTTATCATCCCCTGATCACCCGCGAGGCGGCGCAGCAGCTCGCCGTGGACCGCCTGGCCAGCGAGCTGTTCGAAGGCTCCCGCGAGCGCCTGCTGGCGCTCCTCGAAGCCGAGGGCTTTGCGGCGACCGAACCCCCCACACCCGAACCCGCGCTGGACGCGGCTTTGCTGTAAGCCGGCACAACGTGGCGCGGGGCTTTTGCACCTCAAGCCTGGCCCGAGGCCCTTCCGTTTAACCGGCTGTTTACCCAAAGTTCGGTGACCATCGCGGTGCATCCCCAGCGGCGGCGAAGGCCGCCGGGACGCTGCGCTGCTCATCGCCGCTGTGCCCGCGTCTCCCCAGGGGCCGCGCCCCTCGACGGTTTGTCTTTGGAAAGAAACGCCCGACCGCAGTCCTCCAGGGTTGGGCAGTTGCATCGCAGCGCCCGCTCCAACATCCCTCTCATTTGTGCGGCTTTCTCCATCCACGCGTCGATTTCGGTGATCTTTCGATTCGCCAGCACCCGCCAGCGCTCCGCTGGCGGTGTGCGGCCGGAGACCCCGCTGACCAGTCGCTTGATCTCGGCCATCGTAAATCCGGTCTGCCTGGCGTAGCGGATCACGGCCAGCCGGTTGAGCACCTCGCCTCCATATTGCCGGCGGCCGCTGGCCCGCCGCGGCGGGGGAAGCAAACCCATCCGCTCGTAGTAACGAATGGCCGACGGTCGCAACCCGGCCCGGAGGGCAACCTCGCCAATCCTCATGGAAAAAAACGCTTGACTTAAAGTGCGCTTTAACTTTTATCATAAAAACGGCGGCGGGTCAACGACCCCCCCGCAGGAGCAACCACCATGTGTAGGAAAAACTTCAGGCGACTCCGGGGACCTCTCTTATTTCTCGCCCCCGCCCTCCTCTCTCAAGTCTCCCCGATGCCACCGGCGGCGCGGAATGAGGCAACGGCGTTGGCCTGCAATCGCGGCGCGGTGACGGGTGAGGACCGCAAGCGCCAGGAAGCGCTGACGCGGCAACTGCTCGGGGCCGTCTCCGGAAAGCGCGAGCTGGCGGATGGCTACGCATTCCGCCTGGCCGGAATGCCGCTTCCTGCAATTGCCGAATGGGTAACGCTCGAGCGGAGATGCTGCGGATTCTTCGAGTTTCGGATTGACGTTCCCCGCCGCGGGAATTCCATCTGGCTGCGGCTCACCGGACCCGCCGGCGTCAAAGAGTTTATGCGGGCCAACTTTAGCCTCGCACCGCAGGCCACAGAGCGCACACCGCGTTAGAAAGGAAGCCTTCCGCTCCCGGCCGATCTCCTGTTGTCTGGCGTGTGCCAATGTCGTACACTACCTGCCAAGGAGGGTCCCATGATATCCCTGCGAAGATTCTGGCGGTGCGCAGGCGTTCTTCTGCTGGCCGTCTCCGCAGCGGCGCAAGTCTCTACCTCGCGTCTGGAAGGCGTTGTCCAGGACTCGACCGGCGCGGTCGTTCCCCAGGCTGTGATCACCGCCGTCCACACTAAGACCCAAGTGCAGGCGGCCACCCACACCAGCGTTCAGGGATTCTACATTTTTCCATCGCTGGCGCCGGGGGAGTACAACGTGACAGCGGAATCTCCGGGTTTTCGCAGGGCCGTGCGCACAGGCGTGGTGCTCAACGTAGCCGCCACCGTGGTGGAGAGTTTCAAGCTGGAGATCGGCCAGGTGACCGAGGCCGTGACCGTGGCGGCCAGCGAGGAGCGGATACAGACCAGCGAGTCGCAGATTTCCCGTTCCGTGGTTCTGCGCGAAATCGAGGTGTTGCCCCAGTTGGGCCGCGGCCCCATCGTCCTGGCAGTCTTCCAGCCGGGTGTCCAGATTCGGGGGGGCGATACGGGCTTCTCCCGCGTCAACGGCACGCGGCAGGGCAGCAACAACCTGGTCCTGGACGGCATCGATGTCAACGACTCCTACCTGCCCCGCCTGGGCCTTACGCTGACCTCCAACAATACCGACTCCATCGAAGAGTTCCGCGTGGTGACCAACGGCGGCAAGGCCGAGTACGGACGCAGCGCCGGGGCGCAGGTGGAGCTGATCACTCGCGCCGGAACCAACCGGTGGTCGGGCAACGCCTTCGACTACCTGCGCAACACGGTCCTGCACGCGAATAACTTCTTTAACAACTCCTCGACCCCCGCGCAGCCCCGGCCAAAGTTCATTCAGAACATCTTCGGCGGCTCGCTGGGCGGCCCCATTCTGCGCGATCGCACCTTCATCTTCGGCAACTATCAAGGCCGGCGCACGCGCCAGGAGATCGTCCGCAACCGCACGGTGCTGACGCCGGAAGCCAAAGCCGGGATCTTCCGCTGGATCCCGCCGGGCAGCTCCACCGTGCAGTCCTTCGACATCGCCCGCAACGACCCCCGGGGGCGCGGGATCGACCCCCAAGTGGCCCAGCTCACCGGGCGGTTGCCGCCGCCTAATAACTTCGACGTCGGCGACCGGCTGAATACCGCCGGCTTCCGCTTCAATAACCCCAATAACAGCTTCGAGGATCAGTTCACCATCCGCGCCGACCACAGCCTGAGCAGCACTCATCGGCTCTTCTACCGTCATAGCTGGCAGCGCAACCTGTTCATCGATTCGATCAACAACAACGACGCCCGGTTCCCTGGACAGACCCACGCGACGCAGGCCGGCATCCGCTGGGGGTTTGCCGCCGGATCGGACTGGACCATCACCCCGCGCATGGTCAACGAAGTTCGCCTCGGCTATCAAAGCGCCAGCGTGGACTTCCTGCGATTCGCCCGTATGCCGGGCCCCATGCTGCTGTCGAACTCCTGGACCGATCCGCTCAACCCGGCCTTTACCTCCAGGCGCAACTCACCGGTCAAGGAGATCACCGACAACCTCACGCGGATCCATGGCCGGCACACCTTCAAAACCGGGCTGAACTGGCGTTCCACCGTGCAGTGGAGCAAGAACGACGCCAACATTTATCCCAATGTGACCTTCGCCCGAGCCAACGGCAACACTCCCGCGGGCGCCATCGGACCTTCGGGAAGCGCCATATCTTCGGCTGATCGCCAGCGGTTTGAGAACCTCTACAACGATCTGCTGGGGCGGATGGACCAGGTGACGCAGAGATTCCTGAGCGACCTGGAGACATTTCAACCGGCCGGCACGCCGCGCGCGCGGAACTACCTGATTCAAGAGTACGGCTACTTCTTCCAGGACGACTGGAAGGTGAGGCCCAATCTTACCCTGAATCTCGGCCTGCGGTACGAGTACAACCCTTCCCCGTTTGAGAGCAACAGCCTGCAAGGGAGCCTGGACCGGGCCGCCCAGCTTCACAGCAGCGCCCAGTTCTCCGACCTGACAGTGGTTCGCAGCAGGAAGTGGTTCAACAACGACCGCAACAACTTCGCTCCGCGCGTGGGCTTCGCCTGGGACCCGTTCGGCACCGGCCGGACCTCCGTCCGCGCCAGCTACGGCATCTATTACGACCGGCTGGTCGGCGTGAATGTCAACGATGTGGACGCCGACACGCCCGGCTTCGCCCAGAACCTGCCGGTTTTCCCGAATCAGACCGCGAATTCCGACCGGCGCGTCAGCGACGGCATCCCGCTGCCCCAGCCCCCGGCCGCTCCGCTGTTGCGGCAGCCGGCGACCCGAGCCGTCTCGGTCGCGTTGTTAAACCCCAACCTGCGCTCCGGCTACTATCAGCACTTCAGCCTGACTGTGCAGCGGGAGCTGTTCCGCAACACGGTCATCGAAGCCGGATACGTCGGCACGCGGGGCGTCAAGCTCTACATGGACCTGAACCCCAACCAGCGCAGGGTGGAGGGCGACTTCCTGGCCGCCTTTCGCGAGCTGCAGGCATTTCGTTCCCGCGGCACGCCGGTGTCGCCGTCCAACACTCTGGTTCGCCTGTTCGGCTCGGCGAGCACCGCCATCAGCCGCATCGGGGCCAGCGCCATCGACGACGGCTTGGTAGGCACGGCTGCCGATACGGTCGACCGCAACAATTACCAGCTCTATGCGGCGGCCGGGCTTTCCGATTTCTATTTGCGAAACTTCCCGCAGTTCAACCAGGTGATTATGGGAACCAACGACGGCCGCTCCTGGTACAACTCGCTCCAGTTGAGCCTGCGCCGCCAGATGGGCGCCCTGAAGTTCAACGCCAACTACACCTGGAGCAAGACCATCGACAATATTTCCGTTGACGGCAGCGGCTTTACGCGCCCCATTGACAACTTAAACCTTCGACTCAACCGGGCCTTGGCCTCAGAGGACCGGCCGCACGTGTTCAATTCTTCGCTCATCTACACCCTGCCCGTCGGAAAGGGGCGCCGGTTGGGCGGCGATGTTCCCGGCTGGCTCGACTCCTTGATCGGCGGCTGGGACGTGGGACTGCTGTGGCTCTGGGAAAGTGGGCAAGTTTTCACAGTAAGCTCCGGCCGCCAGACTGCCGCCGTGGACGTCAATACCTGGGCCAATTACTCCGGTGATCGCAACATCGGCAGCCTCCAGCGCCGGGGCGACGGAGTCTTCTGGTTTACGCAGGAGGAAAACAGGCGCTTCTCGTTCCCGGCGGCGGGCGAAATCGGGACCTCGGGTCGTAACAGCTTCCGCGGCCCGCGCTTCTTCAACATGGACCTTTCGCTGGTGAAGAGCTTCCGGTTTGCCGAGCGGCAAAGGGTTTCATTGCGAGCCGAGTTCTACAACCTGTGGAACAACGCCAACTTCGACGGGCCCGGCTCAAACCTCGTCACCACGGCGTCGTTCGGCAAAATCAGCGCCCTGCAGGGAAACCCGCGCATCATGCAGATGGCCCTGCGGTACGATTTTTGATGCGGGGGTGAATGGTCGGACACGCAATTGGCTTGGAAGGGAGGCCCGCATGCGAAAAGGCGCGTGGTTGCTGAGCCTGGCGGCGGCCGCGACTCTGGCGCAGCCGCCGGAGGCCGGCTTCCAGAGGATGCTGGAGTCGCAGAAGGCGATGACCGCCTATCTGGTCAAAGAGGCGCGCCGGGTGACTGACCAGGCAGGGGCGGAGTTTGCGACCGGCGAGGGCTGGGAAAAAGTCCGCGAGGCCCGGCGCCGGGAGATGCGCGACATGCTGGGCCTCGATCCGCTCCCCGCCCGCACGCCGCTGAATCCGCGGATCACCGGCAGAATCGACAGGCCGGAATACATCATCGAGAAACTCGCCTTCGAAAGCCTGCCCGGGGTTTTTGTGAGCGGCAACCTCTATATCCCCAAGAATCGCCAGGGCCGGTTGCCGGCGGTGGTCTACGTCTGCGGCCATTCGCAGTCGCCTTACGGCAGCAAGGCCATGTACCAGCGCCACGGCATCACCTTCGCGCGCAACGGCTATGTCTGCCTGATTCTCGACCCGATCCAGATCGCCGAGACCTTCGCCCTGCACCACGGGGTGCTCAACCAGGAAATGTACGACTGGTACGCGCGGGGCTACACCCCGGCGGGGGTCGAGGTGTGGAACGCCATGCGCGCCTTCGACTACCTGGAAACGCGGCCGGAGGTCGAGCGCAGCCGCTTCGGCATCACCGGGCGCAGCGGGGGCGCGGCCATGAGCTGGTTCACCGCCGCCGTCGATGAGCGGGTGAAGGTCGCCGTTCCGGTGATGGGCAACAGCACTTACGCGGCCAACGTGGCGGCCAACACCCAGCGGCGGCACTGCGACTGCATGTTCGCCATCAATACCTATTTACAAGACATGATGACGCAGGGGGCCCTCATCGCGCCCCGTCCGCTCTACATGATGCACGGGCGCCAGGACCTTTTGTTTCCCGTGCCCGGTTACGAGGAGTTCGAGCGCCGCGTGGGCGCCCTGTACGCCGCCTACGGCGACCCGCAACGGTTCCGCAACCTGGTGGTCGAAACCGGCCACCAGGACTCGGACCTGCTGCGCGGGGAGGCGGTGAAATGGTTTGACCGCTGGCTCAAGGACATCCCGCCGCGCGAGCCAAACCTGCAATATACCGATGAGCAGGGCCCCACGCTGGCCGTCTTCGGGTCCTCTCCTCCACCCCAGGCCCAGAACTATCGGGTGCACGAAACCTTCACAACGCGGGGCGCGCTTCCGCGCCTGATGACGCGCACGGACTGGGAGAAGCGGCAGGCGTGGCTGCGCGACATGCTGCAGCAGAAGGTTTTCCGCGCCTTCCCCGGCACCCCGCCGCCGCTGGACATCCGCTCCGCTCCCGGCCCGGCTCCCTGGCAGGAGCTGGAATTCAACTCCGAGCCCGGCATCGCGATTCGCGGGCTGTGGCGCGCGGCGCAGCCGTCTTCGAGCCCCAGCCCGGCTCTGCTCTACGTCGCCTCGGACGGCGAGGATCCCCGCGCCATCCAGGACACCCTGCGGCAGGTGCTTGCCAACCGCGAAGTCGTCGTGCTGGCCGTCTATCCCCGCGGGGTGGGCGAGGTTCCCTGGAACAAAACATTTTGGAAAGACACGCTTCGAAACGCCATGCACGTCGGCAGGACGGTCGATTCGATGCGGCTCTGGGATGTGCGCCAGAGCCGCATCGAATCGACCGTCC
>Ga0247727_10014820_pt1 | contig 12887 bp, 16 predicted proteins | sample WisWelCaveWW1625_FD_202498 | JGI IMG/M metagenome (GOLD analysis project Ga0247727, IMG submission 202498) | Biofilm microbial communities from Wishing Well Cave, Virginia, United States - WW16-25 | ecosystem: Environmental > Aquatic > Deep subsurface > Groundwater > Cave microbial mat | place...
TCAGCTGGGCGGAGGACTTCCGCCAGTAGCCACCATGGAACGCCACCGCGCCGGCACCGTTCCCGCCGAGCCGCAGCCCGAGCGCCATGAACGGGTGCTCGACCTCGCCGAAGGGTTGCGGGCGGACGAGCTCGCGCCGCAGCGCCGGCCTCAACCAGGGCGACTCGGCGACGACGGCGACAACAAACCGGCTCAGGTCGCGAGCCGACGCCCAGAGCCCGCACGCCGCCGACGGCGGATGGCCATGGCGGTACCCCGAGAGGTGCATGCCGAGCGGGTCGAGGACTTCGGTCGCCATGGCTCGCGCGAACGTCTCGCCCGTGACGGCTTCGACGATCCGCTCGACGAGCCCGTAGCCGTAGTTGCCGTACGTCCAGCTCATCCCCGGCTCGGAGCGTGCGCGGGCACGCGCTCGAGACCTCCCGATCGGCGCGAGCCCGGCTGTATGGGTCAGGAGCTGGCGGAGCGTGACCGGAGCGTTCGACGGTGTCCGCAGCGATCCCGGCGGCAGGTACGTGCGGGCGTCGGCATCGAGGTCGACCGCTCCAGCCTGGACCAGCCGCAGCACTCCCGCGGCGGTCACCACCTTCGAGATCGACGCCACGTGGAACGGCGTGTCGGGGCTGGCGCCAACACCGGCCGCGGCCGCCCAGACCGGCTCGCCGTCGACGACGATGGCCGCGGCGAGCGAGCGGTTCAGAGGATCACCTCCTTGAAGCTCGGATCGAGCGACACCTTCTCCTCCAGCTCGCCGATGTCCTGCGCGACGAACGGCGGCGGCGCGTATGACTCGGTGTTCCCGCTGCCGCTCCCGCCGTGTGCCGACTCCTCCGAGAGTGATCGGTGCGGGCGCTCGCCTCGGTTGCTGGTCTCGTCGCGGAGACGGTGCACGTCGTCGCGGTACGGCGCCGCCTCCTCTGGCATCCGGCGCGCGATCTGCGCGATCGGCGTGACGACGGCATGCTTCCACCGCGTTCGATCGGCGGGGTCGACGGTCTCGGCTCCTTCGCGCGCTTGGCCGAGGAGCCGGTGGATCTCCGCGAGGCTCAGGTCGGGCCGGGGCCAGATCCGGTAGACGCCGTACCCTCCGGCCGCTAGTCGACCGCCGCCGAGAAGGAACGGCAGGGCCGAGCGGCCCGCGCTGTCGTCGCTGCCCCCGCTCCCGCCGACTGCGGTGGGTGTGGTCTCCTCGACCGGATCTTCGGCGGGCGCCTGCGTCGGCACGGTGGGCTCGGGCTCATCAGGAGCCAGGGCAGCGGGATCCGCGAGAGCGACGAAGTCGACGGGCGCGCCGCCCTCCAACCGTCCGGCGATCTCGCCGGTGGCGCGGTCGAGGCTCGCAGTCCACGGCGTCGTGGAGCCGGTCCGGTTCGTGGTCAGGCCAGCGCAACCGGCCACGACCACCGTGGACCCACCTTCCTGTGCGTCGCCTTGCATCGTGTCGGCGGCCGCGTCGAACCGGCCGGTGAGCGCGAAAAGGAACGTGGCCCGTTGCTCGCAGAAGACCTCCGTGAACTCGACGCGGTACACGACGCGGACCTCGCCGGTGACCGAGCCGCCCTCGGGCGGGAATCGCAGCGTCACCGACGACGACTCGGTGGTCGAGACAGTGCCGTTGCCGGGAGCGGGCGGCGACGTCACCTCACCGGTCGCCTCGACACCGGCGGAGACTCCGAGCGTCAGGCCGACGGCAACGACGAGTTGGCCACAGATCACGCCCACACCGCTCCCCCCTCTGGGCTAGTCGTCGGACGGCGCCGACCGGAGCCAACGGATCACCGCTGCCACCCGGCGGTGATCGTCGGCACTTTCGGTGACGTCGAGCTTGGCGAAGATCGATCGGACGTGCGACTCGACGGTCTTCGGGCTCATGAACAGCGCGGTCGCGATCGCGGCGTTCGACTTGCCTTGCGCCATCAACGCCAGCACGTCGCGCTCCCGAGGCGACAAGCGCTGGAGCACGTCGTCGCGTTCGCGCCGCGCGAGGAGCTGGTCGCTCACCAGCGAGTCGATCACACATCCGCCGCCGGCGACCGCGCGGCACGCGGCCAGGAACTCCTCGAGATCGCTGACGCGCTCCTTCAGCAGGTAGCCAACACCCGCTGCTTCGCCGTCGAACAGGTTCGCCGCCGCGTTCGCCTCCACATGCTGCGACAGCACGAGCACACCGACCTCGGGGTGGTGTTCTCTGATGGACGCGGCCGCGCGCAAGCCCTCGTCGCGATGGGTGGGCGGCATCCGAATGTCGGTGATGACCAGGTCGGGCGGATCCCGCTCCACGGCGGCCAGCAGCTCATCGGCGTCGTTGGCCTCCGCGATCACGTCGAATCCCTCGTCGGAGAGCAACCGCACGATCCCGGAGCGAACGAGCGCGGCGTCGTCTGCCACGACGACACGAGTGGGGCGCTCCAACGCCAACGGTTCCCATCGAAGCCTGGCGACCGCTCCACGACGTCGCGCACGAGCCGGAGGTGCGCCGTCAGGATGGCAGCGCCGGTGTCGTCGCCCGCCTCCGTGAGCATGGCGGTCGAGGTCGCGAGGTCGGTGACAAGAATCGTCGTCGTGCCCGCCATGCACACCGCCCGTCAAGGCTCGGTCGGAATCACGCTCACCGTACCGTCCACCCGGCCCCCGAGCGCCTCGACGCGCTCGATGAGATCCGCGTCGGGAGCTGCGGATCTCGATACCACGAGGCGCCGGCCGTCGTCGGAGATGGTCGCCCCGCCATCGTCGTGCACGAGCAGGTAGCAGGTCAGCTCCACTGCTGCACCAAGCCGGCGACTCGGGGCGCCACGAGTGGCCAGAATCGGTGCGAGCCCCTGTTCCTCGAGGTCGCGCGGAAACAGGCCATGTGAGAGACCGCGTACCTCGGCGGTCAATCCGCGCAGGATCGTGAGCGCCTCCCCGAACGGGCACGTGCCGGCGCGAAGTCGCGCGGCGAGATCGGCGAGCGCAGGGAGAGGCCCGTCCGCGAGCTGTGCCGCGACCGCCACGGATGCCCGATCGCCCGCGCGCACGAGGTTTCCGGTGGCGGTGCGGACTGCGTCCCCCCGCGAACGGGCGAGCGCCGTGGCTCGCCGAGCCGCGAGCTGCGCACCGGTCAGGCGGGCGGCGAGATCGACGGCCTCGAACGGGACATCTCCATCGTGCACGATCGCGACGACGGGCTCACCCGACTCGCGCACGATCGTCGTGTGCCGATCCTGGGTGCGCACGAGCGCAGGTGCTCCGATCACGGGCAGCGCGACCGCGCCGAAGTCGGCGATCGCCGCACGCGCGACCTCGACGCGATCGACGAGGCTCGTGATCGCCGCGACAGCAACGACGAAGCACCAACCCGCTACTCCTGCGATCACCGGCGCCTCGCTCCGAGCTCACGACGTCGTGTTGCCCCGCCTGTGCAACGACCTCGGCCACAACGAGCGAGACGCCAGCCAGTGGTTCACCGGCGCCGGTCCTCGCCACCGCTGAATCGAAGCCCTGCTGACGACCGGGTTCACGCGCAGCACGTGTCGGCGAGATCGTCGGCCCGCCATGTGCGGACCGCCTCGACGGCGGCGAGCACCGCGATGCCGAGCGCGGCGAGCGGGTCCGCCCACCACAGACCCGCGGCCGCATTCGCGACCAGGCCAACGAGCACCACCGCAGAGAGCCAGGCGCACAACCGCGTCTGGGCGGCCTCGGACCGCTGGGCTCGCGACCCGATCTCGTCCGCGACCCGGTGCTTGGCGCGGGCGAGCAGCGGCATGAACAGCAGCGAGAGGGCGGCGATGACGATGCCGACCGTCGACACGTCAGGTCGCGTGGCCGACACCAGGTCGTTGACGGCATGGATCGCGACGTAAACGGCCAGCGCGACGAAGCTCGCAGCGATGGCGCGGGTAGCGCGACGATCCGCGGGCTGGGTACAGCCATCGCGGCGTTCCTGCGCGAGACGCCAGGTGAGGATGAGCGACGCGGAGACCTCGATGACGCTGTCGAGCCCGAACCCGATCAAGCTCACCGAACCGGCGGCGACACCCGCGGTGAGCGCCACGATCGCCTCGACAACGTTGTAGCCGATCGACATCGCGTTGAGCCGCCGGGCCTGGCGCACCGCCGCCGGACGATCGATGATGGTGACCGGCGTGGTCATCGCCGCCCGTCGAGATCCGGATGGCCCGGCTCGATGACGAGGTGCAGCTCCACGAGGAGCCGCAGCGCACGCGCAAGCCTGCGATGCGCGAGGTCGTAGCGGATCTGGCGGCCTTCGCGAGTGGCGCGCACGAGCCCGCAACCGCGCAGACAGGCGAGATGGTTCGAGATGTTCGCGCGGCTCTCCCCGAGCATCTCGGCGAGGTCGGCGGGATAACTGGGGCCGTCGAGGAGCCGGACGAGGATGCGGCGGCGCACGCCGTCGGCCATGGCGGTGCCGACTCTTGCGAGCGTGTCGGCCTCATCGCGCAGTTCGAGCTCGGTTCGCATGCCCGAACTATAGTTCATCTGCCAATGTATTACAGCACAGCGTGAACTCTTCTTCTGGCAGGGCGCTCTTCGAACCCGTTACTGCTCCTCGGAGTGGTCGTGGCGGTGGTGGAGGTCGCTGACATGTGCGTGTTGGTGCACGAGCTGCTCGTGCACGTGCGGATGGCTGTGCGGTTCCATCGAGTCGGCACCGGGTGGGTGGGTGTGTTCGTGGTGTTCGTCGTGGAGGTGGCGGTGCTCGTGTGAGATCGGCTCGTGGGTATGCCGGTGGTCGTGCCGGACACGGAGCAACGCGACCGTGCCGACCGCCATGATCGTCGCGCCGATCGCGTCCTGTGCGCGGAGGGTCTCGCCGAGCACGACGATCGCGATCGCAACCCCACCGATCGGTGCGGTCGCGAAGATCACTGCTTCGCGTGCCGCGCCGAGCAGCCGCAGGGCGTAGGCGTCGAGCAGGATGCTGATGCCGTACGAAACGGCGCCGATCATCAAGGCCGCGGCGGCGAGCCGGCCGCCCGGCATGTCCGTGCCGCGAGCGAACGCGACCACGACGTTGATCGTCGCGGCGGTCGACGTCTTGACGACGACGATCGCGAACGGGTCCCGAACGGTGAGGCGTTGCGTGAGGTTGTTGTCGATGCCCCAGCACGCGCACGCCGCGACGATGAGCACGACTCCCAGCAGATCGACACGGTCGATCGAGCCGGGCGTCACCGTGAGGACGGTGGCCCCACCGAACACGAGCACCACCGCGGCGAACGCGCGCCGACCAAGGTGCTCGCGAAACAGCAGCAGCCCGATGAGCACCGTGAACGGGCCCTCGAGGTTGAGGAGCAAGGACGTGGGCACCGCATCGAGCCGTCGCAACCCAAACATGAGCAGGATCGGCGCGGCGACGCCGCCCGTCGCGACAAGGCCGGAGAGCGCTCCAAGATCCGACCGGACGATGCGCGCCTCGGTCACCCTCCCCGGCCGGCGCGCACCGATCGCGACCGCCAGGAATGCACCCAGATAGAGCAAGCCAGCGAGCATCTGGGGATCGGTGTCGTCGACGAGTCGCTTCGCAAGCGGCGAGCTCGCCCCGAACAGGATCGCCGCGGTGAACCCGACCGCGTATCCGACTCGGCTTTGCGCATGCCGCCGCACTCTAGAGACGGTATCGGACCGCGTCCGCGATGACTTCGACGGTTTCAGCCGATGGCGGCGGTACCGCTGGTTCGGGGGCGTAGTGGCGTGACCGTTTGCGGCCGTGAGGAGTGGACGCTGGCGAATGGCGCGGTCGCGAGCCAGGCGGTGAAGTCGGCGGCGGAGAGTGGCCGGGAGATGTAGTAGCCCTGCGCGAGGTCACAACCGCGTTCCTCGAGACGCTGCCAGATCGCTGCGCTCTCGACCCCTTCTGCAACGACGACGATGCCGAAGGGACGTGTCATGTCGATGACAGCTCCGACGACCGCTGCCGCGCCAGCGTCGATCAGCATCGCGAGTACGAACGACTTGTCGATCTTCACGACGTCGACCGGCAACCGCCCGAGGTACCGCAGCGATGATTGCCCGGTACCAAAGTCGTCGATGGCGACCCGGATGCCGTGGTCGCGCATCTGGTTCAGCATCTCCGATGCGACGTCGAGGTCGTCGATCGCTGCGCTCTCGGTGATCTCGATCTCGATCGACTCTGCCGGCATCTCGTGCGCCATGAGGACCGTCGCGAAATCTCGCGCCATGTATTCGTCGTTCAGGTTGCGCCCCGAGACGTTGATCGCGACGCTGATCTCATAGCCGGCGTTCCGCCATCTCCGACATTCCTCAACGGCGTGCCAGGCGACGTACCGGGTGAACTCGTGAACGAGGCCCGTTGACTCGACCAGCGGGATGAATCGATCGGGAGCGATCATCCCGAGCTGGGGATGGTTCCATCGGACGAGCGCTTCCGCGCCGACGATCGATCGATCTGCGATGGAAACCTTCGGCTGGAAGTGGAGCACGAACTCCTGTTGGTCGATCGCGCGGCGGAGCTCGCCGAGCAGCGTGAGTCGTTCGGGATCGAATCGATCCACCGAACGTGAGTACCGGACAACCGGCGTTCCCCGCTGCTTGGCAACATCGAGCGCAACGCTTGCGTGCTGCAACAACTCGGTCGCGCTGTCGCCATCGGTCGGGGCGGACGCAACACCCACCGACGCATCCAGATGGAACGGTACGCCGTCGATGTCGAGAGGGTCGGTGAGTGCGGATCGGATCAGCTCCACGAGCGGATCTCCATCGCGACCGGTGACGGCGAACTCGTCGCCGCTCACGCGGGCGACGAAGCCGGAACGGCCGATCGCCGATCGCAGCCGAGCCGCACACAGCCGAACGATGCGATCACCGAACTCGTGGCCCATCGTGTTGTTGATCTCACTGAAGCGGTCGAGCCCAGCGACGGCGATCGTGACCGATGCGCTGGGCGATTCGCGCAGCTGCGCACTCGCCTCGCGTTCGAAGTAGTCACGATTCGGCAGCCCCGTCAACGAATCATGCAAGGCGTCGTGATTTCGTCGAACCGAGACCATGGCGCTTCGATGGGCGGCCGCGATCGCGGGAACGAACAGGAACACGAGGAGGAGGCTCTCGTCCCGAACCGCGATCACGAGCGGCGCCAACGACAGGAGGATGAGGGTCGTGGCGGCCTGGAACAGCATGTCGGTGCGCAGCACGCTCGAGAATCGTTCGCCCTGCGCGATGACGATCACACCCCCGGTCAGGATGTTGTTCGTCACGTAGAACGTCATTCCGGCTGCCAACATCACGAGGAGTGATCTGTTGGTGACCATCCCATCCGCGATCATGTCGCCCTGGTGCATCGTCTCCCGGACGAGCGCAGCCGCCGTCACGGCAAGCGAGTACTGCCCGGCGTTGAACAGCGCCTTGTAGTAGGGACGGCGGGCAACCAGATCAGCGAGAAGCGACGCCACCAACTGGACTGCAGCAGCGGCCGCGGGACCGCTGTGGAACAGCGTCGCGATCACGAACGTTGTCGAGACCGTGACGTCTTGATGCGCACCGCGATACGGAATCTTGATCGGCGTCAGCTCGCCGGCGATCGCCAACACGGCGAGCACCCACAGGAATCGATCCTCGATCAGACTCGACCACGGGGCACTCGGACCCCAGCCGACGACCGACGCCATCCCGAGAACACCGACGACGACGACGTAGCGGCGAACCGCGACGGAGAGCTCCCTCACGATCGACTTTCGGCGCACGCCAAGGAGGTCTTGAGCAGCACCTCGGGGCCCCGCAGGGCCCCGAGCGAGGCTGGATCAGTTCCACTTGGCTTTCACGAAATGCCCTCCGAGCAGTGCTGGTCGGCTAGCTCCACTTGTGGCCGGCGCCGGTGACCGCGACGAGCGTCACCAACGACGAAACCATGGTCAAGACACGGACAACACGAACCTTCATCACGCGCCTCCTTTCTCTGACGTGAGACGAGCATCGCCCCACCCCGGCACCGTACGGACAACGAGCCAGCCTGTGAACCCCCAAACGGCGAGTTGCCACTCAAGTCACATCCGCGGTGCACCGCTCAAGTCGTCGCCCGTGCCTGCCGACAACGCGAGGTCGCGTACGGAATGGGAGCTGCCGACCGTGCTGATGATCACCTGCTTCCTCATCGGGCTGCTGACGGTGCCGCTCCTCGGCGGGCGGCTGCGCGCGCTCGCCGATACGCGCCTGCACCGCGCCCGATGGTTGGGTGCTGCGCTCGTCGTGCAGATCGTGGTCGTCTCGGTCCTCCCCAACCTCCCTGTCCTGCTGGCAGCCGCGCTACACATCGCGTCCTACGCGCTGGCAGGAGTGTTCCTCTGGTCGAACCGCACGATCACCGGGCTGTGGCTCGTCGCGCTCGGAACAGCAAGCAACTCGCTCGCGATCCTGGCCAACGGCGGCGTCATGCCGGCGTCACGGGCGGCATTGGAACGGGCAGGCCTCCTGAACCTCGGAGCGCAATTCGAGAACTCCGCAGTCGTACCAAACGCCCGCATCGCATTCCTCGGCGACATCTTCGCGGTGCCCGACAACATCCCATTCGCGAACGTCTTCAGCATCGGCGATATCGCGATCGTGATCGGTGCACTCGTCGCGGTACACCAACTCTGCCGACGACGAGCGACGCGTCAACCGACGAACGAGCTGCGATCGATCAGAACGCCCCAACGGGTGTCATGAGGTCGGGCGCGGATCAGCCGTCGAGGGCGGCGCGCACCAGGTCGCGGAGCTCGTCGTCGGGGAGAGCGGCCGCGTCGTCGGGTCGCAGCTGGATCGTCCCCTTGCTCGTCTTGAGCTCGGGGTGGCGGGCGACGAAACCAGCGTCGCGACCCTGCGCCCAGCCGTAGATCGACACCCCGTGCTTCCACACGCCGATGTAGAGCCGGCGGCGGCCGACCTTGTAGGTCGGGATCTGGTACGAGAGCACCACGGTGGCTTCGGGGTGCACTTCGAGGACCACCGCGTGGAGGCGGTCGAACAGAGGGCGATGCTCGGGGGCGACGGCGTCGATGTAGACCCGCACGGCGTCGTCCATCCCTCCATCATTGTCGCACGGTGGGGTCGCTGCGAACGCGAGCCGGTCGCGGCCGGCAGCGCCGAGATCTCGGACCGGGTGAGCGAGACGCGATTCAGCCCGTCATGAAGAAGCCGACGCTGATGGTCTGGTTGCCGCTCTGCTCGAGTGCCAGCACCTCGAGCTCGTACACGGTGTGGCGCTCGAGGAACTCCTCCGGAACGCTCAGCTCGGTCTGCGTCACAGGCACGTGCACGTCGAAGGTGGGACGCGAGAACCCGTGCGGGTCGTCATCGACTTCCTTGGTCACGATCACCTCGTAACCGGTGATCCTGACGGGTTCGCCGGCGACCGTCTTCTTCACGCGCTTCCATGTGACTTCGAGGTCGTCACGCGGAGCTGTGGTGTCGATCGCTTCAGGGTCCTCTGCGATCTCCGGGGACGTGATCCTCGGCGGCGCGGGAACGGCGTGGGTGAACTTGGCACGGCCAGTGAGGACCGTTCCGTCGAAGGACTTCCCGCGGACGGTGTACCGGCCTTCCGGGAACCTCTCGGCGAGGTCGGCGAGCGAGAACTCCGAGCCCGGAGGCTCCCGGGATTCGAAGAAGATCCCGGCCATCGTGAGATCGTTCAACTGGCTGCGGGGATCGACCACCAGGATCGGGCGGCCATCCGGATCGAAGACGCAGAGCTCCGACCACCCGTGGTCGTCGAAGGCCCCGTGGACACCGGCATCGTCGTCGGTCGAGTTGTACTCGATGATCAACTTCGCCGTATCGATCTTCGTCGCGCCCGGGTCCGCGTGCCTGCACACCTCGGGCAGCGGTCCTTCGTTGCCGCCCGCGGCGATTGCAATCCCGACCCCGCTGCCCAAGGCGAGGGTGGTCGCCGTCGCGCCGGCGAACAGCCGCAGCTTCTTGTTCACGCTCGACTCCCTTCGCACCTCTGGTGATTCCAGAGCCGAAGCCCACCATGCACGTCGCGACCTGAACTGCGGCTGAATCGCCCGACGGCGGCGGTCCATCACAATCTGTGGGGCATGCGCCTACGCGTTGACGCCGATCACGCAGACGACCGGCGGGTCGAGGTCGAGCGTCTCGACGCGTGTCTGGGTGAATCCGGCTCCGGCGAGCGCGGCCTCGATGTCGAGTGCCGCGGAGCGCGAGGCCTCTGCGTCGGCGCCCTTCCCGCGCGGCTGCGTCGTGATCGCGATCCGACCGCCGGATCGCAGCAGGGCGCGCAGTTCCTGCAACCGTGTCGCCGGCTGCGGCCAGAACCACATCGAGTTCACGGCAAGGATCGCGTCTACCGGCGCCCCGAGCCGCGGGACGTCGTCGACGGATGCTCGGGTCAAGTGCACGATGCCGGACCGCACGGCGTGCCGGTTTCGGCGCATTGCCTGGCGGAACATCACCTCGGAGTGGTCGATGCCGTAGACGCGACCTTGCGGCAGCGCGGCGGCGAACGCTTCGATCGCGATACCCGGACCAAAGCCGACCTCGAGAACGCTGTCGGAAGGCCGCAGGTCGAGCTGGGCGACGACCCATCGGTTGCGCCGAATGTTCGACGATCGATGCGCCATCACCCGACCGACGATGACACCGGCGATCCCACGAGGATGCCCGAACTGCTTCACGATCGCGGCTCGCACTCGCGGCACGCGGCCTCTCGCCGCGACGGCGGAGCCGGTCTCTCTCACCGACCTGCTCCCAGGAGATCCGGCGCGAGCTCGCGAAGGGTTGCGACCGCGCGACGATCGACCACCAGCGCGCGCATCGGCTCCAGGGCGATCACGACCTGACGATCGTTCGCGACGATCGTCGCACCCTCCGTCAGACAGACGACATCGACAAGACGGCCGATCTCGACGAGTTGGCGCCTCGAGCAGCGCCGCAACGCGGGCAACCCCCGCAACCGATCCAAGTGGTCACTGCACCTCATGATCGCAACGGTACGGACGTGGTCGGCGAGCGTCATCGGAGCCGGGTCGGCATGCGACGACCCCCTCCGGGGGGGTACCGATTCCCCCCGCAGTAGGACGGCGGCCGCCAACGGCTCTCGTAGGCTGCGAACCATGCCCCACGGCGAGGCGGCGCACGCGCACTTTCCCGGTTGGGGCCGCTACGCGGAGGCCGCGTTCCCGCTCGCGGTCGCGACCGCGACCTCGCTCAAACACCACGCACTCGTGCCACCCGGCTGGCCAGCCCTCGCCGCCTTCGCCGCCGCGCTGCCTTGGGTACTCGAGCTCGTCGGCAAACGCCTGCCGTGGTGGGCCTCCGCATCCGTTGTGCTCGCCGCGGTCGGCGCGCTCGTCGCGAACCCGACCGACGTCGACATCGCGCCGTTCTTCCTGATCATCTTGACCGTCCACACCACGATCGCGGACACGACCCGCGCCGGCATGCTGGTCGGGGCCGCATCGATCGCCCTGATGGTCGCGGTCGAGCTCCTGAGCTGGTACGACGGTGCGTTCGTCTGGATCTTCGCGATTGTTCTCAGTTGGGGAGGTGCCTGGGCTGTCGCAACCCAGCTCGAGCTCATCGACCAGCTCCGCACCGCGCAGCGCGACCTCGCCGAACGTGCCGCCGCCGACGAACGCCGCCGCATCGCCCGAGAGATCCACGACGTTGTCGCGCATTCGCTCGCGGTCACGATGCTGCATCTCACCGGTGCGCGCATGGCCTTGCGTCGCGATCCGCAGGACGCGGAGGCCGCGTTGCTGAAGGCCGAGTCGCTCGGCCGAGAGAGTCTCGCCGAGATCCGGCGCGCCGTCGGTCTCCTCGATCCCGAGATGGCCGGCACCGCCGCCGCGATGCCCACCGCCGCGGACATTGCGCAGCTGGTTCGCGAGTTCGAGTCGGCGGGCCTCGACGTGCATCTCGAAATCACGGGCGATGTTCGTGCGGTGTCGCCCGCGACCGGGCTGGGCGTGTACCGCATCGCTCAGGAGTCGCTGGCGAACATCGTCAAGCACGCGCCCGGCGCGCTCGCATCGATGCACCTCGCCGTCGGTGACGACGCCGTGCATCTCCGGATCCGCAGCTCCAACGGCGTCCCGGTGGCCGCGGCGGCTCGCACCGGCGGCCATGGTTTGCGCGGCATGGTCGAGCGCGCCACGTCGCTCGGTGGAACACTGTCTGCGGGTCCTGACGAGAGCGGATGGTGCGTCGACGCGGCGCTTCCGCGCACGCTCGAACCCGCATGACGCGCGTCCTGCTCGTCGACGATCAAGAGCTCGTGCGCGAGGGGCTGCGGCGCATCCTCCACCCGGACGAGGGGTTCGACATCGTCGGCGAGTGCGCCGACGGCAGCGAGGTGTCTGACGCGGTCCAACGGCTGCGACCCGATCTCGTCGTGATGGATGTGCGCATGAAGGACGTCGACGGGATCGAGGCGACCCGTCGTGTGCGCGCGCTTCCGGGTGCACCGCCGGTGCTCGTGCTCACCACGTTCGGCGACGACGACGTGCTCTCGGGCGCGCTCCGGGCCGGCGCGGCCGGCTTCGTGCTCAAGGACGCGCCCGGTGAGGAGATCATCCGCTCGGCGCGCGTCGTCGCGAGCGGCGACGCCTGGCTCGACCCTGGTGTCACCGGGCGGGTGCTCGCGACCTATCGGTCGGTGACGCCGGCCGTCGACGACGGCGCCGCTGAGCGGATCGAGCAGCTCACGGCGCGCGAACGCGACGTGATGCGGCTCCTCGGCCGGGGCGCGAGCAACGCAGAGATCGCGGCCGCGCTCTTCGTCGGCGATGCCACCGTCAAGAGCCACATTGGGCACATCTTCACGAAACTCGATCTGCGCGATCGCGCCGCCGCGATCGTGTTCGCGTTCGACCACGGGCTCGTCACACCGCAGACGTGAGGAAGTCGTCTGCCGAGATCAGGGA
>Ga0247727_10014821_pt1 | contig 12887 bp, 10 predicted proteins | sample WisWelCaveWW1625_FD_202498 | JGI IMG/M metagenome (GOLD analysis project Ga0247727, IMG submission 202498) | Biofilm microbial communities from Wishing Well Cave, Virginia, United States - WW16-25 | ecosystem: Environmental > Aquatic > Deep subsurface > Groundwater > Cave microbial mat | place...
TCGGGGTGCAAAAACAGATTACTATGACCCGTCCAACAGCAACCTTGTCTCTGTGATCGAACAGAAACGCGGCATCCCGATCAGCCTTGCCTGTATTTATATTCTTGTGGGGAATCGACTCGGTCTCGTCATCGAGGGATGCAATTTCCCCGGACATTTCCTTGCACTTGCAGAAGGAAAAGGTGACACGTTTATCGTCGACTGTTTCAACGCCGGACGATTTCTCGATGAACACGACCTTGCCGAGCTACACGTGAGGAAGGAGGAAATGATGCAATTGAAATGCGATTCACCGGCAATCATTGCACGAGTGCTTCGGAACCTGATCCATGCATATGACCAGCAGAACGACAATGCAAACGCCCAGCTGATGGCCGAGCTACTGAGGATTCTGGAAAAAGAAAGAAGTTGAAAGGCTGTGCAAGTGTGTTTTTCCCCCCCCATGGGTTGGCACTGAACGAGGCGGCCCGTCAGCCTCTTCTACGGAGCCTTCGTGGTAAAGCCCAGTTTGGCTTGAATCATCCTCACAATCGTTTCTAAATCTCCTTTCTTATTCACGAAGTCCATTGCATCCGACTCAACGATGAGCAGCGGCCCAAGCCTGTACTCCGTGATCCACCGTTCATAATGGTGGTTGAGTTGCTCGAGGTATGCGCGTGTGATCGATTGTTCAAAATCTCTCCCGCGGAGGGAGATTTGTTTCAACAACGTATCGACGTTGGCCCGAAGGTAGATGAGGACATCGGGTGGGCGAAGGTATTCGGTCATCACGTGGTACAACGCAACGTAATTCCGATAGTCGCGTTCCTCCATCTTGCCAATCTCGTAAAGATTGCGCGCGAAGATCTCGGCATCCTCGTAGATCACCCGGTCAAGGATGACGGACCCCGGGCCTTCGGTAATCTCCTTGTGGCTACGGAAACGATTGGAGAGAAAATAGATCTGCAAATTGAATGACCAGCGCTTCATGTCTGCGTAAAAATCGCTGAGATACGGATTATCTTCAACGGATTCGAAGAACGGCCTCCACCCAAAATGCTCACTCAACAGCCTGGTCAGGGACGATTTCCCCGAGCCAATATTTCCCGCGACGGCGAGAAAAACTTTTCGTTTTCGGCGGGAGGTTCGAAATCTCCTCCGATCTTGTTCTGACTTCCGCCGTGTCCGGCGCCTTTGTGGAAGTCTTGCCCTCATTTCGATCGTCTGTGAAGGATGTCAGAAAGACGTTCGAGGGCATCGACGACACGCGGGCCAGGGCGTGAAACGACGTCGGCGTCGATCGAAAAAATATTCTTATTGCGCATTGCGGACAATTGGCGCCACTCAGGAAACACTTTGACCAGATTTTCCGGGTCAGACAGAAGGTCTGACGTTACGAGAATGACTTCCGGATCACCTGTGATCACAGCCTCCCGGCTGATGGTCGGATAGGTCAGTGGTTCCGAGGACGCAAGGTTCACTGCTCCGGCCAGCTGCATCAGCTCATTGAGAAATGTTCCGCTCCCAACAACAATGAGCGGCTGCAAGGAGACAAAGAACAACGCTCCTCTTTTTTTCGTTGTTCGTGCACGGAAAATAACCGAGTCCTCTCGTGACCGCATGTATCGAATAAGTCGGTCAGCCTCACCGCTCTTTCCCGTCAGCATTCCCAGATTTGCAATTGACTTGTGGATGCTCTGAACGGTTCTGGAGTTAGTGACGAATACCGGGATCCCCAGAGCATCCAGCCTTGCAAAGTCTTCGGCGACGTTCCCTTCCATGCTGAGGATGATTAAATCCGGGTTCAAGCTCACAATGGTCTCGACACTGGGATTGGTGATACCTCCAACCCGTGGCTTCGTGCGTGCTTCCTCCGGATAGTCACAGAAATCGGTCACGCCGGCCACCTGGTCTCCCGCACCAATGGCAAAGAGCGTTTCGGTAATGCTCGGAGCAAGAGAGATAATGCGTTGGGCGGGGGAGGGAAGCGAAACCGTGCGCTGGAGATCATCAGGAATGGAAATCTGTGCATTGGGATCCTTTCCTACGACGAAGAGTAAAAACAGACCAACGACCGAACACCTGAGCCGATCTTTCATTGCTCGATAATATGAGAATACGATCATCAGATCTTTCTCTCTTGTAGGAGGAAATCCCGCGGTTTTCATATGAGGATCACTGTGCCTCATGAACCTCCATCGTTGGTCCAGATACCAGCATTGTGGAATGATAATACAAGGCAATAAAAGGAATATCGAGAGGTCGATTGGATCCATTATGAAGGGATGGGTGGAGTCTCTCTTCTAGAGGCACGGACGAAAACCTTATTGATTTCACGCAAAACGCAAAGAGCGCAAAGAAATCGATAAAACAGACTCTCTCTCAAAACACCTTGGCGTCCTTTGCGGCTTTGCCAGCCCGACTGCGGTCTGGCGGGCCTGCCCGCCATGATGAGTCGTAAAAGGCAGGCGGGCGTGAGGCTTCCCACCGAGCTTCTAGTGAGCTCTCGCTCTTCCTTCCCGTCATAATGAGCGTTTGGATGCGTGTAAGATAGATAACTGTGTTGAGAGTGTCAAACAAACTTGGTTTGATGCCTGTGCTCTCTTCCCATCCTCCGATTCGGGGTTCGATAGAAAAGGTCGCATAATTGCTTTTCCTTCCTTTTTTGAACAAATTTAAATGAGCAATCAACTTTTGTCCGTCCACTGTATCATAACTCCCGCTTGGACAAGTTTGTTATTCATGGAGGCAAGCCCCTCAGTGGCACCGTGACCATCAGCGGTGCAAAGAATGCGACGCTGGCACTTATGCCCGCAGCCCTCCTTGCCACAGGGACATTCCACCTGTCGAATACGCCGGTGCTGAGAGATGTAACGACGATGTCAAGTCTCCTGAAGTCGATGGGGATGAAGATTGATTTCAAAGATCACGTTCTCACACTCGAAACACGGGACGTGCATAAGTACGAAGCGCCGTACGAACATGTGAAGAAGATGCGTGCGTCGATTTACGTCCTTGGTCCACTTGTCGGGAGATACGGACGGGCAAAGGTATCATTGCCGGGAGGATGCGCCTGGGGTCCGCGCCCTGTGGACTTGCACATCGAGGGCATCAAGAAACTCGGAGCAGAAGTTGAGCTGAAACGCGGGTACATTCACGCAAAAGCCTCAAAGCTCACAGGCGCGCGAATCCATTTCGATATCTCAAGCGTGGGCGCAACGGGAAATGTCCTGATGGCTGCCGTTCTTGCCAAGGGGACGACACTTATCACCAATGCTGCGATCGAGCCGGAGATCACTGCGCTGGCACAGTTCCTCACGTCGATGGGTGCGAAGATTGACGGAATTAGGACCAGCCGCCTGGAGGTCGAGGGGGTCAGCGAGCTGCATGCGGTCGATGCCGACACGATACCTGACAGAATTGAAGCCGGCACCTTTCTCATTGCAGGCGCGATGACCAGGAGCACGATCACAATCGACCATGTGCAGCCGGAACATTTTGCGGCCGTCACCGCCAAGCTCGAGGACGCGGGCTGTAGACTTCACGTTGGCAAATCGACTGTGACCGTTCAGGCACCAGAACCCATCAAGCCGGTTGATGTGATCGCTGCCATTTATCCTGGATTTCCCACCGATATACAGGCGCAGTGGATCGCACTGATGGCGATCGCAAATGGCACATCCGTGGTGACAGACACAATATACCTAGATCGCTTCAAACACGTGCCAGAATTGGTTCGTCTTGGCGCCGAAATTGAAATGAGGAAAAACGCCGCAATTGTGCGTGGGGTGAAATACCTTACGGGTGCGACAGTCATGTCCACCGACCTGCGCGCATCTGCGTCCCTCATCCTGGCCGGCCTTGTCGCCGAGGGTACGACCGAGGTCCTCCGTGTGTACCATATCGACCGTGGATACGAAGCGATTGAAAAAAAACTGCGAACGCTCGGGGCCGACATCCAGCGTGTGGCAGGAGATGAGTTCTAACGTTCATGCACACGCATTTCTTCTCGTTACTCCGCGCACACAACAGTCTGCTTCCCGCTTCAGCCTATGCACTCATCTCCCTGAGTTGCACCCAGATTCCCCTCCTCAACTACCTCGGCTATGAGTTTTCGTTCCTCGTTGCGCTCCTCGCGTCGATTATTTCCGGAATACTGACGATCCGATTGGTCAAGCTCAAATCAGCGCGATCGGCAACGCCGGTGGATGAAATCTCACCTGAGCCCGCTGCACTGTTCAAATACGCGCTTGCCGTCAACCTCAGTCTGCTGGTCATTCCGCTGGTGGTGATGGTGACAAACGCTCTCTTTGTCCGGAACTGTTCGATGATTGAAGGGACCGCCTTTTTCATACTCCTTCCCGTGGTGAGCGTCTGGTTTGCGTCGGGCTCTGGATTCTTCTGTGCTGTGGTCTTCCGATTCCCAAAAACCTTGTTCCTCCTGTTCCTTACCGCAACCATCGTATACGCACTGGGATCAGGCTACTTTACTCCTGCCATCTATTCCTACAATTTCTTTTACGGCTATTTCCCGGGACTGACGTATGACGAAGCGCTCGGTCTGAGCTGGACGCTGCTGTTGTTTCGCTCGGTAACCATCCTGTTCGGCGCACTATTCGTCTGGGCGGGTGTGGTCGTTGCTGGAGTCGCGGTGGCAAGTCATCGCACACGGGCACTGTTACAATTGCTTGTACAACCGCGGCACCGAGTTATTTCCGGTGCCGCCGGTTTGATTTTCATCCTCTCATATATCTACAGAGGTCAACTCGGTTTCGAATCGCCGGCCGGCTTCATTCAGAAGAGATTAGGGGGAATGGCCGCGACAAAACACTTCACCATTTACTATTCAAAGGACTCCTATTCCGATAACGAGATCCGGTGGATCAGCGCCGAGCATGAGTTCCGGATGCAGCAAGTCCTCGATGCATTATCCGTCACATGCGACGGAAAGATCGAGTCGTACATCTATCCTTCTGCTGAACTGAAAAAGAGGATGATCGGCACAAAGACCACGAACATCGCAAAGCCGTGGAGCGGCCAGCTTCATCTTACGAGCGAAACCCTCCATCGTGCGTTGAAACACGAACTCGTCCACGTGCTCTCAGCCTCATTCGGACTTCCCATTATCAAAGCAAGTATCAGTACGGGACTCATGGAAGGACTTGCCATGGCAATCGAATGGGATTGGGGAAACCGGTTGATTCACCACTACGCTGCAGCTATGAGGAAATTTGGTGCCGCACCGGATATCAGCCAATTAATGTTTTTGACCGGATTCGCAACGCATTCATCGCCTGTGAGTTATGTGCTGGCGGGCTCGTTTTGCAGATTCCTGATTGATACGTACGGCATTCAAAAGATGAGGCAGCTCTACAGAACCGTAGATTACACCGCGCTCTACGGCCGGCCTCTGAAGGCCCTCATCAACGATTGGCAGCAATTCCTTGATACGATCCCTGTGGACGAATCCGACCGAGACGCAATTGATGTGCTCTTCCATCGTCCGGCAATTTTTGACAAGGTATGCGCGCGCGTTGTTGCAGAACGAAACTCCGAAGCACGAAAGAGCTTCTCTGACAGGGACTTTGGCACTGCATCCGCGCTTTACGCAGAATCGTACAGCGAAGGAAAGGGTTACGATGCCTTCGCCGGATACCTCTCAAGCGAATTACGCCGCGGAAACTATAGTGTGCTCACGTCGGCCCTCGATACGACCATCCAGCGAGACGAGCGACCGGGACAATTTCTTCCACTCTTCCTCCTCATTGGCGATGCATATTGGGCCCAAGGCAACATGGAGACGGCGTCAGCGCTCTACAATCGAGTGAAGTATGCGGACATTTCGACGGAGTACACCGAATCTGCCGTCATACGATCGTATGCGATCCGAGACTCAGAGAGCGGGCCTGCGCTGTTGAACTATTTTCTCTTCGGTGCAGAAGACTCTCTTGCCATCACGAGGCTCGATACACTGATCCAGAAGAATCCGGAGAGTTGGATTCCGCGGTATCTTTCGGGCAGGAAATGTCTGCAGTTGAAGAGATTTGCACTGGCACTCACCCACATGCAATCCCTTAACCCGGGCCTCAGTGATACGTACCTTGAAGAAATTCGTCTGCAAACCATGGGAGTTGCTCTCTTTCGTCTCAGGCGGTTTCAGGAGGCGAAGACGTATTTCCAGAGGTCGCTCAATTCTCTTGCATCCCCCATGGCAATCAATGAAGACACCACCTGGATACATCGCTGCGATTGGATGGAAAACTATCTTCGATAACACGAGGTCGTGGATGTACAAAAAACTCCAGGGTATCAATGAGACGACGGTCAAGATCACCTCATGTGTGACGCTCGTGCTGATGTGCTGCTTAATTCAAAACAGTCATCTCAAACCTGGTGCTTTTTCAACTCTCTCCAAAAGATCTTCTTCATCGTCGGAGGAACCAATTCAACTTCAAACGGATTTTCCTTCTTTCTACTACGCAAGCAAGGGTATTCTGCTCGGTGGGAACATCTATGATACGCGATTTCTTGATTCACTCAAAGCCGCAGACAATGTCAAGAACCATGTGTTGCCGTATGTGTACCCTCCATTCCTCGCTATCATAGTGTCTCCGCTTACCCTGCTGCCACCAGATAAAGCTGAAATGGGATGGAGTGTCTTGAGTGTTGTCTTGTTTTGCGTGAGCATCATCTTCACTGTGTTGACCCCCGTGTCTACAAGACAACTTGAGATCACCGACGCAAAGAATCAGAAGGCATATTGGGTTGCCATTTCGTTGTTGGCCCTGTTGCTCTTTCTTCTGATTCCATTTGGTGATAATCTGGACCTAGGACAAAGCAATCATTTTGTGTTGGTGTGTATCTGTATGGCCTTTTTTTTCTTCATTAACATGAAGAACGATATGGTTGTTGGCCTGCTGCTGGGTGTTGCTTCGCTCATAAAGGTGATCCCGGCAATGCTGATTGTTCCGTTCATAATTCACCGAAGAACCAAAGTGTTGTATGGCTTCCTTGCCGCCATCGTCGCCTTCATTGGAATTGCCATCATGATCTGCGGAGTGAAACCATGGGATCAGTTTGTTGAATTTCTTCCTCATATGAAACCCGGCAGCGCCATTCCGGGCGGAGCCCATCCCATTCTCACGCGAAATATTTCACTCGCCGGCTTTTCCCTGCGTGTATTCGGTGCCGGCCCTTTGGCAGGGTTTGCGTCGCTAGTAACGTCAATCCTTTTGTTTGCCACTGTTCTGTATTACTCTCTCCGCAAGGGCCAGAACGAATTGGATGAGAGATCAATCTTGCCCTATTCGGTTCTCATGATAATTGTATCACCTATAGCGTCGCTGCATCACATTGTTTACATATTTCCCGGGGCTGTGTTTGCACTGAGGTATGTCTGGCTGCATTTCTCGGGCAAAAGGCGAGCAATACGCTTTGGGCTGCTCCTACTGACTGTTTTGCTTTCGAGTTTTGATTTTTTTTATTACATATATGACCGGTGGCAAATGCCCGAGGGATTGCGACCGTATGCCACATCAATGAACTTGTATGCACTCCTAGGACTTCTTTTCTTAGCTATGGTCATAATGAAAGAAGAAGGTAATAGCTCTGAAAGCCTCTTTTCAGTAGTCCACAAATCATAAGACAACACCGCGGGCACCTGGCCGCAAATTCTTGCCTGGCCTACGGGACTTTCTACACATACAAGAAAGAGAACATCATCGTTGAGGACTGAGACAGTACAGAGGTTTTCCCGCATCCTTATTTCCAGGATGAAATTTATCGGCGATGTCGTGCTGACAACACCGATTATCCGCTCTGTCCGCAAGGCATGTCCCGAAGCGACCATCGTCTACATGGGTGAGAAGAACGCCGTCTCCCTGCTCGAACATAACCCGAACCTGGATGAAATCATCCCGTACGATTTCTCCCGGCCGACGATCTTCGAACAGCCAAGAGTCGCATTCGAGCTCCGCAGGCATAAGTTCGATCTCGCAATCGATCTCTTCGGAAATCCCCGCAGTGCGTTGCTGACGTATCTGACCAGAGCACGAGTACGTGTTGGACCCGACCGGGCGGCACGGGGAAGGCTCTACACTATTCGTGTGAACGATGATGGGAGAACTAAGACGGCAATCGACTTCCACAATCAATTCATCAGAGCAGTCGGGATCGAGCCGACATCAACCAAGACGGAGATTTTTCTTACCGATGACGAAAAGCGCGAAGCGCGTATCTATCTCCGATGGCTTGATCATGAGAATCGACCGCTGGATTTGACGAAGCCTATCATCGGCATCCATCCCGGAGCATCGTGGCCCGCGAAAAAATGGATGCCAGAACGGTTTGGCGAACTTGCCGACATGATCACTGCAAAGCTCGGCGTGCAGATCATCATGCCCGCAGGACCAGGCGATGGTGAGACCATTAAGACAGTCATGAAGCACTCCTTCTCAAACATCAAAATGCTCTCCAATCTTCCGCTGCGTCAGTTGGCGGCGATCATTACTCATTGCTCATTGTTCATTGCAAATGATGCCGGTCCCATGCACATTGCTGCCGCGCTAGGGATTCCGACGATCGGGCTGTTCGGGCCCGGAGAAGAGAATATATGGTTCCCCTATTCTCAACAGGATGGGCACATTGCGCTGCGAAAAGATGTGTCCTGTCATCCGTGCCATCTCAACGTGTGCAACCGTGAGGGAGAGGGGTACATGGAGTGCATGAAGTTGTTGAGTGTCAAGGAAGTGTTTAGTGAGGTAGTGCGAAGAATGAATTCCAAACAAAGACAATAGGAGGGCGAGATGAGATCCGTATTGAGGAGTGCCGTATCCAGCTCAGTGGGGTACTGGATTAATGGATTGATGGATTGATGGAATGGTCCTGCCCTCGGAGCTGTCTTAACAATTTTCTCCTCTCACGGTCACTTCATCAAAATCATCTTGCGGATTTGTTTCTTTTGTGTCTTCTTCGTGTCTTTGTGCCTTGGTGGCAGTATCCACTTGCACCGCGGGTTTATCTCTAGCATGCCTCTCAGTGGTTGCACACGTGTAAGCCTCCAATCAAGTTTCGCTGATCGGAGACTCACGAGAATACCCGTTTGATTTTCTCCCACTTTTTCTCGTACTTTCTACCGCTTTTGACACTTTTCATATCCCGCATCTGATCAAATTACACGCTCGAACGAGTTAATGGACACGGCGATCGTTGACGTTATTGCTCGCGAAATACTCGACTCACGCGGCAATCCTACCGTTGAGGTCGATGTGGAGCTCGAAAACGGCGTTTTGGGTCGCGCAGCAGTGCCGAGCGGAGCCTCAACCGGCGAACACGAGGCGGTAGAATTGCGCGATGGCGACAAGATGCGGTACCTTGGAAAAGGAGTCTTAAACGCCGTCGAACATGTAAACAACACGCTCGCCGAAGAGTTGACAGGTTTTGACGCCCTCGATCAAATTGGCATCGATCGAATGATGATCCAGTTGGACGGGACGCCGAACAAATCCAAACTAGGTGCGAATGGGATTCTTGGTGTTTCACTTGCCGTTGCAAAGGCCGCAGCACAGTCGCTGAAATTCCCGTTGTACAGATATATCGGCGGCACAAACGCAAAATACCTCCCCGTACCGATGATGAACATTCTCAACGGCGGTAAGCACGCAGATAATAATATGGACTTTCAGGAATTCATGATCGTCCCCGTGAACGCATCCTCATTCTCCGAGGCCCTTCGAATGGGAACGGAAGTGTTCCATGCTTTGAAATCTGTATTGCAGACGAAGGGCTACAACACTGCAGTTGGCGATGAGGGAGGATTTGCGCCAAATTTGAAATCAAATAGCGAAGCGGTGGAAGTGATCCTCGAGGCCATCAGCAAAGCGCAGTATACTCCGGGCAAGGATCTGTACCTTGCGCTCGACGTCGCCTCAAGTGAGATGTGGGACAACGGGAAGTACCTGTTCTACAAGTCGGACAAGACCAAAAAGTCCCGTGACGAGATGGTGAAGTTCTATGAGCACTGGGTGAAGCAATACCCAATTCTCTCAATTGAAGACGGGATGGCAGAGAACGATTGGGATGGATGGAAACTGTTAACCGATGCCATTGGCAAGAATGTCCAGCTTGTTGGAGACGACCTGTTTGTGACAAATACGGAATTCTTGCGCAAAGGGATTGACAAGGGGATTGCAAACTCCATCCTGATCAAAGTGAACCAGATCGGGACACTGACAGAAACGCTCGACGCGATCGAGATGGCCAAAGGCGCCCGCTATACATGCATCATCAGCCACCGGTCCGGCGAGACTGAGGATGCGACAATCGCGGACATCGCTGTCGCAACGAATGCCGGCCAGATCAAGACCGGATCGGCAAGCAGGACCGACCGGATGGCGAAATATAATCAGCTCCTCCGAATCGAAGAAGATCTCGGTTCGAATGCCGTCTATGCCGGACTGAAGGCGTTCTCCAGGTGATTTGAAATCCATCCTTCCTTCTCAAGGGTGGAGCAGAAAGGAACACTGTGAGAAACATTGTATTAGATTGCAAAGTCGTGCCGGGCGAGGCAAATTGACAAAGACGATAGCAGTGAGATGGCTTAAGCAAGCCTTGCACGACCTTGAGATGGCCGAACGAAATCTGTCCATCGAAGGCTATGACGTTTCCGCCTTTCTAGCACATCAAGCTGTCGAAAAATTACTAAAAAGCATTCTGATTCTCGAGGCAAAAGCATTTCCGAGAACTCACAAGCTTGAGACTCTTGTTCCTCTGCTTAACATCTCGACGGAACTGGCTGACAAAATTCTTGACCTGACTGAAGATTATACGATTTCGAGATATCCAGACCTCTCTGTCGAAATACCTTATCTTCAGTACGACAAAAAAACGGCAGCTAGAAAGGTGGCAATCGCGAAGGAGGACTTCGATGCTTTGCGAGGTAGATACAAAAATCTGGAGGGTTTTGATGAAACGATATGAATCAGCGGATCCATGGGTGGAACAATTCATGCGAGAAGCATTACCGAAGATAAAAGAATTCTTGAATCCTCAACTCGTTGTGATATTTGGATCGCGCCTGAAAGGAGAAGGTACCGAGGAGAGCGATATCGATGTCATTGTGGTGTCCGACTTTTTTAGAGAGAAACCATTCCTTGGACGCATGCCCATGATGCTTCGGATGCTTCATTTCCCTTTATCTGTGGACTTCCTTTGTTATACACCTGAGGAATTTAAAAAGATCAAAACTGACTCAATAATAGTTCAGGAAGCACTTAGAGAAGGTCTGGAAGTACCTCTCTGAAATGATGATGAGAATTCTTCGTTAGTGATGTGAGGACCAAAATCCATGGCAATCATCAAATTTGGAACCGACGGCTGGCGTGCAGTTATCGGTGATGATTTCACATTCGCCAACCTCGAGAAGGTCGCGCTCGCAACGGCACAGTACTTTCAGAAGCACAAGAAGAGCAGGAACGGAATCGTCATCGGGTATGATGCCCGATTCATGTCACGTGAGTTCGCGGAAAAAACAGCCGAAGTGATGGCAAATGCGGGAACCAGAGTCAAGCTTGCCAACAGTATCGTGACCACACCTATGGTGTCGCTCCTCACGAAGATGGAGAACGCCGCCGGCGGCATTGTCATCACGGCAAGTCATAACCCTCCAAAATACAACGGCTTCAAGATCAAAGGAGATTTTGGTGGCCCCGCACATCCGGAAATGATCGCAGAGGTGGAAAAGCGATTGGGAAAAATTCTGAAACGAAAAAGATTCCCGGCAGGCAGATATACTCTCGCTCAGCTCGTCGACAAGGGGAAAATCACCCATATCAGCATGAAGCAACGGTACCTCGATGACCTCGCAACGAAGATCAATCTGAATTTGATTCGCGGATCCCGGCTGAAGATCCTGTATGACGTGATGTACGGTGCCGGACAGGGAGTCCTGGAGACCGTCTTGCCAGAGATACAACACATGCACGAGCTGTACAACCCTTCGTTTGGCGGAACCAATCCCGAACCCCTTGCGCAAAACCTGAGTGAGCTGATGCACCGTGTGAAGGCGGAGAGACATCACATCGGGATTGCAACTGACGGAGATGCTGACCGCATCGGCGCCGTGGATGAGCATGGAAACTTCGTCGACTCCCAGCGCATCTTTAGCCTCCTCCTGAAATATCTCGTTGAGCAGAAGGGATTCACAGGTGAGGTCGTCAAATCGTTCTCCGTGACAGAGATGGTAGACCGGCAATGCGCAAAATATGGTCTTACGATGCATGAGACACACATCGGGTTCAAGCATATCTGCAGGCTGATGACTGAGCGGGACGTGCTGATCGGCGGGGAAGAAAGCGGCGGGCTCGGTATAAAGGGACATATTCCCGAACGGGACGGAATCTATCTCGGCTTGCTGCTGTGTGAAATGATGGCGGTCCGGGGCAAGTCTTTAAGCGCATTGGTTCAAGAGCTGATGGATGAATTCGGCTACCATGAGTTCAAGCGGATCGATACACACGTGACTGACAAGGAAAAGAATGCCATCATGAAAAAATTCCAGAAGGGAGTGAACGACATCGCCGGGTATCCCGTAAAGGGAAGAAAAGACACAGACGGATCTAAATTCTTTGTCGATGGAGGGTGGGTGCTGGTCCGCGCCTCGGGAACAGAGCCGCTTGTCAGATTTTACGCAGAGGCCGACAGCACCGAAAAAGTCGACGAGTTATTAGAAGCGGCAACTCAATACTAAGGTTCGGAGGACCGCTTTTCTCCCCACAAAGAAGAATAAGAGTAGATGCAATCGACATCGTTCTATAACATCATGCCCGACGGAACGGTGAAGCAGGTCAACCCCTTCACCGGAACCGAAGTGTGGGCCGTCCCCGGCCGCCGGAATAGGCCGATCGTGAACG
>Ga0247727_10014822_pt1 | contig 12885 bp, 11 predicted proteins | sample WisWelCaveWW1625_FD_202498 | JGI IMG/M metagenome (GOLD analysis project Ga0247727, IMG submission 202498) | Biofilm microbial communities from Wishing Well Cave, Virginia, United States - WW16-25 | ecosystem: Environmental > Aquatic > Deep subsurface > Groundwater > Cave microbial mat | place...
AAGACCTCCTGAAGCCCAGTCCCCTTTCGCTTCGCCATCGCTCACCCTCCTTCGCCCCAAGACGGGACGCCGAGAGGGTGCCGCGGGTCACGACGGGATGGGAAGATGGCTACACCGGACGCTTACGATCAAGGCATCCCGGACGTCAGCATTCTGCCAAAGGTCCCACGCTGCTATCCGTTCCGTATCGCCCTCCAGGAAGGCCTGGACTTCTGAATCAGGCACGCCACTCCGGACGAGCCGCTTCCGGGCGCTGGTGACGTAGTCGGCCTGGCCACTGGCGGTCTGCGCGCGGACATACCAGGCACCAAGCGAGGTGGGCTTCCTTGGCTCGTCCTTGGGCGGAGATCCCGGCAGCCACCATTGGTTGAACTCGAGGTGCTCTGTCACCTGGCGATCATGGGCCCGCGCGCCCACGATGTAGTACCAGAGGCTTCCGTCGTCATTCGCCTCGCGGAACCAGTCGTCGGCACGAAGCCGACCGGATATTTCACGAAGCACTCGTGCCAGCAACGGCACTGTCTTGTCCCCCGTGTTCCACTTCCACGACGAGATCAGTCCGCCGGGAATCCGACCACGTCCCAATCGTAGGCAAAGACTTGAAGCACCATCCCGCGCCACAGCCGTTCCTCATCTCGCCCCACGGCTACGCCGGGCGGCAGGAAGCTCTCCCCAGGGCGCCAAGTGTCGCTGTTCACGGCGAGCGCGTTAAGCCACGGTAGGCCACGAGCTCGGCAGATCTCATCCCGGATGTACCCGAGCGGCTTGCCCATCCCCACAGCAGGCAGACCAACCGCCTCAGCGATCTCCCCGTAGCTGACCGTCCTCATTTGCACTGCGCACCGCTTCAAATAGTCGAAGACTTCTTTTGTCTTGCCGGGCATCGACATCCTTACCTCGCCGTCAGCCTAAGCGTAACGCGGCTGCCGCCTCGTCTTTCTGCAGCACTCCACGGCGACGTTGTTGCGTTATAGTCGATCGCCTCGACCGGGCCCCGGTCGAGATCGACTCCTCGAGAGGTCTCCGGCAGCATCCCTGCGCCGTCGCAGAGGGCCAATCCAAAGAACGGACTGTCGACCGATCGCGGGACCCATCCTGATTGGGCTCAGCTGGCGCCCTTCCTGCGGCCGTGACTGACCAAAGCATTCGGCCCGGAAGTTCTTCCTGCTCGCCGCTCCTCTCTCCCAGCAGGCTCACTCCCCGAGAAGTTTACGGATGGCTTCCTCGGCCAACCGGTTCTCCTCGCCTTCCCGGACCTCTCTGTCACGGTAGTCGTGGAAGGCCGCCGCAGCCTGGTCGAACTCCTCCGGATCGCGGACGACGATCTCCACGGCAAGCGGCGATGACACACCCGGGGCCGCAGCCTCCAGGCCTTCGAGAATCGTCGTCAGAGATACTTCCACGCTGAGGCCTCCGACGCCCGCACCAAACAGGGGCATCGCCAGTGACCTCACCCCGTCGGCGATCGCCATCGCCACGAGGTTGCGCACCACCTCGGCCACATCGACCACAGTCGTACCCTTGCGCAGCTCGTAGTCGATGACAACGGCGTGGTAAACGTACCGGGCCTCGAGCACCCCCGCTCCAGTCCTCACGACCGAGCCAATTCTCGCCGGGGCCTGGCGGATCGCCTCCTGGTGGATCTCGATCCCGCCCCTCGATCGCAGGGCAGCGGCCACGCCGCCCCCCATCTGAAGCTGGTCGTTCGCCGCATTCACGAGAACGTCGGCTTTCCGCGCGGCGATGTTGTCGTTCACCAAGGCGACACTGACGACACCGAAATCCTTACGCACTCTCGCATCACTCATCTTCAGCGGCCCTGTAGATGAAGGGCTGATTCACCGACTGAGGCACGCCCACTGCAGGGCCGTGGGGAAACCACGCGCTCGCGTGACGTCGGAGTCGTTCATGCAGTCCTAGCGGTTGAGCTGCACGCCTCGTTCGGCGCGCGTGGCTCACCGCGAGATCAATCGTCAGGAGGCCCGCAAGAGCGTCGCAGCTCCGACTTCCCTCAGTCACGAGCGCTTGGTGCCGTAAGCCGAAGCTGTGAAGAGACGGCCGTAACCCTGCTGTACTGGCGGAAGCGGCTCGTGCTCTGGCAGGCGAACTGGTTTTCCCTCGGGGATGCCGGCCAGCTTCACGAAGGTCTCAGGGCCACCCGGCGTCCAGCCAGCAGGTGCAGCCAGTTCACCCTGGGGTTCACCCGACAGCCAGCAGAGACACACGCCATCCGGCTGCTGAGCGTACTCGAGCCACGTCGCGGCCTCCGGATCCACGGCCCGCGCCCTTGCTCGACGACCGCAACGCAATCTGCGGCGACGGTGATAGCCCCTGGCACATCTGTATCTGCTGAGGCGAGCCCAGCACGGCCCAGTACGCGAATCGGGAACTCCGGGACATCCGCTTCGGCCATGAATCCGACGCGGACCAGACTCCCGTCCGTGCACAGGGTTTTGTTCGCGCAGTCGGATCGGTAGCCGGCCATGCCCCCCGGATACCGCCTCTCGAGGGCGGCGCATTGTACAACCACGCTGAAGCACTCGACTAGCACGCTCACGGATGCCTCCTGTCTTACAGATCATGGGCACCGGAGGCGTTCCATCCCATCGGCTGCCTCCTGCGCCTGCATGTCGCCCCTCCGCGAACGTCGTGACGTTCACCTGCTGAGCCGATCGAGACAACGGGCGGGGCTCGTCAGGTTTATCTGCTTGTTATCCGGCACCGTATCGTGCGCCCCATGACCTGCGCGTTTCCGCCGGAGGTCGCTCGGTGAAGCTTACGACGCACGGACGACCGCCTGGTAAAGCTCACGGATGCTCCAAGCCTCCTTGACGAACTCGTCGCTCTCTTGCGGGTTCTCCTCGTGCCATCTGTAGAGGATCCGAGCCAGCGTCAGGACCTCCGCTATGGCGCTCGCACGGCCGGACTCACCGAGGGGGACCAAAGCAAGGAGCGCGGAGATTCCTAGGTTGACCAGAAGATAGACAGGACCCAAGAAGTAGCTGCCGCCAAGGAGCACGATCAGCGGCACTCCGAACCGAAGCTGCAGCCCCCGGATTGCACGCTTGTCGCTTTCGAGGAGAAGCAGGACGTTGACCGCATAGCCTTGTGGGTGTTTCTCCGCATAGGGATGACCACTCGGGAGAGGGCCAGAAACCGCCTCGCGGGTCAGGCTCCGGAGAAAGTCCTGATCGTGTACGAGCTTCTTCAGGAGCGCCTGCCGCTTCACCAATGGCCAGAAGAAGCCCGAGAAGGCGAAGGTGGCGATCGCGATGAGGATCTCCAGGCCGACACGCACCATCATGATCGCGCCTCCCCAGACCTATAGGGTCACGCCCCGGAGTCCGGATAACAAGGCATTGTCCGCTCGCTGTCGAGGAGGGAAGGTCTCGCTACACCACCGCCGGCTCCTCGGGAGTTCCCGACCACTTGGGGGCGAGGTTCTCGCAGCCTTCGGCCGTGACTACGACCGTGTCCTCGTGGCGGATGCCTAACTCGCCCGGGATGTAGATTCCGGGCTCGTCGGTGAAGGTCATCCCGGCTGCGAGCTTCGTCGCGTTCCCGCGGACCATGTACGGCCACTCGTGGCCGTCCAGGCCGATGCCGTGGCCGAGCCGGTGGGTGAGGTGCTTGTAACCCGGGCCGAAGCCGCCCTCCTCGATAACCCTGCGCGCCGCGGCGTCGATTGTCTGGCACTCGACGCCCGGGCGGGCCGCCGCGAACGCAGCCTGCTGGGCCTTGCGCACGAGGTCCCAGATCTTCCGCTGGCGGTCGCTCGGCGGCGCACCGAAGACGGCGGTGCGCGTGATGTCGCTCGCGTACCCGTGGAGCCGTCCGCCGCCGTCGATCAGCACGACGTCTCCCGCGCGCAGCGGGCGCGGCTTCTCGGTGCCGTGCGGGAACGCCGCGTCGGGACCGAACAGCACGAGCGCGCCGCCGCGCACGCCGAGCCGGCGATGAGCGGCCACACTCCAGCCGGACACCTGAGCCACCGTGACGCCCTCCTTCAACGACTCGAAGACCGCGCGGTGGGCCCGCAGCGTAATCTCCGCCGCCCGCCGCATGAGCGCGAGCTCGTGGGCGTCCTTCAGCATGCGGCACCCCGCCGTTACCGCGGTTGCGCTCACGAGACGCAAGCCGGGCGCTACTTGCGCGATCCCGTCCGAGAAGGCGAAGGGCATCGTCTCCTCGATGCCGACCCGCCCGGCCGCCCGGCGGTCCTTGAGTGCCCGTGCAACCGAGGCGTAGGGCGAGTCGTCCTCCTCCCAGGCTCGCACGTCGCCGCCGAGGCGGATCTGCTCGAGCGCACGGTCACGCTCGAAGGCCGGCACGATCCAGGCGGGGTCGCCGTTCCGCCCGAGCACGAAGCCGAAGAAACGCTCGGAGAGGCCCCACTCGGCGCCCGTGAAGTAACGCAGGCTCGAGCCCGGGCCCACCACGAGCGCATCGAGGCCGCTCGCGGCGAGCAGGCCCTGGGCGCGTGCCAGCCGGCCCCGGTGCTCGGCCGTGCCGATGGGCGTCACGCCCTCGGTCATCGGGGGGAGCGCCCCGATCGGATCCGGCAGGTCGTCGGTTGCGGGCGCCTGGGCCGTCGCGCCGCCTGGATCGAAAGCGGTCAGCGCAAGGGCGCAGCCGGACAACTGCAGCACGCGACGGCGGGGGAGCGCGGGCGGATCGAGCTTCATCGCGCGATCGTCTCATGCGGCCGCCGGCCGTGCTAACCTGCCGCCAGATGCCCGGTGCCGCGGGCCGCCGGGTCCGAGTCCTGGCGGCGGTTCTCCCTCTCGCAACGCTCGCCGCGGCCGCGCCGCTCGTGGCGGCCACCTATCCGCCGCAGTACCGCTTCCGCACCGTGTCGACCGACCGGGTGTCGGTGCACTATCACGATCCGCTCGAGCCGATGGCGCGCGTGGCCGCCTCGATCGCCAGCGAGATCCTGGTGGGCCACGAGGCGCGCTACGGCCGCCGGGTCGGCCGGGTCCAGCTGGTGCTGGTCGACGTCGAGGACTCGCCCAACGGCTTGGCCTCGCCGCTGCCGTTCCCGCTCGTGAACGTGCGCGCCGCCGCACCCGACGGCGCCGACGGTTTTGGAAACCACGAAGGCTGGCTGCGCCTGGTGCTGGCCCACGAGCTCGCACACATCGTGCATCTCGAGGAGGCGCAGGGAGTCTGGAGCGTCGGACGCAAGCTGCTGGGCCGTGCGCCGTTCCTGTTCCCGAATACTTTCGCGATGTCGTGGATGATCGAGGGACTCGCGACCTACGAGGAAACCGAGCTCACCGGATTCGGGCGCGGTCGCAACCCCGACTCGAAGATGGTGCTGCGCATGGCCGCGCTCGAGGGACGCTTCCCCAAGGAGGACCAGGCGATCTATGCGCTCGACGCCTGGCCTGGCGGACAGACCGCGTACCTGTTCGGCGAGGCGTTCCTGCGTCATGTGAGCGGACGGACGGGAGACGACGCCCTGCCGCGGATGGCGCGGCAGCACGCGGCGCAGTTCCCGCCGTGGCTGGACGGCCGCACGCTTCGCAAGATCACCGGGACGGGTCTCAACGCCCAGTGGGCCGCCTGGGCCGACGAGGCCGGGCGGGAGTTCGCCCGTGAAGCCGAAGCGCGCGCGAGCTCGGGCCTGACGGAGTCGCGTTCGCTCACCACGCGGGGCATCCGCCAGCTGGCGCCGCGCTTCAGCCCCGACGGCATGCTCGTCGCGTACAGCAGCCAGACGCTCACGCGCTTTCCCGAGATCCGGCTCGTCGGCGAGGACGGCAGCGAGGATCGCCGGCTGGCGCTGCGAAACGGTGGCTCGGGCCTGTCGTGGACGCCCGACGGAAAGGCGCTCGTCCACGCGGAGCTGCAGGTGCACCGCACCTACAGCGTGTTCGGGGACCTGAGCCTGGTGGCGCTGACGAGCGGCGAGGTGCGCCGTCTCACGCGCGGCGCGCGCGCCTACGACCCCGACGTCGCACCCGACGGTCGGAGCATCGTCTTCGCCCGCAGGCGAGGCGACCGCTCCGAGCTCAGCCTCGTCGGGATCGACGGGCAGGGCCTCCGGAGCCTCACCAGCTCGGCCCCTGGCGTCGAGTGGAGCGGCCCGCGCTGGAGCCCGAGCGGCTCCGAAATCGTGGCGGCGCGCCTGCTGCCCGGCGGCTGGCTCGACCTGGTTCGCGTCGACCCGGCGACGGGCTCGGTCGAGCAGCTCACCCACGACCGCGCGAAAGACGTCGAGCCCAGCTGGATGCCGGACGGCCAGGCCGTCGTGTTTCGCTCCGACCGCGACGGCGTGTCGAACCTGTACGCGCTGCGCCTCGCGGACCGCTCGATCCTCCGCGTGACCAACGTTCTCGGCGGGGCTTTCCAGCCCTCGGTCAGCCCCGACGGACGCTCGGTCGCGTACTCCCACTACTCGTCGCTCGGCTACGACGTACGGATCGCGCCGCTCGATCTCGCGGCCGCACCCGCCGCGGCTTTCGTGGACGAGCATCCGGCGCCGCGGGCCGATCCCGCTCCGGCCGAGGCGCCCGCAGAGCCGTACCGTGCCTGGTCGATGCTGTGGCCCCGCTTCTGGACGCCGTGGATCCAGATCGACGACGAAGACAGCCGGCTCGGCCTCGCGACGGGCGGCTCGGACGCGCTCTTCCGCCACGCCTGGGGAGCGCGCGCGACCTACGGCACCGGCAGCGAGCGCGTCAACTTCAGCGGCTTCTACCTCTACGACCGCTTCCGGCCCACCCTGATCGTGAGCGGCCAGGACACGACGAGTCTCTTCAGCGAGGGACGCTCCCGCACCCGCCAGCTCAACCTGCAGGCGGCCGTCCCGCTGCGCCGCACACTCCGCTCGATCCAGACGCTCTCGCTCACCTGGCGTCGCGAGCGCGAGGACGTGCTCGGGAGCCGCGATCCGTCGGACCGCTTCGACCTCGGGGGCCTGCAGGCCGCGTGGACCCTGAGCTCGGCGCGCTCCTATCCGATGTCGATCTCGCCGAGCGAAGGGGCGCGGCTGCGCATCGCCTGGCTCCACGAGGCCAAATCGCTGGGGAGCGACGTCGAGCTCGACAAGGCGACCGTCGACGCGCGGGTCTACCGGAGAGTCATCGGCGCCCGTGACGTCATGGCGCTGCGGGTGGGCGGGGGCAACACCTGGGGCGAGCCCCAGTTCGAGAGATCCTTCGCCGTGGGCGGCTACCCGGACGCGAGCCTCTTCGACGTCGTGCGCACGAACGAGGCGGTCCTGCGCGGCTACCCGGACAACGCGTTCAGCGGACGCCGCTACGCTGCGTTCAACGCCGAGTACCGCTTCCCGCTCTTCTCGCCACAGCGAGGCTGGCGCTCGTTCCCGCTGTTCCTGCGCCACTTCCGCGGCAGCGTGTTCTTCGACGCGGCGCACGCCTGGTCGGGCAGCTTCGAGCCGTCCGGCGTCAAGACTGCGGCCGGCGCCGCGCTCGGCCTCGACTCGGCGATCGGTTTCGCGCTGCCCCTGCGCGCCGAGCTCTCGGTCGCGCGCGGTTTCCAGGAGCAGGGCGACACCCGCGTCTACTTGAGGTTCGGGCTGTCGTTTTAGACGGGGGGTGCTGCGCCGCACCCCCCGTATCCCCCCCGCCGCTACGCCGAAGTGAATTCGGCTCCGCGGCGAGCTTGTTGCTCGGGGTCAGCGGGGCGGCGGTGCGCTGGCCCGCTCGTCCCGGAACAGGGCCCAGAAGAGATCGCCTCCGGGGTAAGGAACTGCGAGCGCGTCTGGCAACAGTCGCAGCGGGGCCACCAACCCACGCAGCGGCCCGCCGCCGAGCTTGTGCTCCAGGAGCGAGCGGGCGTGCGCAACCCCGATGCGTCGCCGGGGCCGCCCCTTGGCGATCTCGCGGAATCCGAGCGATGCCGCGAGCCTTCGAAGTCCGTCACGCGAGAAATAGTGCAGGACGCTCGGGGGGCTGTACTCGTGCCAATGCCGGCCGAAAAGCCGCGCCGTCCGACTGGCGCGATCCCACGTTTCGACCAGCCAAGCACCACCGGGCCGCGTCAGCTCAGCGGCCCGAGCGAGCGCTCGGCGCGGATCCTGGAAATGGCCGACCACCTGGATCATGAGGACCAAGTCGAAGGTCTCGCGCGTGGTGAGGCTCTCGAGAGTCCCCACGTCGACTACGGGCCCGAGCCGGGCATTCGCCAGCGCCGCCATTCGCGGATTGGGCTCTACGCCCCGTCCACGCCACCCGTCCGAGACGAAGCCCTCGAGGATGTAGCCCGCGGCTGCGCCGACATCGAGGACTGCCCCGGGCGTCGAACACCCTCGTACCAGCCGTGCGTAGGACGCTCCGCGCTCACGCAAGATCACCGCCTCGCGCGCATAGCCGGCGTAACCCACACCTCCTCCGAAAAAGTAATCGTCACCGTAGACGCGGGCTACATGGTCGGGAGAGGGCTCGGCTGCCACGAAGCGGTGGCCGCACTGCTCACAGCCCAGCACCTCGTGCTCGTGCGCGCGAAACAGGGCACGCGCTCCACCACCGCATACCACGCAGGTCGCCCATGGCGGGCGCGCCCCATTCGCCTTGGGCGAAGGCGCCGCCCCGGAGATCATCGGAGGTGGCGTTCGTACCAGGCGAGCGACTCGTCCAGGCCGCGCTCGATCGAATGCGTGGGCTCGTAGCCCAGCAGCCGCGCCGCCTTGCCGATGTCGGCGAGCGAGTGGAGCACGTCGCCCACCCGGAACGGCCCGCGCTTGGGCTCCAGGTCGACGAGCCGCGGGTGGCGGCCGGCGAGGCGGTCGCGCAGCAGCACGAACAGCTCGTCGAGCGTCGTGCGGCGGCCGGCCGCGACGTTGTAGACCTGGTTGAGGGCCTCGGGCGATTCCGCCGTTGCCGCGAGCAGGTTCGCCTGCACGACGTTGGCGACGTGGCAGAAGTCGCGGCTCGTCTTGCCGGTGCCGTGAACCACGACCTCATCGCCGCGGATCATCGCCGCGACCCACTTCGGGATGACCGCGGCATAGGCGCCCTCGGGGTCCTGGCGCGGGCCAAAGACGTTGAAATAGCGAAGCCCGGCCGTCTCCATGCCATGGAGCGCGCCGTAGACGCTCGCGTAGAGCTCGTCGGTCAGCTTGGTCACCGCGTATGGCGAGAGCGGCCGGCCGAGGTCCGCTTCGAGCTTCGGCAGCGCCTCACTGTCGCCGTAGACCGAGCTGCTCGAGGCGTACACGAAGCGACGCACGCCCGCCCGCCGCGCGGCCTCGAGCAGCGCCAGGTGACCCGTGACGTTCGCCGCGTTCGACTCGAGCGGCTCTTCGATCGAGCGCGGCACCGAGCCGAGCGCGGCCTGGTGGAGCACCACGTTCACGCCGGCGACCGCTTGGTCGCACACGTCGGGAGAGGCCACGCTCCCCTCGACCAGGCGAAAGCGCCCGAAGCGATCGACGCCCACGATCTCGCGCACCTCGTCGAGGTTGGCCTGCCGCCCTGTAGCGAAGTTGTCGAGGCCGGTGACCGTTTGGTCGAGCTCGAGCAGCGCCTCGAGCAGCGACGAGCCGATGAACCCCGCGACGCCAGTGACGAGCCAGCGCTTCGGCTGGCTCCGCAGCTCGTGCTTCACCTGCTCGAAACGGCTCATGTATGGCACTCCCGATCGGGCGAGAAGGCTATCCGACAGGTCTCTGTTTCGCAAAGGCTTGGTCCCGCATCGATCAGACGACGCGTTGCGGACAGGCCGCCCGACATCCTGCCGATCCGGAATGCGGGTACCGCAAGTACGAGCCGCTCGAAATGTTGCATTTTTGAGACAGCAGGACAGGCGGTATTCGCTTGACGCGACAGCAGTTGGGGCGCAGAATGATCACTCACTCGAGCTGTTGAGCGAGCGTCGTTCTCAACCCCTCCCAGGGAACAGCGAGCACGAGGCGAGAACTGAGTCTCAGCCTCGCGGGGCTTCGAGGATGAGGGTCATGCCAGACAAGCGAGCCGGCAACGTGCACGGAATCGTGGTCGCGGGCGTGTATCCGGCAGGGCAGTGTGCGCTCGACGAGCTCGTTCCCCGTCCCCTGCTTCCAGTGGCTCAGCGTCCGCTCATCACGTACGCACTGCGCTTCATGCGGGGCGGAGGCCTCGGGCACGCGACGATCTGCGTCAACAGCGGAGCCCGCGTCATCCGCGACCGACTCGACACCTCACAGCTCGGCCTGCAGATCGACTGCCTGGAGGATTGGAGCCCACGAGGCGCGGCCGGCTGCGCGCGCGACGCGGGTCTGCGCACCGACGCCCGCACCTTCGTGGTCGCCGATGGTACCGCGGTGCCCGTGCTCGATCTCGGTGAGCTCCTGGCGTCACACGCCTCGGCGGGTGCGGCCCTCACGGTCGTAGTGGGCGCCGACGCCAGCGGGCGGCTGCGGCCGAGCGGGGTCTACGTCTTCGACCGGCGCGCATTCGACTTCATTCCGGCGGATGGCTTCCAGGACATCAAGGAGAAGCTGATCCCGCGTCTCTACGAGTCCGGCGAGCACGTCGCCACGCACATGGCGGACGCCGTAGTGCCCCGTGTCGTCAACACCGACACCTATCTTGCCCTGGACCAGTGGGCGGTCGAGCGCGCTTCGAGTCACCCGGACTCCGCAGATGGCTTCCGAGTCTGCGGCCAGGCCGTGGTCCACCATAGCGCTTGGGTGGATCCGGGCGCTCGCTTGCTCGGCCCGGTGCTGATCGGCCCTGCCGCCACGGTCCACGCCGGTGCGACGGTGGTCGGACCCGCGAACATCGGGGCGGGAACCACGCTCGGAAGGGGGGCCGTCGTGTCCCGCTCCGTGCTGTGGAGCGGCTGCGTCGTCGGCGACGGGGCGCTCGTCGATCGCTGCATGCTGGCCGATGGCGTGCGGGTCGAGCCTCGCAGGCCGCTCTTCGCGGAGCTACGCGTCGGCGAGGCGCGCCGGCGGCAGCCGGGGATGCCGGGACGCCCGATCTGGGATCCGATCGCGGCCGCACTGAGGCCGGCCACCCCCGATCACCCGTAGGCGCGGGGCCCTCCCGTGTGGACCTTTCCCGTCCTTCTCGATTGCCGGCCGGGCTTTCTGCCGCGAGCCCACGGGGGTTCGTTGCTGCTCGCCCCCCTCGGGGACGGGACGGTGCTGAGCCACCTGCGCGCGCGGCTGGCCGTGGTGACGGGCATGCCTCCCGTCGTCGCGGCCCGCTTCGAGATTCGGCCGGCCTACGAGAAGGCGATCCGCGAAGCATGCCCTGACGTCGAAGCCGTGGAGACGCTGCCCGAGTTCGCCGAGCGCTTCTACACCTACGAGCCCTCCGACAGGCTGCTGCTGGCGGATCCCACCTGCTTCCCGCTCGACGCCCGCGATCCCGGCCTCGCGCGTCTCAACGAAGACGACGGCGACCGCCGCGGCGTGAAGCACATCGTGGCGCTCGAGCGCGGCGGCGAGGGAACCAAGGAGTACGTGGACGCCGACTCCTCGGGCCGCATCCGCAGCATTCAGCGTTACTACGACGCCGTCACCTGGCCCTTCGCCGGCGGCGTCGCCTGCTCGCTGGTGCCGGTCGCGTGCCTGCGCGTTTCGTTCGAGCTGCCGCTCGCGTCGCTGCCACGCCTGCGGCGCGTCCTGGCCTCGGAGGGCGTGCCCAGCCGGGACCTGCCGCTCGAGCGGGGCGCCGTGAACCTGGGCACCGAGCGCGGCCTGCTGGCGATGAACGAGAGCATGGCCCTGGCCCTCGCGCGACAAGGCTCCGGCCCGGTCGGGTCGCGGCCGTCACTTCACGCCGGAGTGGCCACCCGCGTGCACCCGTCGGCGAGGATCGTGGGGCCAGTGGTGCTCCAGGACGAGGCGGAGATCGGCCAGGACGTGACGGTGATCGGACCAGCCGTGATCGGCCGGGGCAGCCTGGTGGGCGCCGGCGCTACCGTGGCCCAGAGCGTCATCGGCTCGGGCCAGGTCATTCCGCCCGGAACCACGCTGCGTCACCGTGTGTTCCTGGGCGACACGGAAGAGAACGAGCGCGCCGCGGCGGCGGGCGCGCCGATGGTCGTGCCTCCGCCGGACGACTGGGAGACGGCGCCACACGGCCTCTCCACCGAGGAGCGCGCCTCTGCAGTCTACCCGGCAGTGAAGCGCGCCATCGACGCCGCGGTCGCCGCACTCGGCCTCGTGCTTTTCGCGCCGTTCGCTCTCTTCGTTTCCGCGCTCGTCAAGCGCGAGTCGAAGGGGCCCGTTTTCTTCGGACACGTGCGGGAAGGCATGGGGGGAAAGCCCTTCCGCTGCTGGAAGTTCCGGACCATGTTCCAGGACGCCGACCAGCAGCAACGGAAGCTGCTGCGGATGAACCAGCTCGACGGCCCGCAGTTCAAGGTCCCGCAGGACCCCCGACGAACGACGATAGGCCGTTGGCTCACCGTCCTCAACCTGGACGAACTCCCGCAACTCTGGAACGTGCTGGCCGGGGAGATGAGCCTCGTCGGTCCCCGACCGTCACCCTTCCGCGAGAATCAGGTGTGCGTCCCCTGGCGAGACGGCAGGCTTTCCGTGCGACCCGGAATCACCGGTCTCTGGCAGATCTGCCGCCACGACCGTGACAAGGGCGACTTCCATCAGTGGATCTACTACGACCTGCTCTACGTGCGGAATATGTCGCTGTGGCTCGACGTCAAGATCACAGTGCTCACGCTGCTCTCGTTCGCCAAGGGCGGCTACATCCCGATCGCGTGGGTGCTGCCGCCGCAGGCCTACGGCGAGCGCCGGCTGTCTCCCCGCCCGGCCGATGAAGTAGCAGCCTCGAACTCGAGCTAGAGGCCCGGCCGGAAAGCCCCCGCGAGGAACGGACGCCGGGCGGACGCCGGAACGGCCAGGGCACGTGTCGCCACCGCCTGCGGGAGCTGAGCCGAGGACTGCTGGATCGTGCAGGAATGGCG
>Ga0247727_10014823_pt1 | contig 12884 bp, 12 predicted proteins | sample WisWelCaveWW1625_FD_202498 | JGI IMG/M metagenome (GOLD analysis project Ga0247727, IMG submission 202498) | Biofilm microbial communities from Wishing Well Cave, Virginia, United States - WW16-25 | ecosystem: Environmental > Aquatic > Deep subsurface > Groundwater > Cave microbial mat | place...
GAGAGCACCCCGCCCGCCTGCTTCACGAAGCCCCGCGGGAGGTCGTCCTTCAGCCCGCCGACGCGCGCGAACGAGTGGTGCATGCGCGCGCCCGTTGCCGACTCGATGAGGTCTTGCACCATCTCGCGCTCGCGGAACGCGTAGAAGATGGGCGTCATCGCGCCGAGCTCCAGCGGGTAGGACCCCATGAAGACCAGGTGGTTCATGATGCGGTTCCACTCGGCGAACATCGTGCGGATCCACTGGGCCCGGTCGGGGACCTCGACCCCCATGAGCCGTTCCACGGCGATGGTCCAGCCCAGCTCGTTGTTGAACGCCGAGAGCCAGTCGTGGCGGTTCATGAGCACGAGCGTCTGGCGGGCGTCGCGGTATTCGGCCAGCTTCTCGGCGCCGCGATGCATGTAACCGATCACGGGATCGGCCCGCTTGATGACCTCGCCGTCCAGCTCGATGACGATCCGCAGCACGCCGTGGGTCGAAGGGTGCTGCGGGCCGATGTTGAGGGTCATCTCTTCGGTCGACAGGTCGCCCGCCGGGATGATGTCGACCGCGCCGCCGCGCACCATGTTCATGGTCTCGCTGGACCGGAACGCGGGGCGGACGTGGATGTCGGCCATCGTGTCGCGATACTAACGGACCCCCTGCGCCGGCGGACCGGCGGTAGGCTGCCGGGGATGGCCCCGGACGCGCGTCGCAAGATCCCAAGCGTGGATGCGTTGCTGCGTTCCGCCCCGGGGCGGCGGGCCGCCGACGTCGTCGGACGCGCACCCTTGAAACGCCAGCTCACGCAGACGCTCGAGGAAGTCCGGGCGGCCGTGGCCGGCGGCGCCGAGACCCCCGAGGCCGACCAGATCTTGGCCACGGCCGTGTCGCGCGCCCGCAAGCTCGCCTTCGGCATGGCGCCGGTCATCAACGCGACCGGTGTCATCGTGCACACGAACCTCGGCAGGGCGCCCCTGGCCGACGAGGCCGTGCGGGCGGTCGTCCGCGTGGCCGGTGGCTACGCCGACCTCGAGGTCGACCGTGACAGCGGCGGGCGAGGCACCCGTGCGGCGCGCGCCGAAGCGCTGCTGGCGGCGGTCGTCGACGCACCCGCCGCGCTCGTCGTGAACAACTGCGCCGCCGCGTTGGTGTTGTCGCTCGCGGCGCTGGCCCGCGGCAAACAGGTGGTGGTCTCGCGCGGTGAGCTCATCGAGATCGGCGGCGAGTTCAGGATCCCCGACATCATGTCGGCGTCGGGCGCGAAGCTCGTCGAGGTTGGCACGACGAACCGCACGCGTCTCGCCGACTATCGGACGGCGCTCGGCGACCGGACGGCGGCCATGTTGAAGGTCCACCCCTCGAACTACCGCGTCGTCGGGTTCACCGCCGGAACCACCACCGCGCAGCTCGCCGGGCTAGCACGCAAGGCAGACGTGCCCCTGCTGTACGACGTCGGGTCGGGCCTGCTCGACCGTGAGCGCGGCTTCCCCGGCGATGAGCCCACCGTGCGAGGCGGGCTCGCCGACGGCGCTGATCTCGTGACCTTCAGCGGCGACAAGCTGCTGGGTGGGCCCCAAGCGGGTTGCATCGTCGGCCGCGCCGACCTCATCGCGAAGCTCCGCCGGCACCCCCTCGCGCGGGCCGTCCGCGTCGACAAGCTGCAGGTCGCAGCGCTCGAAGCCACGTTGTCGCTGTTCGCCACCGGCCGGCACGAACGCATCCCGGTCCACCGCATGATCCACGAGCCAGCCGACGCCGTGGCGGCGCGCGCACATGTGATCGCAGAGTCCATCGGCGGCGACCTCGAAGGCGCACACGTCGTGCACGTCGAGTCGGTGGTCGGCGGTGGATCGCTACCCGGTCTGTCGCTCCCGTCGTGGGGCGTGCGGGTGCGTTGCCCCGACCCCCCCGCGTTCGCGACACGCCTGCGCACCGGATCGCCCAGCGTCTTCTGCCGCGTCGCTGATGACAACATCGTGCTCGACGCGCGAACGGTCCCCGACGCGCAGGTGAAGGACCTCGTGCGCGCCGTGCTCTACGCGCTGGAAGGCGACGACTTCATCGACGAGGACTGAGCCGTGGCTACCGAGCTCCGGGTCGTGGCCACGGCGGGACACGTCGACCACGGCAAGTCGTCGCTGATCGTCCGGCTCACCGGCATCGACCCCGACCGGTGGGCCGAAGAGAAGCGACGCGGTCTCACCATCGACCTCGGGTACGCCTGGACGACGCTCCCATCGGGACGCGAGGTCGGGTTCGTCGACGTGCCCGGTCACGAGCGCTTCATCGCGAACATGCTCGCCGGCGTGGGTCCGGTGCGGCTGGTGTTGTTCGTGGTCGCGGCCGACGAGGGGTGGAAGCCGCAGTCCGAGGAGCACCTGCAGATCCTCGACGTGCTCGGCGTCAGCGGTGCGGTCATCGCGTTGACGAAACGCGACCTCGTCGACGACGAGACCCTCGCGATCGCGACCCACGAGGTCCGCGAGCAGGTGGAAGGGACGGCACTGGAGGGCGCCCCCATCGTGCCCGCGTCGGCGGCCACCGGCGACGGCGTCGAGGACCTCGTGGTGGCGCTCGATGCCATGGTCGCGAGGGCGGCGACACCGCCGGCTGCGAGGACCCGGCTGTACGTGGACCGTGTCTTCACGATCAAGGGCGCGGGGACGATCGTGACCGGCACGCTCGAAGGTGGGTCGATCGTCGTCGACGACGAGGTCTCGCTGCAGCCGGGCGCCGAGACCGGGCGCGTCCGCGGGCTGCAGACGCACAAGCGAAGCGAGACCCGGGCCGATCCGGTCTCGCGCGTCGCCGCCAACCTGGTCGGCGCCGACCGCGCGCGCATCCAGCGCGGCGATGTCGTGGTCGAACCCGGCGCGTGGGAGGCGACGACGATCTTCGATGCCACCCTCCGGCCGGTGCACGGCAGCGATGCGATCCCGGCGAAGGGAGCGTTCAAGGTCCACGCGGGCGCGGCGGAGGCAGATGCGCGGCTCCGCCTCGCCGACGCCCCCGGAGGCGGGACGTTCGCGCGGATCTCGGTGTCGCGGCCGCTCGTGGTGCAGCCCGGCGACCGCTTCGTGCTTCGCGAAGCCGGTCGGCGAGCGACCGTCGGCGGTGGCGTCGTGCTCGACGCGACACCGCCCTACGGGGGCTGGGGCGGCGAAAGAACGCAGGCTCTCGTAGCGAGACGCCATGCGCTGGGCCTAGGCGGTGGCGAGGCGGGCGGCGGTAGCGGTAGCGGCGGTAGCGGTGGCGGTGAGGCTGACGGCGGCGCGCCCGACCCTTTGGCGGCGATCGCCCGGCTCCACGTCGAGGAACGTGGTGCGTCGAGGTCGGCCGTGGTGCGCCGTGCCGTCGGCGCGGCGCCACCGGCCGACCTCGACGTGGGCGGCGGTTGGTCGGTCGCCGCGGCCCTCCGGGCCGCGGCGACCGACGCCCTGCTCGCGATGCTCACCGCCCACCACCGCGACCACCCCCTCGACGACGGTGCCTCGCTCGACGAAGCCCGCGCCACGATCACCTCGGTGCTCCGCGACGGGGCCGCCCCCACCCACGGCTCGCTCGTCGACGCGCTGCTCGAGACGGCCGGCGTGGTACGCACCGCCACCGTCGTTCGCCTGCCGAGCCACACCGTGGCGTGGGACGAGCGCACCGCCGACCTCGACGCCCTGCTCGCGGCGATCGGCGGCGAGCACCTCTCGACCCCGCCAACGGTCAAGGACCTCGTCGCGGCCGGGCATGCGGCCGATCTGATCGAGGCCGCATCGAGGGCCGGCGCGCTGACGCGGTTGACCACCGACCTGGTCGTCGCGCCGGCCTTCGTGGACCGGGCGCTGGCGTTCATCCGCGACAACGCCGACCGGGGTGTCACGGTCAGCCAGCTGCGGGCCGAGCTGGCGACCAGCCGGAAGTACGCGGTACCCCTCGTGGAGTGGCTCGACGCGCACGGGCACACCCGGCGCAGGGGCGACCTGCGCTTCCCGCGGGACTGAGCCGGCCGCCGCACCGCCTACACGGGCGTGACCGCCGCCGTCACCTGCACCTCGACGCAACCGCCGAGCGGCAGGGACGACATGCCCACCGCGGCGCGCGCGTGCCGGCCCATGTCACCCAGGACATCGCCGAGCAGCTCGCTCGCGCCGTTGGCAACCTGTGGGTGCTCCACGAAGCCTGGCACCGACGCGATGTACACCGTCACCTGCACGATCCGCTCGAGCCGCTCGAACGAGTCGCCCAGCCCGTGGCGGAGCGCGGACAACGCCTGTAGGGCCGCCTGGCGCGCGCCCGCGACGCCTTCATCCACCGAGACCTCATCACCGAGCGCCCCAGGGTGGAGCACCTTCCCGTCGACCAGCGGCACTTGGCCCGCCACGAACGCCATCGAGCGGTGCACCACGCACGGCACGTAGGCAGCGACCGCGGCGGGCGGAGGTGGTAGCTCGATGCCGAGCTCGGTCAATCGATCGACGATCTGCGTGTCATCCATGGCGTGCATCGTGCCACGCCGGTCCCGCCGCCCGCACGCCGGCCAAGCCGCGCGGCGCAGCTGCTACTCAGCTCGCCTCGCGGGCCATCGCCCGCGAGCGCACCAACTGCCGCCGCTCCATCTCGTTCAGCCCACCCCACACGCCATGAGGATCGCCGATGCCCAGCGCGGTCTCGAGACAGGGCTCACGAACCGGGCAACGGGCGCAGAACGCCTTGGCCCGTGCTTCCCGGGCGAGCTTCTCCGAACGCTTCTCGAAGTACGAGGGCGCGAAGAAGGGCGTGGCGTCCTGGCCCCGGCAGGCCGCATCCGCCCACCAACCTTCGGTGGCGACGTCCATCCCTACCCGGTATTCCGCAAGACGGGGGTGGGCGGGATGGGTCGCGGCGGCACCAGGATGTGTCGATCTGGCGTCGGGGAGGATCCGGCCCGTCGGGGCGACCCGGCCCCGCGTCTATCGACCGTCAGCCGGGCCAGGTCCCGCCTCGCCGAGGTCCCCCGGCTCGGCCTCCACCTTCAGCACCAGCCCGTCGACCCCCCGGATGCGCACCTTCGAGCCGGGCGCGATGGGTTCGCCGCCCAGGTTCCGTCCGCGCCACATGGCGCCCTTCACGAAGACGGGCCCGTCGGGGGCCAGCCGGCCCCGCGCTTCGCCGACCAGACCGATGAGCCCCTGCTGTGTGCTGATGATGCGGTCGCGCGACTGCAGCGCCACCGTCAAGACGAAGCCGTAGTAGAGGAACGCGCCCACGGTGGCCCCGCCCAGCAGCCACGGCGAGATCCGGATGGCATCGGCCACCCCCCCGTACGCGAGCCACGACCCCGCGGCGAAGGCGCCGACACCAGCGATCGTCGGCGGCCCGAACCGCCGCCGCACGACGTCCAACACGAGCAGCCCGTGGGCACCGGCCATGACCGCGAAGCCCGGCCACGACGGGGGCACCACCCAGATGCCGTAGCCGGCGAGGCCAACCAGGAACAGACCCGCGAACCCCGCGAAACCGAACCCCGGTTGCGTCAGCTCGAACGCGATCGAGGCGAGGCCCAGCACCAGCAAGACGTAGATCATCGACGGGGTGGCCACGCCGTGCTGCAGCCGTTTCACGGGCCCCGGCTCGTTGAACCGGAGGACCACCCCGACGCCGGCTTCGACGTCGGCGTCGGTGGTCGCGATCTTCGTCCGGAGCACCACAGGGCCTCCAGGGGTCTGCACGGTACGTCCGTCCACGGCGTTCACGAAGTCGAGCACCGACGGCGACGCGACCTCCGCGAACCCGCGATCGAGCGCTTGCTGGGCGGTCATCGCCTCGTCTTCGAACGTCCGGTCGGGTGTCCGCGCGCGCCCGGCGAGCCAGCCTTCGATCGACGCATCGAGGCCGGGGGGGACGTCGCCGGGCGACCCGAGGTCGACCGGTATGAGCGGCCCGGTCTGCGAGCCGGGCGCGACCCCCACGAGCGATGCCGAATAGGTCATGAGCAACGCGCCGCCACTGGCCCGCGCCGGGACGGCCCCCACCCACACCAACACGGGCACGGGCATCGCCGCCAGCCGATCGGCGAGCGCGACCGCGTCGGTGCCCAGCGAACCGGCCGAATCGAGCTGCACCACGACCACGGCGCCGTCGGCGGCCGAGCGGTCGAGGCGCTCCTGGAGGAACGACAGCAAGGGGCCATCGATCGCCCCTTCGATCTTGATCACGTCGATCGGCGGGCCGGACGTTTCGGGCTGTGCCCACGCCCCCGGTACGGCCACCGATGCGGCGCCGACCAGCACGAACACGATCACGATGCGCAGGGATGAGCGAGACATGCGGCGCCATGCTACCCAGGCGCCGGGGTATCCTCGCCGCAGAACGATGGGACGCACCGGGGACCCCGGCCGCGGCCCGCGCAAACCCGTCACCGACCGGTGGGCGTTCAAACCCGTCGCCCTCCTGTTGCTGGTCCCGGTGATCGTGGCGACCGCGGGACTCACGGCGATCGTGTTGGCGCCGCCATTCTTGGGGGCCGCGCTCGGTGTGCGCGAGCTCGACCGCCGTCTGGACGAAGCGGGCGCCGACTTCACCCGCATCCCGCGCTTCCCGCAGCGCACCACGATCTATGCGAACGATGGCGAGACGATCCTCGCTCGCGTGTACCTCGACAACCGCGAGATCGTCGAGCTGGACCAGATCTCGCCCGTCGCGGTCAAGGCCGTGCTCGCCATCGAGGACTCGTCGTTCTACGACCACGGCGCCGTGAACATCAGCTCGATCGCCCGCGCCATGATCGAGAACGTGCGTGCCGGCGACGTCGTGCAGGGCGGCTCGACCATCACCCAGCAGCTCGTGAAGAACACCCTCGGGCTCGACCCGAACGACCAGTCGTTCGACCGCAAGTTCCAGGAGGTAGCCCTGGCCGTCGAGGTCGAGCGCAAGTACACGAAATCCCAGATCCTGGCGATGTACCTGAACCAGGTCTACATGGGGAACAACGTCTACGGCATCGGGACGGCGTCGGAGTTCTACTTCCAGAAGCCGGCCTCCGAGCTGACGCTCACCGAAGGCGCGCTCCTCGCCGGGCTCATCCGCGCCCCGGCGTATTACGACCCGCTCGTGCGGCCCAAGAAGGCGTGGCTTCGCCGCAACGACGTCCTCAACCGGATGAAAGCACTCGGCGCGACGTGGGTCACCGTGGGCAGGGCTGAACGCGCGAAGGCGACCGACCTCGGGCTCGCGGGCGACGCCGGCGAGTTCCGGCTGCCGAAGCCGCCGTTCCTGGTCGACTACGTGAAGCAGCAGATCATCGACGACCCGAACGGGTGGTACCGCGTCCTCGGTGACACGCCGCGCGAGCGGGAGCGTTCGCTCTCCGAAGGTGGGCTCGAGATAACGACGACGCTCGACCCCCAGTGGCAGAAGGCAGCTCAGAAGGCCGCGAACGAACCCTGGGCGCGAACGCCGCTGCACCCCGACCACGAGCCACCCGCCGACGTGGGGGTCGTGTCCGTCGACAATCGCACCGGCGCCATCCGGACGATGTTGTCGGGCCGGCACTACAAACGGGACGAGGTCAACACCGTGACGACGCCGCACCAGCCAGGCTCGTCGTTCAAGCCGTTCGTGCTGGCCGCGGCGTTCGAACAGGGAGTGTCTCCCACAGCCGTGTACTCGGGGGTGCAAGGCACCATCCCCGACGAGCGATGCCTGACGAACGGGGCCCCGTGGGTCGTCATCAACGCCGAGGGGTACAGCCGTGGCTCGCTGGACCTCTACGCGGCGACGGCCGATTCGGTGAACGCCGTGTTCGCGCGGCTCATCTTGGACGCCGGGCCCGAGAACGTCGCCGAGATCGCCCATCGCATGGGGGTGCAGAGCCCGCTGCCGGCGGTGTGCGCCCTGGCGACCGGGTCGGTGGGCGTGAGCCCCCTCGACCAGGCGGCCGGGTACCAGACCATCGCGAACGGGGGTGTGCACTGCAAGCCGTTCGCCGTGGCCGAGATCAGGCGCGGCGGCCAACTGCTGTTCCGCCACCACGCCGACTGCGAGCGCGTGATCTCACGAACCATCGCCGACCTCATCACCGACATGCTGATCGGTCCGGTCACCACGGGAACGGCCGCGAGCGTATTCACCTCGTGGGGCGACTGGCCCATCGCAGGCAAGACGGGCACGTCGCAGGACAACACCAACGTGTGGTTCGTCGGCTTCACGAAGCAGGTGTCGACGTCGGTGTGGATCGGATCACAGGGCAGGCCGTATGACCTCGACCAGTTCTGGGGCTACGACGTGTTCGGCGGCTCGGTCGCCGCGCCCATCTGGCGGGCATACATGGAGACGATCTTGCAGGGCTTCCCGGCCCTGAAGTTCCCCGAGCCGAAGCTCATCCCGGTGCCGAGGGTGATCGGCCTGTCAGAGGCCGACGCTCGAACGGTGCTCCGCGAGGCCGGCTTCAAGGTTGCGACCCAGGTCGTCGACTCGTTCGTGGCGCAGGGACTCGTCGCCGAGCAGAGCCCGGGAGCGGGCACGGGCTCGATCAAAGGCACCACCGTCACCATCGGCATCAGCACGGGCGAGCCACCGATGTCGACCGTGCCCCGCGTGTACCGGTTCAGCGTCGAGGAAGCCAGGCGCGCCATCGAAGGGGCCCTCTTCTTCGTCGCGGTCGTGGAGGAGTTGGTCACCGATCCCGATCTGGTCGGCACCGTGCTCCGTCAAGACCCGAAGGGCGGGACCCTGGCGCTCGAAGGCTCGACCGTCACGATCGTCGTCGGGGTCGACGAGCTGGCCCCGCCCGACCCCAACCCGGGTGGTGGTGGCAACGGCGGCGGCAACGGGAACGCCGGCGGGAACGGGAACGCGAACGCGACGTCTACCCGGCGGCGCTCGCAAGGCGCGCTTTGACCCTCTGCTGCACCGCTGACCCGTCGACGCGGCCCTTCGCCTGGCCCATCACCATGCCCATGACCTTGCCCATGTCGCCGGGCTCGGTGGCACCGGTCGCCTCCATCGCGGCATCGATGAGCGCGTCAACCTCTGCGTCGCCGAGCTGCTCGGGCACGTAGCCGACCAGCGCCTCTCGCTCGGCACGCTCTTTGTCGGCCAGCTCGGTCCTGCCTGCACCGTCGAACGCCTCGATCGACTCGGAGCGCTTCTTCACCTCTTTGGCGGCGACGTCACGCAGCTCGTCGTCGTCCAGCTCGTGCCCCAGCTCCTTCTCGCGGTTGGTGACCGCCGCCGAGAGCATCCGGAGCGAGCCCAGGCGGATCTTCTCGCCACCCCTAAGAGCGGCGGTGATGTCCTCGCGAAGCTGCTCTTTCAACGAAGCGGCCATGCGTAGACTCCCTCCGTGCTTCGCCTCGTTCTCGCGGCCGCGACGGCGGGCGCCGGCTGCGTCGCCTGGGGCGTCTTCGTCGAGCGCCGCTGGTACCGGCTACGCCGGTACCGGCTGGCCATCCTACCCATGCACGAAGGTCCCGAAGAGCTGCGGCTGCTGCACCTCTCGGATCTTCATTTCGTGCGAGGGGAACGACGCAAGGCCGCCTTCTTGGCGTCGCTGCCCGCAGCCGACGTCACGGTGGTCACCGGCGACTTCCTCGCCGAGTCGGAGGCCGTCGAGACGGTGGTCCAGGCCGTCCGGACGGTGCGGGGCCGGCTCGCATCGTGGTTCGTCTTGGGGTCGAACGACTACTTCGAGCCCCGGCCGCTCAACTACCTCGCCTACTTCGGGGAACGTCGGGCGCGCCGCATCGCGCCGCCGGGCCGAGCGCCCGACCTGGTCGCGCAGCTCAGAAGCGACGGATGGGACGACCTCACGAACGTCCGCCGCGACATCGCCCTCGATGGCCTGCCCGTGGAGCTGCTCGGTCTCGACGACGCCCACATCCGTCGGCACGATCTGCGGGTCGCGCCGCGGCGGAGCCCTGCCGGGTTCGGCGTCGCGGTCATGCACTCCCCCGACTCGGCCCCCGAGGCCGCTGTCCTCGGCTACGACCTCATCGTCGCCGGGCACACCCACGGCGGCCAGATCCGGTTGCCGGTGATCGGCGCGCTCGTCACGAACTCGGTCATGCCCCGGCGGCTGGCGTCGGGGTTGATCCGCATGGGGGCCGCCGTGCTGCACACGTCTCCGGGTCTCGGCACCAGCAAGTTCGCGCCGTTCCGGTTCTGGTGCCGGCCCGAAGTCACCTTCCTCGAGCTGGTGCGCCGTTCCGCCCCGAACCCGGTCACCGCTACACTGGAGCACCCACGGGACGTAGCGCAGCTTGGTAGCGCGCAGCGTTCGGGACGCTGAGGTCGCGGGTTCAAATCCCGCCGTCCCGACCCAGAGGAATCATCGGGGGCGGGCCGCGAGGCTCGCCCCCGATGCGTTCCGCCGGAGCCCGTCTGCTCGAACGCCTGTTCGGCCGATGTTTGACGCCCTTGTGAAGCGGCGGCTAGGGTTGGGCCACGAAGGGCTCGGGCAACCGAGCCTTTCGCCTATCTACCTTTCCCCACGGAGGACGATGACCGGTCGACGCATGAAGGTCTGGAGGCTCGCGGTCGCCGCGTTCCTCATCGTCCCCGCTTCCCTGTTCGGCGTCGTGGCCACCTCGCAGGCAGCACCCAGCGAAGCTGAGGTCGCCGCGGCGAAGGCCAGGCTCGAACAGCTCGGCCACGAGACCGAGACCGCCATCGAGCGTTACAACGACGCCGAATACCAGCTCGAGAAGCTGCAGGACCGGCTGTCGGCAGCGAGGGCCAAGAAGGAGGCCGCCGAGCGCGAGGCCACGGCAGCCCGGACGAGGCTGTCGGAGCGCGCCGGCGACGCCTACACCCAGATGGGCACCCAGCTCGACGTGTTGCTGGGCGCGCAGAGCTTCACCGAGTTCAGCGACCGGCTCGAGTTCATGGGGGCCCTCGCCGAATCCGACGCCGGCCTGGCCGCAGAGGCCGACACGGCTTCGCAACGCGCCGAGTGGGCGGCCGCCGACTACGGCAACGCCGTCGGCGAGGCGAAGGTGCTGGTGCAGCGCATGCGCGACGAGCGGGCCCGGATCGAGGCGCTGTTCGCCGAGCAAGAGTCTCTGTACGACGAGCTCGACGACGAGCGCCAAACGTTCCTGACCGCCCAGCGCGCCGCCGCCGCCGCCGCGGCCGCCGCCGAAACGCAGGCCGACAACAACGACGGGTTCACCGGCGGCGACGATGGCGGCGGCGGCTACGTGCCACCGCCGGACGCAACGAAGGCACAGATCGCGGTCGGCGCCGCGTACGCGGTGCTCGGCACGGAGTACGTCTGGGGTTCCGACGACCCGAGCGTTGGCCTCGACTGCTCAGGCCTCACCGCGTACGCCTGGGCGCAGGCAGGCGTGTACCTCCCCCACTCCGCCGCGGCGCAGTATTCGTCGCTGCCGCGGGTGCCGCTGTCGGAAGTGCAGCCCGGCGACATCATCTACTACGGCAATTTCGGACCACACGTGGCGCTGTACGTGGGGGGCGGCAACATCATCCACGCTCGCAACCCGGCGCCCGGTGGCCAGGTCCAGCTCGACGGCATGTACGCCTACGACCAGCCGTGGGGCGCCGTCCGCGTCGTGGCCTGATCCGCCTCCGTGGACGAGCGACGCGCTTCCGGCGACGACCTCGCGCTCCTCGAGCGGCTCCGCGCCGGTGACGAAGACGCCTTCATGGAGCTGGTGAACGCGCTCGGCCCGGCGATGCGCCGGGTGGCGCGGATGTTCGTCTCCACCGATGCCGTCGCCGACGAAGTGGTGCAAGACGCGTGGCTCGGCGTCTTGCAGGGCCTCGACCGTTACGAAGGACGGGCTTCCCTTCGCACCTGGATCTTCAAGATCCTCGTGAACATCGCGAAGACGCGGGGTCAACGCGAGGGCAGGAGCGTCCCGTTCGCGGCGATCGCGGGCGAGGACCTCGACGAGCCGGCCTTCGACCCGTCGATGTTCAACTCCTCGGGTGAGGCGTGGGCGGGTCACTGGAGCACGTTGCCGTTCGACTGGCGGGGCTTGCCCGAAGAGCGTACGACCGGCCGCGAGACGCTCCGCGCCATCGGCACCGCGATCGACACCCTCCCGCCCATGCAGGCAGAGGTGATCCGGTTGCGCGACGTGTTGGGATGGACATCGGACGAGGTGCGTAACGCTTTGGACCTGACCGAGACCAATCAACGGGTGTTGTTACACCGCGCTCGCGCCAAGGTGCGCCGGGCGCTCGAGGAGCACCTGCGGAGCGTGAGCCAGGCATGACGAACGCGAACCTGAGCTGCAAGCAGATCGTGGAGCTCATGACGGGCTACCTCGATGGCACGCTCCCCGCCGAACAACGTGAACACGTGGCACGCCACCTCGAGTCGTGCGGCGGCTGCACCATGGTGCTCGATCAGTTCCGCGACACGATCGCCCTGAGCGGTCAGCTGACGGAAGAAGCAGTGACCCCCGCACAGGAGCGCACCATCCGCGAGGCGTTCCGAAGCTGGCGCGCCGGACGCTGAGCGCCCTAGGCGCTGAGCGCGCCGGCTACCCGCCGGCAGGCTCGCCCGAGCCGCTGTCCAGCAGCGCTTCCAGATCGGCGAGCCGCACACGCGCCTGCTGAACCAACGACTCGTTCCCGGTAGCCTGGGCCTCGGCGATCGCTCGCTGCAGCAGGTCGGCGGCTTGGGCGGCGCGCTTGTCACCGCGCGCGGCGGTCGCGTACTTCAGCTTCTCGTCTGCTTTCACGATCAGCTCGAAGATCTGGGCTGGATCCATCACTGCTCCTCGGCGGACTCGCGCTTCTCGAGGTAGCCGCGGATCGCGATCGCGACCGCCGCACCTTCACCGACGGCGCTCGCCAGCTGCTTGGTGCTGTCGCCGCGGACGTCGCCCGCCGCGAACACCCCCGGCATCGACGTCATGAAGCTCGCATCGGTCGCGATGAACCCACGCTCGTCGAGCTTGATC
>Ga0247727_10014824_pt1 | contig 12882 bp, 11 predicted proteins | sample WisWelCaveWW1625_FD_202498 | JGI IMG/M metagenome (GOLD analysis project Ga0247727, IMG submission 202498) | Biofilm microbial communities from Wishing Well Cave, Virginia, United States - WW16-25 | ecosystem: Environmental > Aquatic > Deep subsurface > Groundwater > Cave microbial mat | place...
ACGCTTCTATATGAAAACGGCAAGACCTTTTACATGGCGATATACGCGCCACGATCTTGAACAACAATATGAGCGCCTTCGCCTAGCCGCCTAACCCTACTCATATTTCTGAAACGGAGCACTTAGTCGTGGTTTATTTGTGAATTATGAAAAATGCAACGGCCAAACCGTTGCAGAACAATTGTTTTGTTTAGCTACGGCTTGACCGTAGCTTGGCAGAGTCGATAAAGAAAGTCTTGGCCAAGCCCAGACTAAACGGTTCATCATTCCAAAAATCGCATCGGCGATATTGGAATCAATCCTTCTTTTCCAGTAGAATAAAATGCCGCACTTGAGTATGGATAATCTTCCATAACGGTTGCTATCTTTGCCTCCACCGGGTTGGCGTGCAGATATAACAATTTTTGTTCAAAGAATTTTTGCGTAAAAACCATCTCCGGCTGATCGTCGGGCAACCAGATTCGATAGGTTTGATTTGCAATGCGGCCGGCTTCCCGAAAATGAGCAAGCAGCTCTTTCGCTGATTCGCGACGAAAGCCTGCTGCTTCAAACAAAGGTAAAGCAGGAGACGGTGGCTTTTCGAGCGAGGCTTCCAGGCCTTCAATCATCTGTCGCGCCGTGTGTCGCTTAAAGTCGCGCTGCATGTCGGAGATGCCATAGTCGGCATTCACGAGGTGAACGATATAGTGAAGATGCGAAGGCATGATGATGTAGGCGAGAAATTGTGCGCCTCGCCGTTCGATGAAGAATCTCCAACTTTCAACAATGATGTTGATGGAGCGGGTGGTGACGAAAATGGTTTTCCATCCAACGATGGTATTGGTGATGAAGTAGACTTGCTGTTTCTCCCGCGCCCAATTCTTTTTCATTGTTATCTCCCCAGTTTGTGTGTTGTGTTCAGCCACGGCTTGGCCGTGGTTTTTATGGTTTGTTTGAAGTAAAATGTCTGGCACAAACCTCAACCAATACAAGTCTGGGCCAAGCCCAGACTGAACAATCAAGAAAATCCACAAACCTATGCAACGGCCAAGCCGTTGCAGAACTGTCGAATACTATGCCGGCCAATTTCGCAAAAAATGAACAAGCTCGTCGAGGGTCGGGCTTTTTGCCGTGCGCACGTAAAATCCCGAAGTGGCGACGCCGGTTAGAAGACTCATTTGCAAATCGAATCCCAGCAAACTACCCATGCAGAAACCAGCATTGAAATGATCGCCAGCGCCGGTGGAAATCAGCGGCTTCGGATCCCATGGACCGCCGACTCTGGCGCTGGTGCCGGATGAAGCAGCGCAGGCAAATTGCAGAGGATGAATTACGACGAGGTGGATTTGCAGCCGGTCGCGCAGCGCAACGGCCAAATCTTCCAGCACCTCTGGAGAGTTATCTTTTGAACGGATGCCGAGCACATTGGCAATCTCCAAGCTTTCTTTTTCATTCAGACCGAGGATGACCTTAAAATATTTTTGGAAGCGGCCAATCCATTCGAGCGCCTCAAGAATGTCGCCGGGCAGGCGCTTGGCCGGATCGGCGAGATCGAAAAACACCAAGCGATTTTTTTCCGCCGGCAGGCGGGGGCAAATTTTTTCCAGAACATTTTTCCAAATGCCGTTCATTGCTGGAATCATCGTCCAATTCAGCAAGCCGGCGAGATTGGCTTCATCGAACAGTTGCTGCATCTTTTGCTCGCCAACGTGGTGAATGAGATTTTCATAATTGATGTGATTGAGGGAGGCGAGTTTTCCGAGCATCAGCTTGCCATCCTCGAACTCCAAGGCATCGGTATGGCAAGGCTCGGCGATGGAGATTACCTGGGCGCGCTTGGCAAGGTCTTCGAAAACCGAGTGGACGGTCGGGTAACCAAGATTGCCGATGTAGGTCACCTGCACGCCAAACGTCGCCAGTGCCTCCGCCATGATCGGCCCATTGCCGCCAAGCTTCATCTTTTCAACGACCAACTCGAGGTTGGTGCTCTTGCCGGCGGCCTCGGCAACGCGCTCGGAAAATTTTGACAAGGTGGAAATGGCTGAGTATTCTTGCGGCGACTGGCGCTTATCGACGACGCGGATAATTTGGTCGACGAAGCCGTCGAAGCCGAGGAGGGCGTGTTTGGCTTTCAGCGTGTTGCTGGCTTTGGAAAGTATACTAGCCGTTTTCGTATAAAGATTGGAGGTGTTCATTAGAATCTCAGCTCTGTTTAATTTTAATGTATAGGTAATTCTTATGACGCTACAGATAATTTGACGGTTAGTCTTTTCAACAGGTCGCGCACCTCTGCTAAATTTCTGTGTCGCAATTTTTCGTATGTTGTCAATGCTGCTTGCGCTAAAGACAACGCTTGAACTGCTTTGCCTTCCGCTTCATAAACGTATGCAAGGCCTTCATTGCCAAGCGCAATCAAATCGATGCGCCCAATATCATTTCCCAACGTAAGCACGTCTTCGAACCACTTGCAGGCCTGAGACCAATTTTTTTGATCGAGGGCGAGTTTGCCGAGGTTTTCGGAAATATAAGCCCGCCGCTCATTGCGACCTATTTTCTCAGCGAGGGCCAGCGCCTCCAAATAGTATTTTTCCGCCAACTCATAATCTTTTTGGTGCCGAGCAATACTGCCTAAATTGTTAAGGACGATCGTCACATCGTCGTCTTGCCCAAGATCTTTCCAAATGCTTAGCGCTTCCTTGCAAAGCCTTTCCGCTTCAGCGTAATCAGTCCTCTGCCGACTAATGAGTCCACGCATACGCATAGCTGATGCTTGTTCTCCTTTATTTCCTCCACGCGTCCAAGCCTCGGCGCATCTGTCCGCCCATAATTGCGCTTCATCGCTTTCCGCGCGATTGTAGTGAATGAGCGCCACATCATACGCGCACCAGCCGGCTCTTGGCCAGGCATTGAGCGCACACGCTGCTTGGTAAGCTTGAGCGTTCAAGCGCAGGCGTTCATCCCAAAGCCCCTTGAACCACAAGAAATGCGACAGCGCTCCTACTAAATCAATAAGCATCTGTGCAGCATCTTTGTCGTTCACGGCGTCTGCGCTTGCTTTCTTCCATAACCAATCGGCTTCCGCCTCGAGATTTGTCCATTCTGCTTCTAAGCGATGGTATTTTTTGTAACTGCCCTTGCCATGCCCTCCGTAGCGCCTCGCATAGTCTACCCAATATCGTGCGAAACGGATTTCCATTAAGTTTTCCAATTCCCAATCTTCAGTCAACTCGGCGCGCGCAAATCGGCGGGTCAGGGGATGCAGGGTGTATCGTTCCTCGAGTGAATCACCTTCCAAAACGTCAACCAGACTGAACGCACGTAATCTTTCCAAAACTGAATCCAACGCATGCCGCTCCAGATTTGCCGTTGCCGCTAACGCCTCAAACGTTGCCGGGCCGCTGAATAACGAAAGAGCGCCAAGAGTAGCTTGCTCGTTGGCATCCAAAGTCTTTTGGGCTTCACCATAAATGAACTCGTTCAAATTGCTTTCGGCGCTGCCATCACGTAATAGAGCCAATGCTTTCTGAAAAGATAGGCCGCGGGCGCGGATCAACCCAATCGTCCACAACAATGCCAAAGGGGAACCGCCGGCTTCGTCGTAAAGTTGTTTCCACTTGGTCTCGCCAGCGTGCGCTAGAGTTCGCAATTCTGTCGGGTGGCGTGTAATTTGATCGGTAATGAGTTCTCGACCTTCTTCCCATTTCAGTTTCTCTAGTCGTATTGTCGCAGAGCCTTCTGCGGTGCTCCTTCGACTCGTTACGATTGCTTTGCTCTCTTGTGGTAGATTACGCAGGAAATCGCCGATGGTGTTTTGTTCGGCGGAGGTGAGGGTCTCCAAATTATCCAAAATAATCAATGTACGCCTTCCGCGAAGCTCGACGAGAAGGGCGCGTTGTTTGTCTTTGCTCATTCCAAGTTTCGTGATGCCTGGCTGTCCAAGGACCCTTGAAATTTCGTTCAGTATGCTGTTTAATGTCGTGACCGCTAACGGTTGTTGTTTAATTCCTGTGGGTTCCAATCGCTCGCGCTTCGCCGTCACAAAAACAAACGCATCGAACAAATTCATCTCTTTACAAATGCAGGCGACCTCGATGGCCAACGCCGTCTTGCCAATCCCGCCGATGCCGTCGATCACCAAGCCCCAGCCGCGGTCTTCCGGACTCAAAGCGCGCAGTGCTTGGGCAATCTCCTCTTTGCGGCCAAAGAATGGCATGCGGCGCGGCAGGGTATCTGGAATCTTTGCCGCAAATGCCTGCACGGTTTCCGGGTCGATGGGATGGCCATAAACTTTCTCGCTGTAGTCGAAGATGGCCCTCTCCAGATGCGCGCGCACCATGCGCTCGAAGTTTTCCGGCGTGTCAAAGTTCTCATAAAGTCCGGGATGCGCGCCCTTCACCGGATCGAACTGTTCAAAAAAATTCTCCACCCTGTGATATTGCGCAACGTCGAAGCCCATCATCGATGTAGGAGGGCGCGTGCAGCGGTAGAACATAATGCGCGGTTTGCCGGTTTCTTTCCAGGCGCGGTAAGCAAGCTTGAATTCCTCCTCGGTGCCGGATTCAAATTTTTGGCCGCTCTGTGAATCAACGCCGCCGGATGGCGTTCCGAAGCGCAGCCATAAAATCCCCACAAAAAAAATCCCACGTGTCAACTGGAATTTGCGACAAAATCACGTCTTCAGCGCGGCTCATTCCCGGCGCTACCTGGCCCCACTCCTTGAGCTCGAGCATCAGCCCCAAATGATCCGCAAGGCCGTGATTCAACGCCTCGATGACATTGGCAAGTCGCGCACGTTCGATTGACACATCTCCCGGCGAGGCAACAAAAATCAGCACCTTGCGATATTGTTTTTCAGCGCTCATTCCGATCTCTCCTCCCTGATTGATCAACCCAAACGCTGCTACTTCTTCCGCGCGCTCTTCACAAAATCATCGAATGTCGCAGACCATTTCTCGATCGTTTTTTCCGGCCCGACGAGTTTGAAAAAGTACGGGCCTTCGGCAGTTTCCAACACTGCCGCCAACATTCGGAAGTTGGGTTTGTTGTAGCGATTGGTCGGATCCATCGGCGTGACCGGCGCGACGTAGGTGCCGGATAAATCAACGGTGGTCATCGCCATGCCATCGACCGTTGCGGCGGCGGTTTTCGCCTTCTCCGAGGAAGAGGCGCCATCGGGCTGCTCGAATTGTCCGTACCAGCGCTCGAGATTGGCCTGCGCCGAGCCCCCCTCACCGCCAAAGTAATAGATGACCAATTCACCGTCTTCACTATCTCCTTCGACGCGGGGCAGCGAGAACTGCGCTTTGCGCATCTTCGAAGTCGGCGGAGTGGAAGTCCATTCGGCGGGCGTTTGAAGAATAACCTGGCCGAGGTTGAGAGGCTGCTGGGGTTTTTTGCTGCAAGAGAATGAAAGCAGTGTGATTGCAAGAATCCAAAAAATTCGGATCAAGTACATCCTGGAAACAATGAATAGTTTCATACTATCTCCTGAGATTGGTCACTTGTTTTCTTGACACGGGAAAGTTGTTTTTCAATGAAACGAAAAAGTGATACGAAAATAGAGCTTGACATTGATAAGGCCACGATTTATAATTAGACAAGTCCTTTACGAGCGAAAGTCGGCTTCATGCCGTGCTTCCGTGAAAACGGAACTAGCTCATAAGGGGCTTATTTTTTTTATGTCGAGAGGATTCTTTTTGCTGTAGTAGTTGCTTGGGTATTTTCCTAAATCATAGACATCCCACACAAGGCTCACCTTCTCCTTCACAAAATCATAAAAACGCATTTCTCTTTTGGTAAAAACCCTGTACACGGCCCAATTCATGTAGTCAATTATTTGCAGGCATGGCTCGCCTATTGGCGTTTGCGCCTGAATGGTAAATTGTGTTGAGATTTTAGTTTTCCAGCGCCTCTCGAATTCATCCAACCCCGAACGAATCGCCGCTTCCAATGGTTGCTGCCGCTTTCGAGAACCTCGTTTCGCATAATAGATGCAATTCATCTCGCGTTGATGCAGCGTGTTTTCAAAAAGTCGGGATAATAGACTATCATAAAACCTTCTCTCATCTCGAGCAAAAGCCTTGGTGAATACTTTTTCAATTTTTCGAGCGACAATAAATTGTGCCTTGAAAGGCAATTCAACAATGGCTTTGAAAACTTCGTGTCGAACTTCCGGGCAATCATCCTTTGCATGAAATGCACGCAGGCTTTTGGAAATTGAGGACACATCCGCCAAGTATTTATCTGCTGAGAGTTTTTGTCGGACTCGATGCAATTCGTGACGCAAAATCTCCGGCTCATCGGTTGAAACAAAACCTATGATAAGAATTTTTGCACCCTTCGTCTCCGACGATTAGATGGCCCCTTGAATCATAAAATGTTGGGTCACCCGATTCATCAACAAAGAAAAATGTCGTTCCTAGTTCTGGTGATTTCAATATATCCTCAACATCATGAGTTCAGTCTCAATGCTTTTTCACATGCTTCGGCTTTCCGGTTTTCCTCACCCGCCCGCGATGATTTTCTTCATCATCTTCCATCGCCGCCTTCATCACCCGGCGCTTGCGCTTTTTCCATTCCACTTCCGCTTCAAGCTTGCGTGGGCGGCGGCCGCGCGGATCCGGCAGCAGCGCCGCGCCGTTGCCGCGACTGATTTCTTCGCGCGGCGCCCGCTTTAATTCACTGATGAGAAATTTTCCGGTGTACGAGTCGGAATTCTTGGCGACTTCTTCCGGCGTGCCGGTGGCAATGATGCGGCCTCCCGCATCGCCACCTTCCGGACCAATGTCGATGATGTAATCCGCGGTTTTGATCACGTCAAGATTATGCTCAATGACGATGACGGTGTTGCCCATGTCCACCAAACGATTGAGCACACCAAGCAGCATCTTCACGTCCTCGAAATGCAAGCCGGTGGTCGGCTCGTCGAGAATGTAAATCGTGCGACCGGTGGCGACGCGCGATAATTCCGTCGCCAGCTTGACGCGCTGCGCTTCGCCGCCGGAGAGCTGCGTCGCCTGCTGTCCGAGATGAATGTAGCCGAGGCCGACATCGAAGAGCGTTTGTAGCTTCCGCTTTAGCGGTGGAATATGCTGGAAAAATTCCAGCGCTTGCTCAACTGTCAAATCCAACACTTCGGCAATCGACAGGCCTTTATATTTCACTTCAAGCGTCTCGCGATTGTATCTCTTGCCTTTGCAAACTTCGCAGGTCACATAGACATCCGGCAAAAAGTGCATCTCGATTTTGATGATGCCATCGCCCTGGCACGCTTCGCAGCGCCCGCCTTTAACGTTGAAGCTGAAGCGCCCGGGCTTGTAGCCGCGCACTTTTGCTTCCTGCGTTTGTGTGAACATATCGCGAATGTCGGTGAACAGGCCCGTGTACGTGGCCGGATTACTGCGCGGGGTGCGGCCAATCGGCGATTGATCGATGTCGATAACTTTGTCGAGGTGCTGCAAGCCGAGCAATTTGCGAAACGGCAGCGGCTGGGCTTTGGCGCGATTGATTTCGCGAGAGAGAATTCTGTAGAGCGTTTCATTAATCAGCGTCGACTTGCCGGAGCCGGAGACACCAGTGACCACGTTAAAAATGCCCAGCGGAATTCTCACCGTAACCTCTTTGAGATTATTGCCCCGCGCCCCTTGCAATTCGAGTAACGTGCCATTACCGTTGCGACGCTTGATCGGCACCGGAATGTATTTGCGCCCGGCAAGATAATCGCCGGTCAGCGATTTCTTGTTGGCGGCCACTGCTTTCGGCGTTCCCACCGCGACGACCTCGCCGCCGCTGCGCCCGGCGCCGGGGCCGAGATCGATCACCCAATCCGCGGACTCGATGGTTTCGTGATCATGCTCGACAACGACGACGGTGTTTCCGAGATTGCGCAGCCGCACCAGCGTGTCGATGAGCCGGCGATTGTCGCGCTGGTGCAGACCGATGGAAGGTTCATCAAGAATATAAAGCACGCCGACGAGCTGCGAGCCGATTTGCGTGGCGAGACGGATGCGCTGCGCTTCGCCGCCGGAGAGCGTGCCGGCAGAGCGGTCGAGCGTGAGATAATCGAGCCCGACGTTGACGAGAAAGCCGAGCCGCTCACGCACTTCTTTCATGATTTGATGCGAGATGGTTTTCTCGCGCGCGGTGAGATCGACGTTTGTAAAAAAGCTCGCGGCTTCGTTCACCGACATGCGCGTGACATCCTGGATATTTTTGTCGCGAATTCTCACGGCGAGCACTTCCGGCCGCAGGCGCGCGCCCTTGCATACCGGGCACGGCTTCATGTTCATGAAGCCTTCGATCCAGGTGCGGATGTACGTCGAGTCGGTTTGCTTGTAGCGCCGCTCGAGGTTGCGAATGACGCCCTCGTACTTGCTCATGAAACTCGCCTGCGACTTGCCGCTGCTGCTTTCCCATGAGAAACGAAATTCCTTGTCGCCGGCGCCGTGGAGAACGACCTTCTGCTGATCCTTTGTGAGTTTTTCCCAGGGCGTATCGAGGGTGAACCGCAAATCTTTTGCAACGGTCTTGAGCTGCCCCCAGTACCAGCCGTCCTTGCCTTCTCCCCACGGCTCGATGGCGCCTTCTTCAATCGACAGCTTGGGATCGGGCACCACCAAGTCCGGATCGACTTCCATCGTGGTGCCAAGGCCTTTGCAGCCTTCGCACGCTCCATAAGGGCTGTTAAATGAAAACATTCGCGGCGCCATTTCTTCAACCGAGATGCCGCAGTCGGCGCAGGCAAAATGTTCTGAGAAAAGAATTTGTTTTTGGCCAGCGACATCGATGAGCACCAAGCCGTTTGCCGAGCGCAAAGCGGTTTCCAGCGAATCGGTGAGCCGCGTTTTGATGCCGCTCTCGACGATGAGGCGATCAACGACGACTTCGATGTTGTGTTTTTTGTTTTTGTCGAGCTTGATTTCACTGGCGAGATCTTTTACCTCGCCATCCACCCGCACGCGCACGAAGCCGTCGCGCCGCGCGGTCTCAAAAATTTCGCGATACTCACCCTTGCGTCCGCGCACCACCGGCGCCAAGACTTGAAACTTTGTGTCCTTGGGCAAATCAAGGATGGCATCGACCATTTGTTGCACAGTCTGGCGCTCGATGGGTTTGCCGCAATTATAACAATGCGGCACGCCGATTCGCGCAAAGAGCAGACGAAAGTAATCATAAATTTCCGTCACCGTGCCGACAGTGGAGCGCGGGTTGCGGCTGGTGGATTTCTGCTCGATGGAAATCGCCGGCGAGAGTCCTTCGATGTAATCGACCTCGGGTTTTTCCATCAACCCCAAAAACTGGCGCGCGTAAGCCGAGAGCGACTCGACATACCGGCGCTGGCCCTCGGCATAAATAGTATCGAACGCCAGCGACGACTTGCCGGAGCCGGAAAGCCCGGTGATGACCACCAGCTTGTTGCGCGGAATCTCAACGTCAATATTTTTGAGATTATGCTCGCGCGCGCCTTTGATGAGGATGAATTCTTTTTCGGCCATTGTTTCTTTGGTGTATATAGAGGTGCTTCGGCGGTTCCTGGATTTTTGACTGGCGGATAATATAAAAAAGTTTTGCGGAAAAGAAAAGAGAGGATTTCGGTATCGAAGATTTGCTTCGTTAATGTGGGAACGGTAAGGCAACTTTATATCAGGCAGTAAGATGGAACGAGGAGATTTACTAACAGGTTGCTGAAAAACCCTTTTCAGCGTCATGCTCGCGAAAGCAGGTACCTAAAATATTAAGAAATAATTGATTTCCGCCTTCGCAAAGTGACATCTTTCATGAAATATCGACTTTTTCAGCAGCCTGCTAAACTACGGAAGCGGGATTTCTAAAAACGATCCAGGTTGAATTACTTTTAGCGACTGTTCCAGAGCGGGAATGAGTTGTGCGACAACCGGAACCTTATTGCTGGGCAAAATAATCACCGCCAGTTTTTTGCTTGAGAGATTTTGCTGATAAGGAAGATTTTGATCTGTCGAAACCAAAACGTCAAACCGGCCTTCGGGCAACTTGAGCAACTCTCCATTTTTTATGCCCGCCCAACCCATTTCTTGTACCGTGTGTATAACAAATTGGGGCAACCGTTTTTTGACCATACGGGGCGTGCATTCGTCCAATAAAATTTTCAATTTGCCTTGCCTAATCGCGTCAAGGTAGATTTGGAAAACTCAAGAACTTTGAGCGCCTGCTCTCGAGTGACCGTGGGGAAATTATCGAGAAATTCATCCAACGTGAGGCCGGCTTCGAGATTATTCATCAGCGCTTCAATCGGCACGCGTGTCCCTCGAAAAACAGGGACACCGCTGACAATTTCAGGATCGATTGTAATCGGCAATTGATCCAACTCTTTTTCTTCAATCACCAAGATCATGGCATTACCTATTGAGGTTTGCAGTTTCTCTAAGGTGAGAAATAATGAGGCAGTCTCACATAGTCAAGTGTAAGAATGCTAAATTTCAAAGAATGCGTCAAAGCCTTTATTTCTTAATCCATCTTTTAATGGTTTATCATTCGTCCAAAGTTGACCGCCCAACGCAATGGCTAAAGCGACGAAGGGTGTATCTTTTTCGTCGATGTCTCGGCAAAGATCGTAGGCTTTTTGTTTGCTCTCCTTCGTCATCGTCTGCTCGTCATAAAAGCTCACTCTCTTCAAAACGCTATAGAATACTTCTAAAAACTCTTCTTCCTCAAGCTCAGTGTATTTCAAAAGTTTCTCTTTGTGCTTGAACAGTTCGACGATGGCAAATCTACAGCAATAGAAAGTAACATCCGGCTCTGAAAATAAAGTATCTCTGAGCTTTTTACTTTTCCAGAGCAATATTGAAAACAGTATATTCGTATCAACGATGACGGATTTCAACTTCCATTCCCCCGCAAGAACCCTTCCTTATTTTTCGCCCACCACTGCCGCTTTGTTTCTTCAGAAAGCTCCCATGCCTGTTCTTCTGAAAGAGCGCTCTTTTGCAAAATAGTTTCTATGCGTAGGCGCTCCAAAAAATTCTGCACATAATCAGAAGAGACCAATTGCTTTGGGAACTTAAGAACTACTTCATCGGCCTCAAACATGATATCGATCATTGGTGTTCACTCGCATTGAATTATGATTGGTTACCGATTGATTTGTATTTGCAATTTGGCACGCTTTGAGGGAAAATGCAAGCACATTTTCATAGACATCGCACTGCACAGCGCATGGCAGACGTGCTGAGATAGATGTGGCCTTCGGCATAAATCGTATCGAACGCTAGCGATGACTTGCCGGAGCCGGAAAGCCCGGCGATGACGACTAACTTGTTGCGCGGAATCTCCACGTCGATGTTCTTGAGATTATGCTCGCGCGCGCCTTTGATGAGGATGAATTCTTTTTCGGCCATCTTGTGTTTTTGCGTGTATAGAGGAGTATCGTTAAGCGACTGGCGGGTAATATAAAAAAACTTTCCTGAAAATGAAAGTCTGAAGGAGGTGAATTTCACTTATTGCCGCTGACTTGTATCACAAAATTATATTTGACTTACCAAGATAAAACTCGCAGAGTAGTATCAACAGGAGCCATAAATGGAAATCTCTGTAGTTACAGTCAAAGGACAGATAGTCGTTCCGGCGCGAATCCGCCGGAAATTTGGAATCAAGAAGGGCACGAGAGTCGCTTTCGTCGAGCAGTAGAGCAAGCTCACTCTACAGCCGCTCAACAAAGACTATTTTGCAAACTTGGCGGGGGTTCTTGGCACAAAAGGAAAATTGCTTCGGTCGCTGATGGAGAGCAAGAAAAAGGAACGCGAGCTATGAAAGCCAGCGTTTTTTGGAGAGCTCTTTAACATCGAGCGGAGCATGGATGCGAGGAAGTCGCCAGGCTGTTTGAGGAATTCGCACTGAGGGGTCATGAAATTTTTGTTGGCATCGTAAAGACGGGTCTTATTGTGCTTTCACTACGGGCAAGAACTCGTTTGGACTAAAAACCGTGACATCCTCAAAGCTTTTTGGAAAATGTTTCGTATTTTTTGTAACCAGATAATCGGCTTTCGCCTCCACAGCGCAGGCCAGCACGGCATTATCTTTTGGGTCTTGGCAGACGTTAAAGCGATCCTCGGCTCAATGATATTACTAACTATGGCAAGATTTCTTATGTGACGTTCGATGGCGTCATCTGAGTAATGGTACTTCTTACGGATACGAGCATAGTGGAGAGTGTTCCAAACCTCTGACAGAATGTGAGGCGACAAATAGAGTTTGTGCGTTTGGGCGCATCGCAGAATTTCTGAACTTTCACCCATTGGAGTGAGAAAGGCGCTCACCAGGATGTTGGCATCGAGGACAATTTTCAACATGATGGCGTTTACTTTTGTCCACGGCGCAATTCTTGAATCGCTTCGTCAACATCAGCATCGGCTTCTTCAAGGAAAACTTTCTGACCATGTCCTTGAAAGAAATCTTTTGTTTTTCCCCATAAACTTTATATATTTTCCATCAACTTCTCGAAAATAAATAGTGTACAGGGGTCTCACTCTTTTGCTAGGACGTTTTGATCGTGAGTAAAGCAACAACATCCAACAACGGCGGCGTTTCGAACAACGGCCACGCCGTCGTCAACGACTTCAGCATCCACGTGGCGACGATGAATGGCTCCGGCAGCCAGACCGCCAACATGGTGATGCTGCGCTCCATCTTCCAGATGGGAATTCCGGTTTCCGGAAAAAATCTGTTTCCCTCCAACATTCAAGGCTTGCCCACCTGGTTCACCATCCGCGTGAACAAAGACGGCTACATCGCGCGCCAGGGCAAGATCGACATTTTGATCGCGATGAATGAAGAGACGGCGCAGGACGACGTGATGACGCTCGAGCCGGGCACCACGGTGATTTACGATGAATCGCTGAATCTGAACACGCTACGCAACGACTTGACGTT
>Ga0247727_10014825_pt1 | contig 12880 bp, 7 predicted proteins | sample WisWelCaveWW1625_FD_202498 | JGI IMG/M metagenome (GOLD analysis project Ga0247727, IMG submission 202498) | Biofilm microbial communities from Wishing Well Cave, Virginia, United States - WW16-25 | ecosystem: Environmental > Aquatic > Deep subsurface > Groundwater > Cave microbial mat | place...
CGTCGTTGCGATACAGGCTGACGAAAGTGTCCATGCCTCCGACGAACAGGTCGAGATCGCCGTCGACGTCGACGTCGCCCCAGGCGCTGGGCCCGGCGCCGACGATCTTGGCGATGCCGAGTTCCTTCGCCATCTCGGTGAACCTGAGGAGGCGGCGATCGGCGTCCGTCACGCGCTCGTCCCGGAACGGAAAGGGTGCCTTGTTCATCAGGTGGAGCAGCCAGCCTGCCTGCGGGTCGCGCGTCTGCCGGGCGTACGGTTCGAGAAACTGCGCCGCGCGCGCGGGACGAGCGTCCTTGTAGAACACCGTCCCGAGGAGGAACGCCCCCCGCTGCTGCCACTCGTCCGGAACGTCCTTCTGCTGCAGAAAAAGCTGCAGTCGGTCCGCGGCGCTGCGGTAGTCGCCCATGCGCATCGCGATGTCGCCCAGACAGAACAGCGCGAGCTGACACTCGCGCGACGTGAGGAGGCTCTGGTCGATGATCTCGGAGTAATGCTTTTCCGCGACTTCGAGCGTGTAGCCGGAGTAGGCCGGCGGCTTGTCCGCCAGGGGAATCTCGCGAAAGCGCTGCCTCCCGCGGTACAGCGCGCCGGCGTAGTAGATGCGCAGCGCGGTCAATCCCTGAGTTCGCCGGAACAGATTCTCCCAGGCGTCGTTGGAGGCCTGGTCGAGTCCGGCTCCAAGGCGTTGGATGACGTCCTGCAGATCCCTGACCAGAGGCTCCGTGCCGCCGAGCGAAGACGGCAGAGTGTAAGGCCCGATCAGTCCCTGCAGGACTTCGGCGCAGCACTGCCTCAGCCAGTCTTCATGGACTGCGAAGATCCCGGCATGGCCCTTTTTGAGGAGGGCTCTCAGGATCTCTGCCTTCTTCGAAGCGCCGGCATTTCCCTCCCGGGCCGCGAGGTCGTGCATGCGCCAGCGAAGACTGGCGGCCCACAGATTCCCGGAGTCCAGCCGGTCCACCTCCGCGAACACCTTTTCGGCGGCGGCATCGCCGTCTCGGAACTGCACGGCGCGTGCCTTGTGAAGGTACGCCTCGACGCAGGCAGGGTCGATCTCGATGCAACGGTCGAGCTCGGCGATCGCCCGCTCGACCTCCAGGTTTCGCAGCAGCTCTCTTCCCTGGCGCAGGTGCTGCTGCAGATCGAGCTTCTGCTCGACGGTGAGATTGTGCGACGAGACATCCCGATCGAAGTACCGCCGCCAGGCGAACGCGCTGCCTCCCAGCACGATCAAGGCGAGGATCAGAATGGCAACCGGATGTTTCAAGATGCCTGCCTTCTTCAGAAGCCGAACAGCACGAAGGGGGCCCAGCAGCTCGGATGAGCAAAAGGCGGAGAGGCCCGATCTCCGCTGGCGGCACCAATCGGTTCTACTCCTCGTCCGGCCTGCGGCTCCGTCAGCAATCCGAGCTTGGCCTCACGGCCTGCGTCGTGAAGGCGACGCCGTTGATTTTGGCGATGCGGCTCCGTCAACAATCCGAGCTTGGCCTCACGGAGCGCAGCGGACGCGGGCCTCCCGGCGAGAAGCCGATCGTAGAACTCGACCGCGAGGCGGGACGCCGCATCATCGTAGACCAGCGTGTGCGCCGCGATCACCGACCTCGCTCCTGCGATCAGGAACGAGCGCGCCGTGCTGAGGATGCCTTCGGCGCGCGAGTCCTGTCCTCTCGCCGTCTCACAGGCGGAAAGAAATACCAGCTCCGAATCGAGCTCGAGCCGGGCGATCTCGAGCTGATTGAGAAACCCGGTCAAGGACTCATCCGCCGACTCGACCGGAACCTCGCCTGCCTCTTCGGCTGGCGGAGCTCTCCCGTCGCTCAGCAACAGGCCCGAGAACCAGGGAAACTCAGGGTCGAAGAATCCGTGAACGGCCAGATGCACGATTCGATGGGAGAGTCGCCCCTGGCGCAGGCGCCGCTCATTGGCCTCGGCGCCCATCCATAGATCGAACTGCCTGCCTTCGATCGATGCGTGCCGCGGCGGATTCAACAGTTGAAGCGCCGCCTCGGGTTCGTCCTCGGCGACCAGTCGCCGTGCGATCTCCAGGACTTCCAGTCGTGAGTTCTTGAGCCGCCGAAACGCCTCGGGGTCGAGCCAGCGCACATCGCCAGAGGCGCCTTCCCCTCTCCTGCTCACCGGCTGCTCGTCAGGGTAGATCGGATCACCCACGAGCAGGAAGCTCTTGCGCCGGTGAGCTCCCGATGCGTCCACCACAGAAGGCTCAGAACGCAGGATCCTCGCGGCCTGCGCGTCCGCAAGAAACACCAGAAAAGAGGCCGTGGGTGCGTATCGCACGGTCTTCTGCCGGAGCAGGAAGGGCAATTCCTCAAGCCGCGGACTTTCCTCGAGGTCCGCGGTGAGGAGCGTCTCGAACGGCACGAAGCCAAGCTCTCCGTCCGGGACCACGAGCAGGTGCGTCCTGTCGGCCAGATCGGATTCGATCGGCTCGAGAATCATCCGGTACAGCCGTCTTGCCGGATCGGCGAATTCCAGATCGTGCGGCAGGCTCCCCGGCCGTTGCAATGTCGCGAACAGCCGTGATTGCGCCGCGACGATCTCCTTCCTTGAGGGCAGCGCGACAACTCGCACGGTTTCGCGGCTCACGACCCAGACGTACGACTGCTCCTCTCCCAGAACGTAGCGCACCAGGACTTCGCGCGGCTGAAGAACGGTTTCTCGGACACGATCGATGGAGGCGGGCCGCGGAGCCCGCAGCTCCGCGAGTCGAAGGTTGCCGCGCCGAAAACCGTGATCGAGGCGGTCGGCTTCCTCCTCCAGGGATCGAATCTCGTTCCGAACACGATCGATCTCCTCCTTCGGCTTCTGTTCGATCAGTTTCTGGTTCAAGATCAGCCTGGATCTCTCCAGCGAGGCGAGGACGCATCTCATGTCGAACATGGCCCCTGGATCCAGGTCCTGGAGGACGCCCTCCCCGCGTTCCTGGATCCGCTCGATGAGCGTGAGCCCCGTCACGCCCTCCATCGCCATGAACGCATCCGGCAGATTCGCCGGATCGGAGGCTTTTTCCGCGGCCGCGGAGATCTGGGACGGAAGGGTGCTCCATTCCTCCAGGAGAGTCCTTCTCCAGCTCTCCGGAAGAGTTCTGCGATGAATCCCGGCGATCACCCCGGCGCTCCGGGTGAAGCAAGCCAGCGATTCATCGAAGCGTCCGGACTGCTGGTACGTCCTTCCCAGGTTGATGAGAGCACGGACGATGTTCTGCGGATAGCCGACCTCTTCGTAGCACGCGAGCGAGCGCTCGTGCAAGGGAAGGGCCTGGTCGAGTGCGCCCAGGGATGCATGACAGACTGCAAGACAGTCAAGGCAGTACCCAAGGAGCTCCGGATCCAGGATCTGGTTCTCCCGCAGGATCAGATCGGCACGCTCCAGGAGCGTCAGCGCCTTTTCATTCTCGCCGCGGAACAGGGCGTTGTTCCCCAGATCGAGGAGGCAACTCGCAATCCATCGCTGATTGCCGATGTCCTCTCGCAACTGCAACGCCCGCTCGTACGCCGCCTCTGCCTCTTCATGCCGCAAAAGCTTCTCCAGCGCCTTTCCCAGGGTCATCATGGATTCGGCATTGTCCCTTTTGTTCCCAATCTGCTCGCCGACCTCCAGCGCGCGCTCGACCAGCTCAACCGCCTTTTCGCACTGGCCGATCGACAGGCAGGATCGAGCCATGAGGGCCAGAGTCGCGGCCTTGTCCTGGGGGTTGTCGACCTCTTCACAGATCACCTGGGCACGATCGAGATAGGCAAAGGCCTTCGCCAGCTCCCCGCGAGAGAAATGACAGTCGCACAAGTTCGTCAGCGAGGTCAGGATTTCCTGAGGATTCCCGATCCGAAGCTGGATCTCCAGCGCTTGCTCTAACCACTCGATCGCCTTGCGATCATCACCCATGACCATGTAGCAGACGCCAAGGCCACCGAGGGACGGTGCAAGATCATTCTCATTGCCGAGCTTTCTTCGAATCTCGAGCGCACGCTCGTGGAATCTGATCGCGTCACGAAGATGGCCGGAGTTCTTGTGAGCAACTCCAAGAGCACTCAGTGAGCTCGCGCAGCCGTTGGCGTTTCCGATTTCCTCGTCGATTCGGAGGGCGACTTCGCTCAGCTCGATGGATCTTTCGTACTCTCCAAGAAAAGTATGACAATGCGCGAGCTTGCCAAGCGTCGAGGCGACCTCCTCGGGAATGCCAAGTCGCCGGCGAATCTCGAGCGCGGATTCATGGAGCTTGATTGCCTCGCGGTAGTCCCCGAGGTAGTAGTAGACCGACCCGAGGCCGGACAGGGATTGCGCCCTGTCTCGCTCGGATCCGGTCTTCTCCCGGATCTTGAATGCCCTTTCGTGGAGCTCGAGGGCCCTGCGGAACTGTCCCAGCTTTTGCTGGCAGACCCCCAGGTTGTGAAGGGCGAGCGCCGTTCCCGCGTCATCCCGCAGTTCCTGCTGGATCTTCAGCTCGCGCTCGTGGAGCTCGATCGCTGTGTTCACGTCGCCTTTCGCAGAATGACAACTGGCAAGGCTTCCGAGTGCGACGGCGACGTCATTCCTGTCTCCGACCGATTCCCGGATTCTCAAAGAACGGCCAAGCACCTCGAACGCGGCGGAATAGTCCCCCGTGTTCAGGTAGACGATTCCGAGCGAGTTCAGAATGAATGCTGTTTGAAGCGGATCGCCGATCTCCTCCCACGACTGCGCTGCTCTCTTCGCGCATTCGATCACCTCTGCGTAGTGACCGAGCGGTTCATGACAAGTCCCCAGCAGGTCAAGAGTGTCGGCCAGCAGGATCGTGCATCGAGAGGTCATGAACGTGCTTCGCGCTGACTCCAGGTGGGGAATGGCGTCGCTCCATCGATCGGCGGCTGCAAGGGATTGACCCTTGCCGGCGCTTTCGAGAGCCATCCTCACGCTTTTTCGATCCTGTTCCGTCCAGCCCTCCATCGATTCGATCATCTCCACAAGACCGGTCGCGCCCAGCGCTTCGAATGCGGCCTCCGCCAGGGCACGGGCGAGCTCGAAGGCAGGATCCTGGTCGAACGGTGTCGAAGGATCGCCCTGGATGCACATCCTCGCCTTCCTTGCAAACAGCCTTGCGAATGAAGTCGGGTTGTCGCGGACGAGCCGGGTCATTTCCGCGGAATCCACGGCTTCGAAGGCGCTCTCGAAGGCACGCGCGAACCTCTCGTGACCGAGGCGTCCTTCCCGGACCCGGTTTTCATCAGAGGCGCCGGAAGAGCTCTCCCCGGATTCTTGAACGGCGGCAGCAGAGGCCGGCAGAAACAACGACATCGACAGGACCAGCGCTCGCAACATGCCCGCGTCCCCCGTAGTGAACGAGCTCGTGGAGAGGTCGATCGTCCTCAAGCGGCTCCAGCTCTGGTCAGCCTGCCCTTGTCGAGGTACAGGCAGCGGTCGGCGCGCTCGATCCAGGAAGAATCGTGAGTCGCGACGATCACCGTGAGGTTTCTCTCCGCACGCAGCTCCTCGAAGATACCGACGACCTCCGCGGACGACGCCGAGTCCAGGCTCGCGGTCGGCTCGTCGGCGAGCAGCAGCGACGGCGAGTGGATCAGCGCCCGGGCGATCGCGACCCGCTGCTGCTCGCCGCGCGAGAGCTGCTGAGGAAAGTGGTGCAGGCGGTCGGCGAGCCCCAGTCTCTCGAGAGTCGCGCGGGCGCTCGCGCCTCCCTCTCCGTCCGGGCTCAGGATCAGGGGCAGGCGCACGTTGTCGAGCGCGGACAGGCTGCGGATCACGCCGAAATCCTGGAACACGAATCCGACCTCCCGTGAGCGCCAGATCGAGAGCTCCTTTTCCGAGAAGGAGGCGAGGTCCCGGCCACGGAGAAGGACGGCGCCGTGCGTGGGCAGGTCGAGGCCCGCCAGGAGCTGCAGCAGAGTCGTCTTGCCCGAGCCTGACGGACCGAAGAGGACGACGTGCTCGCCGCGGCCGATCGTGAAGCTGACCTCGTGCACCGCATGGATCAACTCGACCTTGCGGCGGTACTCGCGCGTCAGCTCGCGCGCCTCGATGAAGCACTCCCCGGCCGCTGCTTCAGTCATACAGCCTCATCGTCAGAGCGGGCCGGGTGCGCGCCGCGCGCAGCGCCGGCAGCAGGCAGGCGATCACGCCCAGAGCGCATCCTGCGGCGAGGATCTGCCCGAAGGTGCCCCAATCCAGGCGCAGCACCGAACCGGTGGGGACGTACGGGAGCAGCCAGCGCATCGTCGCCTCCGTCAGCCGGCTGAGCGACAGCGCGAGCAGGAACCCAAGGAGCACCCCGGAGACACACAGCAGCAGGGACTCCAGAACGACGACCAGGAACAGGCGCGCCGCCGAGGCACCGATGGCCTTCAAGATGCCGAGCTCGCGCAAGCGTTCGATCACCGACATGAACACGGTGTTGAACACCATCGCGACCGCGACGATCACGCCGAGCATTCCGACGGCGAGAGTCAGGTTCCGGGTGGCGGACACGAGCTTGAGGAGCTGGTCGCGCGCCTGCGAGAGCGTGACGACCTGGATGTTGGGAAGCTCCTGGACCTCCTCGATGAACCGCGGCAGATCCTCGACGTCGCGGATCTTGACTCCGACGCCCGTCAGCTTGTTCTTCTTGTCCGAGGCCTTCTGGGCGAATTCGAGCGGCAGGAACACGGCGCCGTCGTCCTGGGCGCCGGTGCGGTCGAGGATGCCGACGACCCGCACCTTGTCCGCGACGTTGGGAAGGGACATCTCCTGGCCGAGGTCCATGCGCAGGGCGCTGGCGGCGTTGTAGCCGAGGATGGTCTCGGCCGCGTGCTCCGAGCTGAACCACTGCCCGCGCTGGAACTTGACCCAGGGCTTCATCTTGAGGAACGAGGGCTCGATCCCCATCACGAAGTAGGTGCGGCGCTCTTCGTCGCTCGAATGAGACTGCAGGAACAGACGGGTGAGCGCGGCGACGTCCGGTCGCGACCCGATCTCGCGGACGAACGACTCGTCCATGTACATCGGGATCTTGCCGCCGGCGAGGACCAGCGTTGCCGCCTCGTACGGACAGCCTTTCGCAGTCACCAGGACCTCGAACCCGAGCGAGGCGATGCTCTTTCTCAGGGCCACCTCGTAACCCGCGAAGAAGCCACGGACGCTGACGACGATCGCGACCGCGAGGGCGACCCCGAACAAGGTGGCCGCCGTGCGCGCCCGATGTTGCAACAGCTCCTGCCAGGCCCAGCGCAGATGAAAGCGGGCCTGCGCGATCAGCGACGCGAACGGTCTTGACTTTCTGTTACTCAACCAGCCTCATTCCGCGGACCAGGAGGACCGGAGGGTCGGCGTCGTTCTTGAGCTTGCCAAGGACGCGGCAGCGCCGGCTCTTGTAGTCCCGCGTCAGAGTGAAGTCGATGAATTCCAGGCGCAGGGAGTCCTTGCCGTCGCCAAGGTACGCCCAGCAGCCCGCCGTCGGGCAGATCTCCTGCAGCGTTCCTTCGACGCACAGAATCGAATCGGCCGCGGCAGGTTTTCCGGCGACCACGTCGGCGAGGAGCACCGGGGTCTGATCACCGACGGGTGTTCCATGCTCGCGAACCGGATCCGAACAACCACAGAGGACTGCGATCGTGGCTGCGAAGCCCGCCCTCTTGATGCGCCCGATCATCCTGCGCTCCCGCGCGGCGTCCAGGAGAGAGTGACGTGGAGAATCGTCCAGTGAGGCAGGCTGTCCCTCGAGATCAGCACCGGCAGCACGGGAAGGTCGGGCGAGTTGCGGAAGGCAAAGGACCACACCGCGGCGGCCGCGACGACCACGCAGAGGACGCCCAGGTGGAGCACGTTGAATCCCCGGGAAGTCGAACGCATCCAGTCCCAGGTCATGGTGCGCGCGGGCGGCCGGTCGCGGGATCGTTTTGCGATCTGCCGCAGAGCGAACACGTACCACACCACCACGTGAAGGGCGATGATCATCCACATGCGCCCGGTCACTGCCAGGCCGATGAGGAGGACGAGATCGATCCCCGCGAAGACGAAGAACAGCGGCCGGTGAGCGCGCAGCAAGCCGCGCCAGCCTCCTTCGAATTCGCGCTCGCAGCGTCGCCGAATGACGAAGAAGAGCCAGGCCGCCGCCGGGATCATCAGCAACCCAAGCAACCAGAGCACGGGCATCGACATTCCTTCGAAAAACAGATCGTACCGGCGCGCTCCACCGATCCCGAACGCCGCGGCAGGGACGAAAACCGCCGCGATGGCGAGGACCGCAAGGACCGGCGCGATCCACAGTCCGCGGCGGGCGAGAGCTGGGTCGGACGGGGCATCGCCGTTGGCTCGGTAGAGAAAGACCTCGTCGCGGAAGTCGTGGGCGATGAAGTACCCGTAGAAGAGCATCCCGGCGAGGACGGAATCTCTCTTCTCGACCCATCCGTAGCCAAGGCACAGGACCGCTCCGCCCATTGCAAGCGCCGCGAACCAGATCCAGCCTCCGGACGCCCGCATGCGTCTCGAGCTTGCCAGGAACAGCGTTGCGACGATCGTGTGCGCGATCGCAAGGAAGCGCGTCGAGGCCTCGGTGGCGTTGCGGATCATGCGCTCCGGTCGTTCGACGTCCCTGGCGATCCTCTCGATCAGGCCCACGGTCCAGAACGCGAGCAGGCACAAGAGCGTGATCAACAGCGCCAGCAGCCAGTTCCTCTCGGTCTCGGTCAACGCAAGAAAGCGCAGAGGACGTGAGGCTGCGGCTGCAGAGCTCATGCGGCCACTTCGGATGGAAGAGCGCACATCACTGCAAGGATACGGGCCGGCCTGTTTCGCGGCCCATCGTTTCCAGCTCTGCAGCAGAATCTGCTGGCGGCCGCTCTCGGAGTGCTCCTCTCGAGCGATCACGAGCAGCCGGATCTGCAGCTCCCTGGCGGCGCGTCCGCTCGCGCGGACTCGTCGTCTCGCGAACCGGAAATCGGGCATCCGGTGCGAGTCGTGGCAGCGCTTCTCGCTGGTGATGGGTGATCAGTTCCTGCGCCGTGGCTCGATCGATCCGCGATCACGCCGGACACCCGATGCCTTCGATGTGCCATCGGAGTCAGTGCTCTTCTTCTGGAGCGTTTGGGGATTCACTGTCTCCGAGCAAGGAATCCAGAGCGCTTTGCGTTTTCAGAACATCCGCGTCGTCGTCGCCGAAGGCGCGGCGTGTCCGCGTCCACCGGTCGCGCAGGACGGACTCCGCTTCTTCGCGATCGCCGCTCAACTCGAGCGCACGGGCGAGCGCGTCGAGAGAAGTGAGCGTGACCCGATGATCGGCTCCGAGGTGCAGATCTTGAGCTGCGACCGCCAGGCGCCTCATGGGGACCGCCTCCACTGCGCGCTCAGTGTTCTCGAGCAATTGTGCCAGGTTCGTCATCATGTTCGCCGTCTCGAGATGCTGGTCCCCCAATTGCGCTCGAAGTTCTTCCACGGCGCTGCGGAGCGGTCCTTCGCCCTCGGTGTAGCGACCCTGGCTTGACAGGCTCCACCCGTAGTTCCCTTGAACGAGGAGGGTCCACGGGTGATCCTCTCCCAGGAGCTTCTGGTACCCCGCCAGTGCCTCCTGATATCTGGGCGCGGCCTCCACGAAACGCTCCTGCAAGGCGAGCGAATTGCCAAGGAAGTTCAGGCTCGAATTCGTGACGATGTGATCCGGGCCAAGCACGCTCCGGCACAAGGCCACCGTCCTGCGTCCGAGGATCTCGGCTTCCCCCAGCTTCCCTTGCCGGTTCAACACCAACGTGAGAAACATCATCATAAATATGCAGACTGGATCGTCGGGTTCGAGAAACTCCCTCGCGGTCTCCAGCGCGTGGCGCAGTCGCGGTTCCGCGTCCGCATTGCGCAGGTCGGACAGCACCTGGGCCACCCTGGACTCCGCCAGCACGCTGCTGCGATGCAAGGGGCCATGGAGGCGCAGGGCCATGGCGAAGGCTTGTTCCGCAAGTGTCAGCGCCTCTGCGTAGCCCGTCTTCCAGTTGAGGATCCAGGCCAGAGAGAGAAGATCCTGCACCGTGTTCTCATGGTCGCCTGTCGACAACGACCTGGAGAGATCGAGAGCCCGGCGCAGCTCCACTTCCGCTTCCTTCCACTGCCCGAGCCCAAAGAGGGCGCGCCCCACCGTTTCGCGCAGGATCAGCTCGACGTCGGGCTGACCCGAGAACCGCGCGCTCAGATCCACGGTCGCAAGCTCGAGGGCTTCCACGAGCTTCACCTCGCCACCGAGGTGATAGGGTGCGGCGCTGTGGAGATCACGAAGCGGATCGCCCTGCGACAGGATCTCCGCGAGGAAGCGGCTGACGAGGAGGGATTTTTCCACCTCGTCCTCGGCCTTCCGTTCGGCGGCCTTCGCGCGGAACAATCCGATGCCGGTGCCGACCATGCCGAGAACCAAAGCCAGAAAAACGACGGCGAGACTCACCACCAGCGTTCGATGGCGGCGCGTGAACTTCGTGATCTGATCGAGCGTCGACGGAGGCCGCGCGTCGATCGTTTCGTCGCGAAGATGGCGACGGATGTCGTCGCCGAGAGCCGCGGCAGTGGAGTAACGGCGCTCCCGATCCTTCTCCAGTGACTTCGCGACGATGGTCTCGACGTCGCCGCGAAACTGACGATCGAACGCCGACAGAGGAGAAGGATCCTGTTCCGCGATGAGGCGTGCGGTCTCGGCGAGCGGTTTGCCGCGCACGTCATGAGGCGGCCGGCCTGCAAGCAGCTCGTAGAGGATGACCCCCAGTGAATACACATCGGCACGCGCGTCGACCCCGGTCGAATCGCCTGCGAGCTGCTCCGGGCTCATGTAGGCCAGCGTGCCGAGCAACTGGCCGACCTCGGTCTGCAGAGTCGGAAGCGCCGCCTCCGAGTCGGTGATGCGCGACACTCCGAAGTCGAGGATCTTCGGCTGGCCGAGATCGTCGACGAGGATGTTGCCGGGCTTGAGGTCGCGATGCACGACGCCGTGCCGGTGTGCGTAATCGACGGCGTCGCAGACCTTCGCGATTAGACCCAGAATGTCCCGTGTGCCGAGCCGTTGGGCCTTGACGTGATCCGCGAGCGACTGCCCGCGAATGAGCTGCATCGCGATGAACGGCCGCGGCTCACTGCCTGAGGACACTTCGGGTGATTGGTAGGTGCCGACCTCATAGATCTGCGCGATGCCCGGATGATCGAGGCGCGCGAGCACCTCCGCCTCTCGCTCGAATCTCCGCGGGGCGTCCGGCGACGACAGCCACTGCCGCATGACCTTGAGCGCGACGACACGGCGAGGGTGATCCTGCTCCGCCTCGTAGACGATGCCCATGCCGCCGGAGCCGATCGTACGCAGAATGCGGTACCCGCCGATCCGCATCCCCTGTCCGAGGTTGTCGGCAGATTTGGCATCGATCGCCGCAGGGCTCGCCGCAGGATCGAGAAAGCCATCGTCGCGCTCATGGGCCTCGAGCATCGACTCGATGTGCGCGCGCAGATCCGCATCGTCGCCGCAGACCTTCGACAGAAACGAGGATCGTTCGGACCGCGGCTGCTCCAGCGCCTGCTGGAAGAGGCCCTTCATCCGCTCCCAGGCTTCAGTGGACATCGCGCGAGCTCTGATTGATCTCTACCCGCAGCCACGAGCGCGCCGTGGCCCACTCGCGATGCACGGTGCGCTCCGCCACCCCGAGCGCGGCCGCAGTCTGTTCCACGGTCAGTCCTGCGAAGTAACGAAGCTTCACGATCTTCGCCATGCGTTCGTCCTTGGCGTCGAGCCGCGCTAGCGCCTCGTCGAGCAGGATCAGGTCCTCGGATCTTTCCTCGGCGGCGACGTCGAGACCCTCGAGGTCGACGCGCTCCGCTCCGCCGCCGCGCTTGAGGGCTTGCTTCGCGCGAGCGCGCTCCACGAGAATCCGGCGCATCGCCTCCGCCGCCGCGGCGAAGAAGTGGCCGCGGTCTTGCCAACCCGGATCGTTGGGGCCGAGCAATCGCAAGTACGCTTCGTGCACCAACGCGGTCGGGTCGAGGGTCTGTCCCACGGGTTCCTTGGAAAGGTAGCCATGCGCGAGGCGGCGCAGCTCTTCGTAGACGAGCGGCACGAGACGATCCGTGGCTCCATCCTCGCCCGCACCGATGCGCGACAGGATGCGAGTGACCTCTCCTTCCGGGTCAGACCCCATGCTTTCTCCGGGGAAACTCAGATTCCTGGCAGGTTTGGCCGGCGATTCTCGCATTGAGTGGGCAAGGCCACAACGAGTAGCGACCCGGAGCCGCGGCGATCTCTGCGGACGGGTGATCGTGGCAGAAGTCCATTCTCCAGTGGAGGCGTTCATGTCCGCCAGAACTTTGGCCGCCGTCGCCGTGCTTCTCGCTGCGAGCGGCATTCTTCGCGCACAAGGCGACCACCCGTGCCCGTCGTTCCCGAATCCGCTGTTCGAGGTGGGCTTCGACCCCCTCTCGGTGATGAGCGCGGACCTGGATGGAGATGGCGATGCGGATCTGGTGACGGCGAACTGGGCCGAGGACACAGCGTCGGTGCTGCTGAATCAAGGCAACGGCACGTTCGCGCCGCATGTCGAGTACTGGGTGGGCGACTTTCCATCGTCGGTGACGAGCGCGGACATGGATGGGGATGGCGATGCGGATCTGGCGACGGCGAATGGCTCGTACGCGGGCACGGTGTCGGTGCTCCTGAATCAAGGCGACGGCACGTTCGCAACGCACGTCGAGTACGGCGTGGCCGACAATCCCTCCTCGGTGACGAGTGCGGACCTGGATGGGGATGGCGATGCGGATCTGGCGGTGGCGAACGCGGGCTCGGACACGGTGTCGGTGCTGCGGAATCGAGGCGACGGCACGTTCGCAACGCACGTCCAGCATGGCGTGGGCGACGGTCCCATTTCGGTGACGAGCGCGGACCTGG
>Ga0247727_10014826_pt1 | contig 12880 bp, 9 predicted proteins | sample WisWelCaveWW1625_FD_202498 | JGI IMG/M metagenome (GOLD analysis project Ga0247727, IMG submission 202498) | Biofilm microbial communities from Wishing Well Cave, Virginia, United States - WW16-25 | ecosystem: Environmental > Aquatic > Deep subsurface > Groundwater > Cave microbial mat | place...
GCTCGGCCAGGCCGGCTGTCAACTCGCGTTCACGTACCAGGGCGAGCGGCTGCAACAGAACGTCACGTCGCTCGCCGCGAAATACCCGAACGCGCCGGTGATGGCGTGCGACGTGACGAGCGAGGAGCAGGTCGAGGGCGTGTTCGCCCGGTTGCGACGCGAGTTCGGCCGGCTCGACATTCTCGTGCACTCGATCGCCTACGCGCCGCGCGAGTCGCTCGAGGGCTCGTTCCTGTCCACGAGCCTCGCGAACTGGCGCATCGCGCTCGAGGTCAGCGCGTACTCGTTCGTCCAGCTCGCGCGCTCGGCCGCCCCGCTGATGGAGAAGCACGGCGGCACGATGCTCGCCCTGACCTACATGGCGAGCCGCCGCGTCGTGCCGAACTACAACGTGATGGGGAGCGCGAAGGCCGCGCTCGAGCACGCGGTCCGGCAGCTCGCGTTCGAGCTTGGGCCGCAGCGCATCCGCGTCAACGCGATCTCGGCCGGCCCGGTGGCGACGCTGTCGGCGCGCGGCATCTCGGGCTTCACGTCGATGGCCACCCACCACAAGGCGAAGGCTCCGCTCGGTCGCAACATCGAGCAGCGCGAGGTCGGGGACGCGGCGCTGTTCCTGTGCAGCGACCTGGCCTCGGGCATCACCGGCGAGATCCTGTTCGTCGACGCCGGCTACAACATCATGGCCGTGTGACCGGACGGCGCTCCCGACCGAGCCCATCCCGAGTTCACTCTCCGGCCCGGAGGATCCGCGGAGACCCGGCCCTCTAACGTGCCGAGGCGAACGCCTGGCAAGTGGGGGTCGGAGCGGATGGATGAGGCCGTGCCGAAGGATTCGCGGTGCACTCCTGCTTCTCGGGCTGCACGCGGCGACCGCGGGGATCGCCGCAGCCGAAGACATCCTCTCTCCCCCGGAAGATGAGCGTCCGTATTGGCGGCGGAATCTGTTCCGCCGCGTGATCGCCGATCAGCCGTATCTCGTCAAGACCTGGTGGCCCACCGAGAGTCGTGATCCGCTCTTCGCGGGTCCGCTCGTGTTCTCGCTCGCCGCGGCGATCTCGGCCGATGGATCGGGGGGAGGGATCGACGGCTCGACCGAGAGCGGCGTCGCAGGCTCGCTGCGAGCGCGCGCGGCGGGCCCGGCGTCGTGGGTGAGCCGGCTCGGGGACACCGAGGTCGCAGCCGCCGGCGTCGGTCTGACGTACCTCGTCGGGCGGCTCACGCACGATGCCCGGCTCAGCGAAACCTCGAGCCTCGTCGCGGAAGCGCTGGTGAACGTCGCGATCTGGGACACGGTGCTGAAGGTTGCGACGTCGCGAGCGAGACCTGTCGAGGGTTCCGGGAGCGGGCTCTTCAACCCGGAGGTTCCGTTCGGCGAGGGGGACTCGTTCCCGTCGGGACACGCCATGGGCTCGTTCGCGGTGGCGGCCGTGGTGTCGGCGCAGTACCGCGACCGGAAGTGGGTGCCCTGGGTGGCCTATGGGACCGCTTCGCTCATCGGCGGGTCGCGGGTCGTGCTCGGCCGGCACTACGCATCGGACGTGCTCGTGGGCGCTGTGCTGGGCGTGAGTATCGGCAGAATGGTCGTCGCGCGGTCGCACGCTGTGGAACCGCAGCGCGTCCAATGGTCGCCGACGTTCGATCCCGTCGGCCAGGGACCGGCGATCAAGCTGACCTACCGCTGGTGAGTCCCTGGCGCGCCGGTCGAGTCAGGCGAGTCGCAGATCGGCGTGAGCCGTGACGTCGGGCGGCGCGAACCGCCCGCGCTCGAAGTGCAGGAAGCCGGCCCCGGCGATCATCGCCGCGTTGTCCGTCGTGAAGCGCGGCGACGGCAGGTACAGGTCGAGTCCTTCGGCGCCCGCGGCTTCGCGGAACGCCTCGCGCAGCCGCTCGTTGCACGCGACACCGCCCGTCACGAGCAGCGTGCGGATCCCCTCCCGCCGGCAGGCAGCCACCGTGCGCTTGACCAGGACACGGACGACGGCGCGCTGAAACGACGCGGCGAGGTCGCGCACGGCGCGCGGCACGTCCGCGCGATCGCCAGGCGGCACGGCGAGCCCGTCGCGCAGCGCCGCGCGTCGGACCGCGCTCTTCAGGCCACTGAACGAGAAATCGATCGAGTGGTCCTTCATCTGGGCCTGCGGGAAATCGTAGGCCCGGTCGTCGCCGTCCCGCGCGATCCGCTCGACCGCCGGACCGCCCGGGTAGCCCAGGCCGAGCAGCTTGGCCACCTTGTCGAACGCCTCTCCCGCGGCGTCGTCCCGCGTGCGCGCGATTTGCCGGTAGACGGCTTCCTCGGGGCACACGAACAGCGAGGTGTGTCCGCCCGACACGACGAGCGCGATCGCGGGGAACCCGATCGCCGGGTGCTCGAGGAACACGGAGCGCACGTGGCCCTCGAGATGATGCACGGCGAGCAGCGGCAGCCCGCGGTGCCATGCGATCGCCTTGCCCGCGCACACCCCGACGAGCAGCGAGCCGATCAGCCCCGGTCCCTGCGTGACGGCGATCGCGTCGATCCCGTCGAGCCCCGTTCCCGCCTCGTCGAGCGCCTGCCGCACGACCCAGTCGATCGCCTCGACGTGGTGGCGCGCGGCGATCTCCGGAACGACCCCGCCGAACCGGCGGTGCGCCGCGACCTGGGACGCGACGATCGACGACAGGACGCGATGGCGGTCCTCGACGACGGCGGCCGCCGTCTCGTCGCACGACGTCTCGATGCCCAGGATCCGTGTCACGCCGCCGGCTCCATCAGCTCCCGGACGCCGCCGCGGGCCCGGCCAGGAGCGCCGCGAGCGCCGGGCCGAACGGCGGGCGGATGACACCGCGCTCGGTGACGATCGCCGAGAGGTAGCGGGCTGGCGTCACGTCGAACGCGGGGTTGCGCGCCGAGACCCCTTCGGGCGCGACGCGCGTCCCGTCAATCTCCGTGATCTCGCGTGGGTCGCGCTCCTCGATCGGGATGCCATCGCCGTCCGGGCACGCCGGGTCGATCGTCGACGTCGGTGCCGCGACGTAGAACGGAATGTCGTGCGCGTGCGCGAGCACCGCGAGCGCGTACGTGCCGATCTTGTTCGCCGTGTCGCCATTCGCCGCGATCCGGTCCGCGCCGACGAGCACGAGGTCCACGTCGCCGGCCCGCATCCGCGCGCCCGCCGACGCGTCGGCGATCACCGTGGTGTCGATGCCGTCGCGCATCAGCTCCCACGCGGTGAGCCGCGATCCCTGGAGCAGCGGCCGCGTCTCGTCGGCGAGCACGCGTACGCGCTTGCCCTGCTCGACCGCGGCACGCACGACGCCGAGCGCGGTGCCGTAGCCGGCCGTCGCGAGCCCCCCGGCGTTGCAGTGCGTCAGCACCGTCCCCCCTTCGCGCGGGATGAGCTCCGCCCCGTGGCGGCCCATCGCGCGACACGCGGCGAGGTCCTCGGCGTCGATGCGCCGCGCCTCGTCCTCGAGCTGCGTGGCGAGCGTGGCATCGTCGGCACCCGCTTCGCGGGCGGCGGCGGCCACGCGGTGCATGCGGGTCACGGCCCAGCCCAGGTTGACCGCGGTCGGCCGTGCCGCGGCGAGCGTGCGGCACGCCTCGTCGATCCGTCGCGTGAACTCGGCGCGCGGGACACCCACCGCCGACGTCGCGGCGAGCGCCACGCCGTACGCCGCAGCGATGCCGATCGCCGGCGCGCCGCGCACGACCATGTCGCGAATCGCCTGCGCCACGTCGTCGGCCGTTCGCAGCTCGACCCACGTTTCGATGCGCGGGAGCGCGCGCTGGTCGATCATCCGCACGCCGCGATCCGAACGAACGACAGGTGCGATCATGGGCAGAGGATAGTCGAGGGGCTGTGGTATTGTCGAAACCGCGCATAACCCGCGAGGACGATCATGTCCGATGAGCCGCGCCCGTCGCGCGCCGCGTGGATCGAGGCGGTGGCCCGGGCTCTCGCGCAGGCCCCCGAGCGCCGCGACCGTTTCACGACGACCTCGGGAATCGAGATCGAGCGCGTGTACACCGCGGCCCACTTGGCCGGGCGCGATCCCGACACGGATCTGGGCTGGCCCGGCCTGTACCCGTTCACGCGCGGCGTGCAGCCGACGATGTATCGGGGTCGGTTGTGGACGATGCGCCAGTACTCGGGCTTCGGCTCGGCGGACGAGACGAACCGGCGCTTCCGCTACCTGCTCGACCAGGGCCAGACCGGCCTGTCCGTCGCGTTCGACCTGCCGACGCAGATGGGTTACGACTCGGACCATCCGATGGCCGCGGGCGAGGTGGGCAAGGTCGGCGTCGCGATCTCGTCGGTCGACGACATGGAGACGCTGTTCGCCAGGGTGCCGCTCGATCGCGTGTCGACGTCGATGACCATCAACGCGACCGCGGCGATCCTGCTCGCGTTCTACATCGCCGTCGCGCGCCGGCAGGGCATCGAGCCGCGTGCGCTCGCGGGCACGCTGCAGAACGATCTGCTCAAGGAGTACGTCGCGCGCGGGACGTACATCTACCCTCCGGCCCACTCGCTGCGCATCACGACCGACCTCCTCGCGTACTGCAGCGTCGAGACACCGCGGTTCCACCCGATCTCGATCTCGGGCTATCACCTGCGCGAGGCCGGCGCGACGGCGGTCCAGGAGGTGGCGTTCACGCTGTCGCACGCCGTCGCCTACTGCGAGGCGGCGCTCGCGCGCGGTCTGACGTTCGAGGAGTTCGGGCCGCGGCTGTCGTTCTTCTTCAACGCCCACTCGAACCTGCTCGAGGAGGTGGCGAAGTTCCGCGCAGCGCGCCGGCTGTGGGCGCGGATGGTGCGAGAGCGGTTCGGCGTCACGGACCCCGACCTGGCGCGCCTGCGATTCCACGCGCAGACGGCGGGCTCGACGCTGACGGCTCAGCAGCCCGAGGTCAACGTCGTGCGCACGACACTGCAGGCTCTCGGCGCCGTGCTCGGCGGCACGCAGTCGCTGCACACGAACTCGATGGACGAGGCGCTCGGGCTCCCGACCGAGCGCGCGGTGCTTCTCGCGCTGCGGACCCAGCAGGTCCTGGCCCACGAGTCGGGCGTGTGCGACACGGTCGATCCGCTCGCCGGCTCGTACTACGTCGAGGCGCTGACGAACGCGATCGAGGACGAGGCGCGAGCGACGATCGCGCGGATCGACGCGCTCGGCGGCGCGGTACGCGCGATCGAGCGCGGGGTCCCGCAGCGAGAGATCCACGAAGCGGCCTACGCGTGGCAGAAGCGCGTCGAGTCCGGCGACGCCGTGGTCGTCGGCGTCAACCGCTTCGTCGAAGCCGCGCCTGCCGTGCCCGAGGTGCTGCGCGTCGACGAGCGGCTGGCCCGCGAGCGCGTCGAGCGCCTGCGCGCGCTGCGCGCCGGTCGCGACCCGGCCGCGGTCGAGCGCGCGCTCGGCGCGATCGAACACGCGGCGCGCGGTGACGCGAACCTCGTCCCACCGATCGTCGCGGCCGTGATCGAGCGCGCTACGCTCGGCGAAGTCGCGGACCGCCTGCGCGCCGTGTTCGGCACCCACCGCGAATCCTTCGCCATCTAGCCCGGACGATTCAGCCGGATCCGCTATACTGCGCGGCCGTCCTCGGGTCCGAGGCGGTACCAGCCATGAAATCGTCGTTCGTCCGAAATTTCAGCATCATCGCGCACATCGATCACGGGAAGACCACGCTCTCCGATCGGCTGCTCGAACGAACCGGAGCGATCACCGACCGCGAGAAGCAGGATCAGCTCCTCGACTCGATGGACCTCGAGCGCGAGCGCGGCATCACGATCAAGCAGCACACCGTGACGCTGAACTACCGGGCCCGCGACGGCAAGACCTACCTGCTGAACCTGATCGACACGCCGGGTACGTCGACTTTTCCTACGAGGTGTCGCGCAGCCTCGCCGCGTGCGAGGGCGCGCTCTTGATCGTCGACGCGAGCCAGGGCGTCGAGGCCCAGACCCTGGCCAACGCGCACCTGGCGGTCGACGCCGGCCTCGAGGTCATCCCGGTCATCAACAAGATCGACCTGCCGAGCGCCGACATCGAGCGGGTGAAGGAGCAGATCGAGAACATCATCGGGATCGACACGCAGGCGACGATCGCGGCGTCGGCGAAGGAGGGGCTCGGGATCGACGAGATCCTGGAATCGATCGTGCGCCTCGTCCCCGCGCCGACCGGCGACTACGACGCCCCGCCCAAGGCCCTCGTGTTCGATTCGTGGTACGACCCCTATCGCGGTGTGGTGATGCTCGTTCGAGTCTTCGACGGTGAGTTCCGTCGCGGCCAGCGGATCTCGATGATGCAGACCGGCGGCATGTACCAGATCGAGGACCTGGGCGTGTTCTCGCCCAAGCCCGCCGCGCGGCCGGACCTCGGTGTCGGCGAGGTCGGGTACGTCATCGCGAACGTCAAGAAGATCTCCGACTGTCAGATCGGCGACACGCTGACCGACGCGTCGAACCGCGCCACGGAGCCGCTGTCCGGGTTTCAGCAGGCCAAGTCAATGGTGTTCGCCGGACTCTACCCGACCGATGCCGACCAGTACCATGACCTGCGGGACGCGATGGAGAAGCTGCGGCTGAACGACGCTTCGTTCACGTTCGAGCCCGAGAGCTCGGGCGCGCTGGGGTTCGGCTTCCGCTGCGGGTTCCTCGGCCTGCTGCACATGGAGATCGTCCAGGAGCGCCTCGAGCGCGAGTTCGACCTGGACCTGATCACGACCGCCCCGGGCGTGTCGTATCGCGTGCATACCGTGCGCGGCGAGACGGTCGAGGTCTCGAACCCGACCCGCCTCCCCCCGCGGCAGACGATCGAGCGTATCGAGGAGCCGGTGATCGACGCCTTGATCCTTACGCCGCCGGACTACGTGGGCAACCTGCTCAAGCTGTGCGACGAGCGGCGCGGCATCCAGAAGAAGATGTCGTACCTGTCCCAGACGCGCGTGCTGCTCGAGTACCAGCTGCCCCTCGCCGAGGTCGTGCTCGATTTCTACGACCGGCTCAAGTCCCTGACACGGGGGTACGCCTCGCTCGACTACCACCTTGCCGGGTACGTGGAGAGCGAGATGGTGAAGCTCGACCTGCTGGTCAACGGCGACCCGGTCGACGCGCTCTCGCTCATCTGCCACAGGGACAAGGCTGAGGCCCGCGGGCGGGCGCTCGCGGCCAAGATGAAGGAGCTGATCCCGCGGCAGCTGTTCGAGGTCGTGATCCAGGCCGCGATCGGGGGCAAGATCCTGTGCCGCGAGACGGTGCGGCCGATCGGCAAGAACGTCCTGGCCAAGTGCTACGGCGGCGACATCACCCGCAAGCGGAAGCTGCTCGAGAAACAGAAGGAAGGGAAGCGGCGCATGAAGCGGGTCGGGCGGGTCGACATCCCGCAGGACGCGTTCCTCGCGATCCTCAAGGTCGACTAGACCGCTCCGTTCACGGTACCCTGGGGCCCGGCGTCGTCCGGAGCACAGGAGGTAGGGTCGTGCGTCGAGTCTTGCGAGCGCTCGCGGTGTTCGTGACCCTCGGTCTCTTGGCGGCCTCCCTGCCGGCCCACGCGGCCAAGTACCGCTACGGACGCAAGTCCGGCGACTCGGGTGGGGTGATCGTGTTGCTCGAGGGTGGGCTGTACAATCCGCGCAACACGGATGCGGTCGCGGCGACGATCGAGCGCGTCGAGGACTTCGGGGGCGGCACCAACGAGTTGAGCCCGGTCTTGCCGGTATGGGACGACGAAGCCACGGGCCGGGTCGGGCTGGGGTACGTCTGGGGCGAGGGCCAGCGCCTGATGGCCAGCTACTGGAGCTTCGCCTCCGAGCAATCGGCGGCTGGCGACGGGCCGGACAGCGGGCGCCTGCACTTTGCCGTCGGCCCGCCGATCTTCACCGGGGGCCAGTACGTCGGCGACAACGCCACACCGGGGTTCTTTTCGATCGAGACCGAGGTAGAGGCCGAGGTCATCGATCTCGACTGGAGCCGGTCCTACGACACGTCCGAGTCGTTCCAACTCGGCTGGTCGTTCGGGTTGCGCTACGCAACGTACAGTGAGACGACGCAAGGCGTGTACGACGAGGCCAGCTCGTCGAGCCCGAGCCTCGGGCAGGTGAGGTACGCGGCGTTCAAGTCGAACGAGAGCGAAGCATTCGGCGCCCGCGTGGCCGGCCGCGGCTCGTTCGGAATCGGGTACGGCCTGTCGGTCGAGGGCGAGATCGGCCTGTCGCTCCTCGACAACCAGATCGATTCGCTCTCGCGTCTCGCACCCGTGGGGACCGTGAACCAGCCGACGACCCCGGTCGCGCGAGCCACGGCGTCCGACGACGGCCGGTCGGGCACGATCTTCGACGTGGAGCTGGTGCTCGCCTGGACCGGGCGCGGCGACACGCTTCGGATCTACGGCGGCTGGCGTCAGTCGGTGTGGGACGAGGTCACGCGGGACCTCGTCCGTAACTTCCCGGGCACGAGCGCGCCACTCGAGGACCGGACGAGCGTCACGTTCTCGGGCTACGTCCTGGGCGTTGCATTCCGGCTGTAGCACGGCGGCGCCGCCGTCCCGAATGGCCAGTTTATGGCCCGTTTTCTTGACAAACCCGAGATGCGCGGGTATACCCTCCACGGTTCGTTCGTTGGACCCGGGTCTGCATCTCTCGTAGATACAGTGTTTACAGCGGCTCTGCCACGCGGCTATTCGGATTCCGACGGCTCGCGGGAGGGTTCAACTTGAGGCGCTCCGATCTCCTTGCGCTGGCAGCCGCGGCCCTGCTCGTGCCGTGCGCCTACGCGCAGACCACTCTCTTCGTCGACGACTCGAATTGCCCCGGGCCCGGTACCGGCACGTCGGGCAACCCGTTCTGCCGCATCCAGACCGCGTACGCGACCGCGGCGAACGGCGACGAGATCCGGGTGCGAGCCGGCATCTACACCGAGTGCGTCCGTGCAGCCGACTCCGTCCCGCAGAAGAGCGTTCGTCTCGTCGCCGAGGCCGGCCCGACCGCGACCACGATCGACGCAACGGGCCTGAACTGCGTGTCGGCCGGGGGCTTCCCGACCGGCGCCGTACGAATCGGCGGCTTCGCATCGTCGATCGAGGGGTTCCGCATCATCGGCGGAAGCAACTCGGGCCTCGTGGCGATCGGCGAGGTGACGATCACGAACAACCTCGTCGAGAACAACGCGAGCGGGATCGGGGGCGGGCTCTACCTCTATCCGAATCCCTGCGCCTACGGCGCCGCGGACATCGTCGTCCAGGGCAACACGATCCGGAACAACGCAGCAGTGTTCCGCACCGATCTGCGGCCCGGCATCGGCGGCGGCGTGTACGTGCGGTCGGATGCGCCGGGCGGGACGGGATGCGCCGGCAACGTCACGGTCCGGATCGAGAACAACACGATCGCCGGCAACAACTCGGACGCGTCGGGCGGCGGGATTTTCGCGTTCACGAACTCGGCGCTCGGCCAGACATCGGCGGTCACGATCACCCAGAACACCATCGACAACAATGCGGCGCTCGGCGAGGGTCAGTACACGAACCTCGACTACGTGCTCGGCTTCGGCGGCGGCGTGTACGTCTCGACGTATGGCTATGGCATCGAGACGATCGACGTCACCTCGAATCAGCTGCGCGGGAACTCCTCGCGCTTCGATTTCGGCGGAGGGGTCTCGGCTTCGGTGCAGGCCACGTTCCCGGCCAACCAGACGGTGCGGGTGCAGAACAACACCGTCACGGGAAACGCTGCGGACATCGCCGGCGGCGGGATCGAGGCGTTCTTGACCACGATCGACCTGCCCTCGCCGCAGACGGCTCGCGTCGTCGTCGAGGGTAACACCGTCACAGGCAACACGGCGCGATTCGGCGGTGCGGGCGTCATTGCCCGCGCGTCGGCGGCGCGATCCGCGTCGGGGAACTCCGAGATTCGGCTCGACGGCAACCGGATCTCGGGCAACGCGTCCGAGTTCTTCGGTGGCGGCGTCGAGATCAACGTCTCGGCCGATTCGGACCCGGACGACGGGTTCGGCGCGATCGTTCCCGCGGCGATGAACGTGACGCTCGAGAACAACCGGATCGACGGGAACCAGGCGATCGGCGTTCTTACCTGCAACGGTGGCACCAACGACGGCGGTTTCTGCACGACGAGCGCGAATTGCCCGGGCGGCGTGTGCCAGCCGGACGGCACCGCGGGCGGCGTGTTCGTGCTCCTGAGCTCTCGCGGGGACTCGGTGGCGACGGCGTCCCTGCAGCTCAACACGATCCACGACAACACGATCAACGACCCGACCGGTGTCGGCGGCGTGTACGTCGAAACCGAGACGAGCCTCGACACCGCAGGCACGGAGGGGTTCGCCGCGCTCGAGCTGAGCAGCTCGATCGTGACCGGAAACGACCGGATCGGGGTCGGCGGGCCCAGCCCCGGCTCGCCCGGGATCTTCTCGACCGGCGGCACGGCGAACTTCGACCTCGACATCCAGTACAGCGACTTCTTCGGCAACGCCGGGGGGGATTTCGACACGTGGGTCGTGCCGGGGCTCGCCAACTTGTTCGCGGATCCCCTGCTGAACGCGACGACGCTCGCGCCGGCCGCATGCTCGCCGACGCTCGACACCGCCGACCCCGCGCTGCCGTTCGTGAACGAGGCCGCGCCCGACGGCGGGCGCGCGAACATGGGCCATACGGGCGGGACGGCCCAGGCCACCCCGTCCCTCGCCGATACAGACGGGAACGGCATCGTCGATGGCGTCGACGTCGTGCGCCTGTCGGTGGCGTTCAACTCGACGGCGGGCCAGGCACGCTACAACGCCGCGGCCGACTTCGACTCCTCGGGCATAGTTGAAGGGCCCGATCTGTCGTTCCTCGGCGCCGACTTCGGCAAGTCGTGTCCATGAAGGGCGAGGACCACGAGATGAATCGCAAGCCATTGCACCGCACCGCGGGCGTCGCCCTGCTCGTCGCGCTCGCCGCCACGGCGTTCGCCTGTGGCGGTGGCGGCGGGGGCAACCCGACCCCGCCACCGCTGAACGCGACCTTCACCGCGTCGAACCCGACCCCCGGAGCGAACAGCTTGAACATGACCGGCGCGTCTTCCGGTGCCATGTTCACGGTCAACGTGAACGTCACGACGATCACCGATTTCTTTGGCGCGGGCTTCCGGGTGACATTCAATCCGGCCACCGCGGCGTTCAACGGCATCTCCTCGGACAACTCGATCCTTCCAGCCGGAGCCGAGTTCCGCGGGAGCCTGGTAGGGCCGGGCGAATTGACGGTGGCGGCCACGCTGAAGGGCCAGGTCCAAGGCGTGACCGTGAACGGCACACAGCTCCTCGTCACGCTGATCTTCACCGCGACCGCCGAGACGCCGAACAACCCGTTCACGTTCGGCGTGGCGGTCGACCGCGTGGTCACGACCTGCCCGGCGCCGCCGGGAGCCTGCTCCGACATTCCCGACGCGACGCTGAACTGGATCGGCGGGACGATGTCCGCCTCGCGCTGACCCACGCCGTCCGGCGCGCCCCGGTCCGCCTCCGCGCATCGTCGATCCCTCCGACCGCTCGAAGCCAAGAACCCGATTGGACCGATCGCGGGGCGACCGCTAACCTGGCCCTCACCGATGGTCACGCGTTTCGAGATCGCGACCCGTCCCGATCTGCCAGACCCGCGCGGCGCGTCCGTCGCGCGCAAGATCCGCTCGTTTCTCGGGATCCCCGTAGCGGACGTCCGGACGTGCGACGTGTACAGGACCGACGCCGACCTGAGTGCCGAGGACGCGCGGCGAGTCCTCGACGAGTTCGTCGATCCGGTGCTCCACGTCGGGGCGCTCGGTCGGCTCGACAACGCGCCGTTCGACGTCGTGGTGACAGTCGCCTACAAGCCCGGGGTGACCGACCCGGTCGGCCGGAGCGCGCGGGTCGCGATCGAGGACACGCTCGGCCGCCGGCTGCCGGAGGGCGCGGCCGTGTACTGCTCGCGCCTGTTCTTGCTGGTCGGTGTGGGTCGCGAGGCGGCCCATCGGATCGCCGAGGAGATCCTGGCGAACCCGGTGATCCAGACGGTCTCGATCCAGAACCGCGACGAATGGGCCGGTTCGCCACCCGATCTGGCGGTCCCGCGCGTCGAGTCGCACGCCCCGCCGGCCGTCGTCGAGGTCGCTCTGCCGGCGGACGATGGCGCGCTGCTCGCGCTGAGCCGACAGCGCCTGCTGGCGCTCGACCTGGCCGAGATGCGCGCGATCCGCGAGCACTTCTCCGCGGCGAAGCTCGATCCCGGTCGCGCCGCGGCCGGCCTCGCCGAACGGCCAACCGACGTCGAGCTGGAGTGCCTGGCGCAGACCTGGAGCGAGCACTGCAAGCACAAGATCTTCCACGCCACAATCACGCACCGCGAGACGGGAGGACCGGCCCTGACCGTGCGCTCGCTGTTCCAGACGTACATCCGGCGGGCCACGGCCGAGATCGACGCGGACGCGCGAGCGCGCGAGGGGCGATCGTGGCTCGTGTCCGTGTTCCACGACAACGCCGGCGTCGTGGCGTTCGACGACGAGGCGCACCTCGTCTACAAGGTCGAGACGCACAACTCGCCCTCGGCGCTCGATCCGTACGGCGGCGCGATCACGGGGATCGTCGGAGTCAACCGTGACCCGTTCGGCACCGGCATCGGCGCCGACCTCTTGGTCAACGTCTGGGGCTACTGCTTCGCCCCGCCGACCTGGGACGGCGAGCTGCCACGCGGGCTCCTCCATCCGCGGCGCATCCGCGACGGCGTGCACGAGGGCGTGATCGACGGCGGTAATCAGAGCGGCATTCCGTACGGCCGCGGCTGGGAGCGGTTCGACGCGCGGTTCCTCGGCAAGCCGCTCGTGTTCTGCGGCACGGTGGGCTCGCTGCCGGTGCGCGTCGCCGGACGTCCCGGCGAGTGC
>Ga0247727_10014827_pt1 | contig 12879 bp, 10 predicted proteins | sample WisWelCaveWW1625_FD_202498 | JGI IMG/M metagenome (GOLD analysis project Ga0247727, IMG submission 202498) | Biofilm microbial communities from Wishing Well Cave, Virginia, United States - WW16-25 | ecosystem: Environmental > Aquatic > Deep subsurface > Groundwater > Cave microbial mat | place...
AGCTGGGCGGTGGCATGCGGAGAATCGGCGATGATTTTGCAGTCGGGCATGTCGGGCGCCTTGCGCGCCCGGGCCGCCGCCGGCGCCGGCTTCTTGAACTCGACCAGAATGGCTTTGGTGGCCGCCTTCCCGGTATTCTCTGAGATGTGCGACTGTCCGGCCATGTAAATCACTGAACCCCGCTTCACGTCCGCTGCGGATTGCTCGGACTTGCCGTCGGGCATGGTCCACTTGGTGACGCTGGGCTGCAAGACCACCGCCATCAGGGCTGGATGGGAGTGCATGGCCGTCTTCGACCCTGCGGCCAGGTTGGCTTCGAGAATCCGGACGTTCTCGTTCTCCGTGATCAACTTGTATTGATTACCGGCCACTTTGACGGGGTCCTGCGCCGCGGCGATCATGCTGCCCAGGGCCAGCGCTGCGATTGTCTTCATGTCTAGGTTCCTTTCTCAAGTCGTGATCTGACAGTATACACCCTCAGAAACTCCCAGAAACCAAAGGCTACTGGCTGCGACGAAGCATGCCCCCGATCGTTCCAAGGAATGAGAAGGGCCTTCGTCCGGCAGAGGGGCACAGTGCGCCACCGTCCAAACCTAACACCGGGCCCAGACGGAACTGGAGAGATCGGGTTCCCGGTGGCGACAGCGCGCGGCTGACGAGCCAGCCTGGGTCCGCTCCCTCCCCACTAAAAAGCCGGAAGAGTCTAAAAAATAGACGGCTCGCGGCGGAAATCGGCGACAGTTCCCGTTCTAATAGCTGGGCGTGGACATCGCTCTCTGACGGCGGCGGCTCGGCAAGTTGTTGCCGGCGGCGCACGCAGCAGGAAGCGGTCGAAGGTGCGCCGCGAATGTCATGCTAGTTTGCAGTCCAGCTTGCAACCCAAACCTGCCGACTCTTGGAAGCGTCGGCGGCCGGCCGCCGGAAAAAGGGAACGGCCGGAGCGCCATCCTGCACGATATGGTCGGATCGAGCGCGCGCCTGGAGCAGGTGCTTCAGTTGATCGCCAAGGTGGCGCCCACCGATGCGACCGTGCTGATCGGCGGCGAGACCGGGACCGGCAAGGAGCTGGTGGCGCGGGCGATTCATCGCAACAGCCTGCGGGCCGGCGGCGCTTTTGTCGCCATCAACTGCGCGGCCATGCCCGAGCACCTGCTCGAGAGCGAGCTCTTCGGTCACACGCGCGGGGCGTTCACCGGCGCGGTTGCCGAAAAGAAGGGCAAGCTCGAGATGGCCGACGGCGGCACGCTGATGCTCGACGAGATCGGCGAGATGCCGCTGGCGCTCCAGGCCAAGCTCTTGCGTCCGTTGCAGGAGCAGGAGTTCGAGCGGCTCGGCGGGACGCGGCCGATTCGCGTCAACGTGCGGATCCTGGCGGCGACCAACGCGGAATTGCGCGGAGCCATCGGGCGGGGCGAGTTCCGCCCGGATCTCTACTATCGACTGGATGTCGTTTCCGTCCACGTTCCCCCGCTGCGGGACCGCCGCGAGGACATCCCGGCGCTGGCGGCGCACTTCGTCGAGCAGTCGAGCGCCCAAGCCGGGCGCAAGCCGCCGGCCATCTCGGCTGAGGCACAGGCCTGTCTGGGGAGTTACGACTGGCCCGGGAACGTGCGCGAGCTGCGGCATGCGATCGAGCGCGCGGTCGTGTTGGGGACCAACGGCTCGATCCGGCTGGAGGATCTGCCGAGGACGGTGATCGGGGCGCGAGCGACGCCGTCCCGCCGGGCGTTCGCGCCCGCAGTGCGCGAGTTCAAGAAACAGCTCATCCTGAATGCCGTCTCCGAGTCCGGTGGCTGTTACACGGCCGCCGGAGCGATCCTTGGCATGCATCCGAACAACCTGCACCGTCTGATCCGGAAGCTGAATTTGAAAGACGCCTTGAGGAAGCAGTTTTGAAGAATCCGCGCACAACCGACACTGGTCCCGTCACGGCGAACTGGGCGCTCGCGCCCCCGGCGGCCGACGAGAGCGACCGCGCCGTCGGGTCGCTGGAGCACTTCGGCTGCTCGATGGCGACGCCCGGCAATGGCGGGGATTTCCACGATTTCCTGGAATTGGGGCCGGGACGGCGGGGGATCGTGCTGGGCGACGTGTCCAGCGAGGGGATCCAGGCGGCGTGGTTCGCGGCCGAGTATGTGGATGCCACCCGCTCGCTGCGCTACGCGAATTGCGGACACTACCCTCCGTTTCTGTTGCACGCGGATGGCGCCGTCGACCGGCTGCACGCCACCGCCTCCTTCGCCGGGCTGTCACCCTGGACGCGCGAGACGCCGGAGGTCAGGCTCGGTCCCGGCGATGTGCTGGTGATTTTCAGCGACGGTGTGGTCGAATCGGTGAACCGGGAGGGCGATCGATTCGGCGAACATCGCCTGCTGACACTCTCGAGAGCCCTCCGCCATCGCCCGATGCAAGCAATGGCGGAGGGACTGGTGGCGTGCGTGCGTGTGTTCACGGAGGGAATCCGGCATCACCATCTGACGGTGGTGACGGCGCGGGTTTCGCCGGCCGGATGAGGAAACGGCGCGTCGTGGTATACTTCGGCCCAAGTAGGCGGGTTTTGCCACCATCGAAATGCGCAACTGGCCTTGGAGCACGATCGGTTACGGTCTGGGCGGCACCGCGCTGATCCTGGCGGTCATCTGGGGGGGACTGCACTGGCACGAAATTTCGACAGCGCAGCCGTCGCAGATTCCTTCGGCGCCTCCGGCGCAATTGCCCTTTGGGGTGGCGGCGGAACCCGAGGTTAAGACCAATCCGTTCTTCGAGGTTCTAAAGCTGGTGGTGGCCACCGCCATCGGGCTCGTGGTGACCGCTGTCCATCGCCGCCATCATGGAGACAAGCCGCTCAACAAGACGTTCGCCCAGGCGCAGGTCCTGATGTGCGTGGCCGCGGCGCTGATGATGATCATTATCGGCAGCAACGTAGCGCGCGCACTGGGCGTGGCTGGGGGCGCGAGCCTGGTCCGGTTCCGGACGCCGGTCGAGGACCCCAAGGACGCCACGATTCTGTTCCTGCTGCTCGGACTGGGGATGGCGAGCGGAATGGGCAACTTCGCGGTGGCCGGGTTGGGCGCGGCCTTTCTCTGCCTGACGCTGGTTGGCCTGGACCTGATGGCCGAGGAAAAACCCCGGTTGATGATGCTGGACGTGGTCGCCACCAGCCCGGCGTTTCCCACCGAGCACGTTCACACGGTTCTGGGGAGCGTGGTGGACTCGTTCGAGCCGCGCGAAGTGATCGAAGGCAAGGAGGCGGCCCGCAAGTACATTGTCCACCTGCGGCCAACAACGTCGCTGGCCTACATCAGCCAGGAACTGATGAAGGAAGGAACAGCCGGAATCAAAACAGTCTCCTGGGGGCAACCAAAGAAAAGTGAGTGACGCGCAGCCCTCCCCCAGGCGGTTCTCGCCGGCTGCCGACAACGAGTTGCCGCCGGAGCGAGTGGTCCTGGCTCCGCACAAGCGCCGCGACGCGGTCCTGGAAGTGATCCGGGCGGCCCGGCGGAAGCTGGTGCTTTCCTTGTTCCGTTGCGACGATTTCGAGGTGCTGGACGAAGTCAGCGAGGCGCTCGAGCGAGGCGTCCATGTCCGGATACTGATCACGCCGCGGGCCAAAGGCTGGGGCAAGCGGCTGAAGAACCTCTGGACGCTTCTGGAAAGCATGGGCGCCGAATTGCGGCGATACAGCGGCGTGCGGAAGTATCACGCCAAGTACATCGTTTCCGACGACGGGCCGGCGCTGGTGGCCTCGCTGAATTTCACCCGGAAATGTTTCCACAAGACGTGCGATTTTCTGGTAATCACCCACGATCCGGAGGTCGTCTCGGGCCTCCAGCGGCTGTTCGACTTCGACTGGGAGGCGAGGCAGGGACCGCTTCCGGAGGGACTCGGCGAGCGGCTCCTCGTCGGTCCCGACCAGGCGCGGGAGCGGATCCGGCTGTTGCTGGGACGGGCGCGCGGCCGGCTGAGGATTATCGACCACCGGGTCACCGACACCGATGTGGTCTACCTGCTGAACGCGCGGCGCGCCGAGGGCGTCACGATTCAGGTGCAGGGGCGGGGCTCGCTGAACGGATTGCGGTCGCACGGCAAGCTGATCCTGGTCGACGATGGCCTGGCGCTCACCGGCAGCATGTCGTTGTCGACGGCCGGGATGACCGGACGCCGCGAGGTCTCGCTGCTGATCCGCGATCCGCAATGCCTCCGGCATCTCCAGGATTTCTTCGACACAGTGGCGGTGGCCGGCCTCAGCGAGGATTTGACGCCGGCGCCGGGCGAGGACGAGGAAGAAGACGACGAGGAAGACGCGGAGGAACCCGATTGATGGCACGATGGATCCCGGCGGGGGTGGCGCTGCTGGCGGTGATGGCGAGCCTCCCGGCAGCCGGACAGCAGCAGGAGGCGGAGGAAGAGAAGCAGGGCCGTCGACGGTTCCGCTTCACCTTCACGAAAAAGGAAAAACGGCCCTCGATCCGCTGGAGTCGCATCATTCGCGCCGACTTCCGGGTCAAGTTCCAGACCGATTTCCGCACCTTCGACCCGGAGGATCGCAACGACGAAGCGCTGTTCGATTTCAACCGCAGGAGGGTCGGGGTGCAAGGCGTCTTTCTGCGGCATTTCGAGTTCGAGGTCGAACGCGATCTGCCGTCGATCGAGCTGGGCCCGCCGCCGCCGGTTTCCGAGATACCGGAGCCGGAGAGGACGCCCTGGCGGGATGTGTTCGTGAATTTCCGCTATCTGCGCCGGTTTCAGATCCAGGGCGGCTATTTCAAGGTTCCATTCAGCTATGACCAGCTCACCGGTCCCAACAACCTGGATTTCGTGTATCGGTCCCGGCTCGCCGACCTGCTCGCGCCGGGGCGCGACCTCGGCCTGGTGGCCCACGGCCGGCTGTGGAACCGGCTGGTCAACTACGAGCTGGGCATCTTCCGGGAGGATGGCGAGAGAGCGCGGGCCGACAACATCGGCACGGGCGAGCGGACGTTCGCCGGCCGGCTCACCGGATCGCCGCTGCGGCTCATCCACGCTCCGCCGATTCTGAAAGATCTTCACGTCGGCGTGGCGGTCGCCTCGAGCAACGTCATCGCCGGCGTCGATCCGCCCAAGGGGTTTCGCGGGCGGACCCCGGCGAGGGAGCAGTTCTTCGAGAGGTTCTTCGTGAACGGAAACCGCCGCCGGATCGGGACGGAGCTGGCTTGGCTGCCCGGTCCCTTCGGGATCAAGGGCGAATACGTGACCGTGAGCGACCAGCGCCTCGGCCAGGGCCTTCGCAGCAACGATCTGCCGAACCTTCTCTCACGCGGCTGGTACCTGAGCGGCACCTGGTGTTTGACCGGCGAGAGCAAGGGCTCGGGCATCGAGCCCAAAAGAGAGTTCATCACCGGCGGGGGGATTGGCGCGGTCGAAATCGCCGGCCGCTTCGAAGCATTACGTTTCGGCAGCGCCGCGCATGAAGGCCGTCCGTCGCGCGGCACGCGCGCTGCCAACATCCTCGGCAACAGCGACCGCATCTGGACGTTCGGCGTCAACTGGTTCGTGAACCGCTGGAGCAAGATCCAGTACAACGCGGTCCGGGATAAGATCGAGGACACGCAGGCGTTTCGCGCGCCGATTCGCGGGCGGAGCACGTATTGGATGCACGCGGTGCGACTCCAGTTTGTGCTGTAGCGGCTGGCGAGGGACTTTCGCCGCCGACTCAGCCGGCGTGGGCCACCGGCACCTGCTCGACGATCTCGATTCCGAAGCCTTCCAGCGCGACGACTTTGCGCGGATGGTTGGTGAGCAGGCGAATGGTATGCAGGCCGAGATCGGACAGGATCTGCGCGCCAATCCCGACTTCGTGCTGGAGGAGCCGCTGGCCGTCGGGGGTGGCCAGGTGCATGAACTCGCGGCCATGAGACACCAGGCTCGGAGCGCCTTCCTCATCCGGCTGAAAGCGCAGACCCGCCCCGGTATGATGAAGGTAGACGAGCACGCCAAGCCCTTCACCGGCGATCCGGCGAAGCGAGGCGTCGATCAGCCGGCCGCAGTCGCAGTCGAGCGATCCGAAGACGTCCCCGTAAGCGCACCGGGAGTGCATGCGCACCAGGATCCGCTCGCGCCCGGCGACCTCGCCGCGGATCAGCGCCAGGTGTCGCTCCGGGTCGATCGAGCTGCCGTAGGCGATCGTGCGGAATTCTCCGAAAGCGGTGCGGAGCGAGCCCTGGCCGAGGCGGCGGACGATGCGCTCATTATGGAGGCGATACCGGATGAGGGCGGCCACCGAGATCATCTTGATCTCGTGACGGCGGCAGAATTCAACCAGGTGCGGCACGCGGGCCATGGTGCCGTCCTCGTTCATGATCTCGCAGATGACGCCGCCGGGCGCGAGGCCCGCCAGCCGCGACAGGTCGACGGCGGCTTCGGTCTGCCCGGCGCGCACCAGCACGCCACCCTCGCGCGCGCGGAGTGGAAAGACGTGGCCGGGACGGGCGAGATGCTCGGAGCCCGAGTCGGGGCACATGGCGACGCGAATGGTGCGCGCCCGGTCGGCGGCGGAGATCCCGGTGGTGACGCCGGCGCGCGCATCGATGGCTTCGCAGAAGGCGGTTCCGAACGCCGAGGTGTTGTGCGACGCCATCGGCCGCAAGTGCAGTTGATCGCACCGCTCGGCGTCCAGCGCCAGGCAGATCAGCCCGCGGCCGTGGGTGGCCATGAAATTGATGATCTCCGGGGTGATCTTCTCGGCGGCCACCGTCAGGTCGCCTTCATTCTCACGGTCTTCGTCATCGACGACGACCAGCATGCGGCCGGCGCGGAACTCCTCGATGGCTTCGGCAATGGAGGCGAATGACATGGACCGTTTTCCTCCACTATACCGCCCGGCGGACGCTGGCCCGGCGGCTTACAATTACGGGTTGGTGACGGAGTAAAGACTATGAACCGAAGAAGCTTCCTCCAGGGTGCTGCTGCGGGAGCGGCGGCTCTCGCGCGGCCGGCCCGGGCGCGGGCGGCCGCAGCCGATCTCGAGGCCATCCGCGCCGAGATCGGGAAGCGTCACAAGGAGGCGGTCCAGCGGCTCCAGGAGTGGATCCGCCAGCCGTCGATCGCCGCCGAGAACCGCGGGATCGAGGAGTGCTGCGATCTCACCATGCGCCTGTTCCGCGAGGCCGGATTCAGCACGGTCGCCAAAATTTCCACCGACGGGCTGCCCGGCATCTTCGCCACGCTCGACGCCGGCGCCCCCCGCACCCTGGGTCTGTACTTCATGTACGACGTGAAGCAGGTGGATCCGGCCGAGTGGTCCTCGCCGCCCTGGGCGGCGGCGCTCGTCGACAGGCCCGGGCTCGGCAAGGTGCTCATGGGCCGCGGCGCCGTCAACACCAAGGGACCCCAGGCCGCGTTCCTCGCCGCGCTCCACGCCGTCCGCGGCGCGGGCCGAACGCTCCCCATCAACCTTGTGATGGTGGCCGAGGGCGAAGAGGAGATCGGTTCGCCGCACTTCCCCCAGATCGTGCGCCGGCCGGAGGTCGAGGCCGCGCTCAAGGGTTGTGTCGGGATCTTCATGCCGTCGGCGGCCCAGGGGCTCGACGGCGCCGTAACCATGACCCTTGGCGCCAAGGGCGTCATCGAGCTGGAGCTGGTCTCAACGGGGGCGCGCTGGGGCCGCGGGCCGCGTCAGGACATCCACTCGAGCAACAAAGCGCGCGTGGACAGCCCGGCGTGGCGCCTGGTCGAGGCGCTCGTGACGCTGGTCTCGGCGGACGGCAACGACCCCGCCATCGACGGCTTCGCCGACAAAGCCCGGCCTCTCTCGGCCTCCGAGAAAGCCATGATTGCCGAAGCGTCGCGCCGCCTCGATGAGGGCTCGGCGAAGAAGCTGCTGGGCGTCACCCGCTGGGTCCGTGACGTGGGCTGGCGCGAGGCGCTGGAACTGCTGATGTCGCGGCCCACGGTCAACATCGAGGGCCTGGTCGGCGGGTACACCGGGCCGGGCGGGAAGACCATCCTGCCGCACCGGGCGGTTGCCAAGCTCGATCTGCGGCTGGTGCCCGACATGACCGCCGCCGGGGCGCTGGATGCGCTCAAAACCCACCTCGCCAAGCGCGGCTTCGGCGACATCGAGGTGAATATGACTGGCGGGTACGACCCCACCAGCACGCCGCTCGACACTGCGCTCATCCGGGCGGCGGCCGCGGTCTACCGCCGGGGTGGCATCGACCCGGTCCTGTTGCCGCGCAACGCCGGCTCGTGGCCTGGTTACGTCTTCACCGGCGAGCCGCTCCGCCTGCCCGCCGGCCACTTCGGCCTCGGCCACGGCGGCGGCGCGCACGCGCCGGATGAGTACTACGTCATTGAGTCGAAGAACCCGAAGATCCGGGGCCTGGACGGCGCGGTGGCTTCATACGTCGAGTACCTGTACGAGGTGGCCGCCGCGAGCTGAGCCGGTTCAGAAAAGATGAGCCTCCGGCCGCCTGGACCTGGCGGCCAAGACCTGACCGGCGCGAAGCAGGCGGGCTACTGCACTTTGCCCAGGTATTTATCGAGCCAGCCCAGGACCTCGCGCATCATTTCGGCGCGGTTGAGGCTGACGTCGTGGGCGGTGTCGAACAGCACGTGGCGCTTGTCTTTCTCGGACATCCCGAGCAGCCGGAACAATTGCTTCTGCGAGTCCTCGACCGGGAAGGTGAAGTCGTGGCGGCCGTTCAGCATGAGCACCGGGGCGCGCATTCGGGGGGCGAAGTTGATGACGTCGGCTTCCGGCAACGGCCGGGACGCGAAGGGCAAACCGCCGTCGATGTAAACGATCGCCTTGAACCGCTCCTCGAGCGATGACCAGACCACGCCTTGAGCCGATCCGTAGCTGACCCCCATGTAGGCCAGCTTGTTCCGGTCGATCTCATGGCGGGTCTCCAGATAATCGACGGTTCGCGCCAGGTCTTTGTAGAACTGTGTGATGAGATCCCGGTGCTGGATCGTTCCGGCCGGCGGGCGGCGCAGGAATCGCCGCTCGTACATTCCGATGTAAACCGGGCAAACGACGACGCGTCCGCTCTTGACGATGAAGTCGAGGCGGTTGAATGCGGGCTGCGTGTCGCTTGAAGACAAGTCAAAGGCATTGGCCCCGGGGCAGAACACCACGGCGTGAAAAGGAGGCCTTGCGCTCTTGGGAATGAAGATGTGCACCGGCACCCGCTCGCTGCCATAGGCTGCGTCAAAGCTTACTTTCTCCTTTCTCCAGTGCTCCGAGCCGTCATCGGCGGATTCCATCTTGGGATTGAGGTCGGTGCGGTCGTAGGCGTAGAGGCGCCGGTACTGCCGGAAAACTTCGTCGGAAGCGGGTTTCTCCTTGGAGTAGTCGCGTGGGGATCGCACGATGGGCGCGGTCAGTGCTCCTGCGAGCGGGCCGCCATAAAGCGCGCAACGGACACCGTTGACTGGCGAGCGATCGAACGGAGAGCGGGCGTCGGCGTCATTGAACTGGTAGGGCTGATCGCGAAAGCTGCCGCCCAGGATAAAGTGCATTCCACCGCCCGCTTCGTTCCAAAGCCATTCCTTGACGTTGCCGGCCATGTCGTAGGCGCCGAACGGGCTGATTCCCTGATACTTGCCGACTGGCGCCGGGGCCGTTCCGGAGAAATTGCTGGCAGGAACAATCAGAGGCGCCGCGCTCCGGTCCGCGGCTCTGGACCAGTGGGCCAGGGTAGGCAGGCTCTTGCCGGCAAACTCACAGTAGGCCACGGCTTCAAACCAGCTCACGCCGCCGATCGGGAACTCGGCCTGACCATTGGGAAACCGGCCGGCCTCCCAGGTGGCGGGGCCGGGACGGCCGGTCAGGTCCCGAAATTCGCCCACGGCTGCCTCCCTGCTTAGCTCATGGCCGTCTCTGACAAACTTGTGCTTCCAGAAGTCAGGATTCTGATACCCACCCTTATCGACAAACTCCTGGAACTGGCGGTTGGTGACTTCATACTGGTCGATGAAATAGGCGTCGAGCGAATACGGCCCCACCGTGCCCACCTGACCGATGGTCTGCTGGAACGTGCCGGCCGGCAACCGCACCATTCCGGCCGGCGTTGTGCCTTCAGGTTCGAGCTTCACTTCGAGGGGAAGGACCGAATGCCGGGCGCCAAGCATGGCTCCAAACCCGGCCTTGGACACCCGCCATCGGATATAGCCGCGCGGAATACGGGCCTTGCTAATCGGCGAAGGGCCCAGGTTCAACCAGGAACCCTCGCCGGCGTTGTACGCGATGACCTCGACCAGGGCGCCGGGCGGATCGGTGCGTACACTGATCTGGTAGCTAATCTCGTCCCACAGTTTCTTCAGCGCGGCATCGTTTGGAATGGACTGCTCGGCTTGCCTGGCCAGGGAGTAGGCGGTCCAGAAATCGTTCTTGCCGGCCAGGCGCGTGATCTCCGGCAACGCCTGCTCGCGCGCCCAGCGCGCCTTGGACGCTCGCTGGAGGAGCCATCCGGCCAGGGCGGCGAGCGCCAGAATGAGGACCGCCGCCGGCGCGAGCACCTTTGGCCGCGCGATGACGCTTTTCCAATCGGCGGGCGCGGCCACGGGCGCGCTGGTCCGGGCCAGGTAATCCGCCAGATCGCGCTCCATCTCGACGCCCGAGGCGTAGCGCCTGGCCGAGTCCTTCTGGAGTGCGCGTGAAATGACGTGATCGAGGTCTTCTGACGCCTCGGGACGCACCTCGCGTAGCGGCTTGGGCGAGTCCTGCGTGATGGCCCGCACCAGCGCTCCCGCGTGCTGGCCTCGGAAGGGGAGCTCGCCGGCCAGCATTTCGTACAGCACCACACCCAGGCTCCACACGTCGGTTCCCGCGTCGACCGCCTGGCCCAGCGCCTGCTCGGGCGACATGTAGGCCGCGGTGCCCTTGGTGGTCCCGACGAGCGTGGCCGTCGCCTCGCTGACCTTGGCGAGGCCGAAGTCGATGATCTTGGCGACGCCATCCTTGGTGTAGATGATGTTGCCGGGCTTGATGTCGCGGTGGACAATGCCTTGCGCGTGCGCTCTGGCCAGCCCGCGGGCGATCTGGAGCGCGATATCGACGGCATCGCTCACCGGCAGGCCGGTGGCGACCTTGTCGACCAGCGTCTCGCCGGCCGCACTTGCCGCGGCGATTCTCTGCTTGAGCGTTTCGCCCGGATAGTAGGCCATGGCGATAAACATCTGGCCGTCGGAGGTCTCGCCGACTTCGTGGACCACGCCGATGTTGGGATGATCCAGCGCCGACGCGGCGCGGGCCTCGTGGAGGAAGCGGTGCTTCTCGTCGAGGTCGGCGCTAAGGTGCGGCGGCAGGAACTTCAGCGCGACGATTCGGTCAAGCTGCGTGTCGCGAGCCTTGTAGACGACGCCCATGCCACCGGCGCCGATCTGCTCGATGATCTCGTAGTGCGACACCGTCCGGCCAACCATGGATTACTCAGCGATATCATATCAGCGCGGAGCCTATTTCCCAAGCACCCAGCGCACGGCGTTCAACACCAGCCGCCGGAGCACCTCGCCCTGGAAATCCTCGGGATGGCCGAGCGAGGTGTAGAAGACCCTGGCGCCGTTGTGCGCGCGCGTCCAGGCGACCGGGTTGTCGACGCGTTCGGCGCGCCGGCTCGGTCCCACCGAGCGGCCGACCAGTAAAGGCCGGGCGTCGGCGGCGATCGGCAGGACATGGTAGAGCCACGAGCGGCAGGTGAACTCGGCGGGGATCCCTTCGAGGATCGGACTGCCGGCGGCGCCTTCCGCAACGCCGACAACGGTGCTCGACTCGTGTCCGTAATGATAGCGCCAGGGTGCGCCGAGCACCGTCTCGCCGAACTCCTTCCAGTTGTTGAACGCATGGGTGGTCGTGCGCAACGCGACGACCGGCTTGCCGGAGTCGAAAAAAGCCCGGATGCGGTTCATCTGTTCCCCGGAGAACAGCCGGAAACGGAGATACAGAACCACCGCATCGGCTGTCTTCAGCGCCTCGAGGCCGGGGAGATTGTCTTCGCCGGCCGAGAACAGCGTCGTCGTGCGCATCCCGTGACGGGATTCGAGCTCGCGCGCCAGCGGCGGCATCGTCAGCTCGGACTTGTACTCGGTCTCGCCGATCAGGAACACAACGTGGGGACGAGTTTCAGCGGCCGCGGCCGCCAGAAAGATCGAGGCGAGAACAGGGAATCGCATGGCAAGGCTGATTATAACCGGTGTGGCGGGACCGGGTCGGCGGGCGCCGCGGGTGCCACCCGGTCTGCTGTGGGCTTCAATGGGGCCGCGATCACGTGATCGCGGAAATAGCTGCTCGCGCACCCTATTCAATTGGCAAAGACCTACCACCCGGTTTTCGAGCGGCGTTGGCTACCGGGCAATCTCTTCGACTCAGCTTCTCTTCGCCGCCGAATAACTGATGGATTTTCAACCTCATATTATCCGCTCCGCCCTTTCAGCGTCGCCGCGGCAAAGCCTCAAGAAATTAGCTCACTCGCCGCGCCTACGCAGGCTTGCCGAAAGGACACAACCTAACCGCAGAATGCCGCAATCCGGGCCTGAACGTCACGCATTGAAGCCAAACGTCGCGCCTGCATCATTTCCACGTCCAACGCCGTGCACGGCTGTGCGGCGAGCTTCGGTAGAAGATCCGTCCCAGCTATGAGCCGTACATCACGTTCCCTCGCGGCGCGCCGAGCTCGCGGCGTTAAAGAACCGTTCGTCACAAGCGTCAGACGAAATACAACACTCCGTGCAAGCTGAAGAAATCGCCGTGAACGGTAACCGTCAAAGGCCTGGAGGCATGAAAATTATCACGGTTCGATTCCTACGCGGCTCTCCGGAGAGCGCCGGCTCGGTGGCGTCGCCGATGAGCATCGCGCCGCGTGGGGCCAAGGGGCTGGGCACCGAGAGTTGACTCAGGTC
>Ga0247727_10014828_pt1 | contig 12879 bp, 13 predicted proteins | sample WisWelCaveWW1625_FD_202498 | JGI IMG/M metagenome (GOLD analysis project Ga0247727, IMG submission 202498) | Biofilm microbial communities from Wishing Well Cave, Virginia, United States - WW16-25 | ecosystem: Environmental > Aquatic > Deep subsurface > Groundwater > Cave microbial mat | place...
CGAGGGGCTCGTCGCCAACTTGGGACATGGGCTGCTCCTCGGGAGCCTCCATTGCCGTCGAAGCCCTCTGGAACGCCGCCAGCTCATTACCGGTCTGGGCCAAAAGTCGCTCTTCGGCAGTCTCGGCCCACCGCCACGCGAAATCCGCCCCGAAGTCGCCGGTAATGCCATCGATTCGGAGGAGCGTCCACCCTCCGCACACAAGCAGGATTATTGCGACCAGCGCCGCGCGCCGAGGACCCTCAGAAAGGCGCCGGCTGGTCACCGCCCAGACGACCAGGGCTAAACTCATAACCGGAATGGCGTAGACGGTGAAAAACATCCCCTGGCCCGCCGTCGCAATCGACTTGTGGATGATTTGCGAGGTCACGACCAGCGCGACGATGATCAGAACAATGGCGCCTACGCGCTCGGCCCAGGGCGCCCGGCTAAAGAACAGCCACCACACGACGATTGCTAACCCGCCACCGAAGACGCCACCCATGAACCCAAAGTACAAAGCATCCGGCGCGAAGATAGGGACGACATACCTGGCCAGCCACATGAACATGACAATAACCACGCCGGGCCACAGCCGGAGCGGTTTCCGCGGAGTCGGTTCACCGGTCTTTCTTTTTAACATGGTCTTCTCCTCATAGCTTATTTGGGTAATGTAACAGTTTGGAACTCTTTGTCAAGTTTTGCAATCACTTTTTGTTTTCCTCTTCCAACGCCACTGCGAGTTCGCGGACGCTGCGCCGGATTTCAGCCGCGTTCACGGCGGCGAATCCCAACTGCAATCCTTCTTGCGCCATTCGTCTGCGGTTGTAGCGGTTCAATGGAGTCACTTCCACATTGCGCGCAGCCGCAGCCTTTGCCGCCGCTTCCACATCGATTCCATCGCACAACCATCCCACAGTTTGCAAGCCGGCCTCGATGTTTGAAATCTCCAGCCATCCCGCCAGTCTTTGCCGCGCGGTGATGAGTTCACTCATACTTGCGCGCCAACGATTCGTGCAATCATTTGCCTCGCTCTCGATTTTAATTTTTCTCAAACACCACCGGCACGCGCACCGTCGCCGCCACCGGCGCGCCTCTTTTGCGGGCCGGCTTCCAGGTGACGCGCGCCACCGCCAGCATCGCCTCGGAATCCATTCCCGCAAATCCGGAGCTTTGCGCAATTTTGGTCGCAATCACGCGGCCGCCGGCGTTGATGGTCGCTTCCACCACGACCCAGCCTTCTTTATTGCCTTTTGAAACTTCTTCCGGTTCGCGCACTGCCGCTTGAATGGCTTCCGCTCCTCCAATCGGTTCCGGCGGCGCATCGATATTGCGCGAAACCGTTTCTATTTTGTCAAGCGGTAACGGCCCCTGATCCTGGGTTTGGTGATTGGTTTTTCGATTGGCGGCGCAGCCCGATAACGCGAGCACCAGCAGGAAATGAATTGCGGATTTCATGCCTTCCTTCCTTGGTAAGATTGAGAAAATGGCTTGCAACTGCCAGCCCGATTTTATAAATTGACTTGATTCAAAACATAATGAATTTCAAAACAAAAGCAAGGCCGAAAAACAAACGATGCTTCGCTTCTTGATCGTCATTGTGGTTGCCGGCGTAATCTTTGTTCTGCTGGTGCGCTTATTTGAACGCCAAATGGTTTTCTTTCCGAGCCAATATCCGGCAGGATTTTGGCAAGCGCAAAACCACACCGATCTCAATATAAATGATGTTTGGTTTGCTGCTGAGGGCGTGAAGCTTCATGGCTGGTTCGTGCCACATGCGCAGCCGATTGCCAGCTTGCTGATGTGTCACGGCAACGCTGGCAATGTGAGTGACCGTTACGAATGGCTGGCAAGGTTGCATCGGCAAGTGCCGGTGAATATTTTTATATTTGATTATCGCGGCTATGGTCGCAGCGAAGGCAATCCAACTGAGGACGGTTGCTATCGCGATGCAGTGGCGGCTTTGAATTGGTTGTCGGCGCAAAGTCCGCCGTTGCCGATCATTATGCACGGCCACTCGCTCGGCAGCGCGGTTGCCGTCGAGCTGATTCATCGTTTGCCGGATCAAGCGGCAGGAATTATTCTCGAATCCAGTTTCACCAACGCCGCCGATATGGCGCGTTTGATGTTCGGGCCGATTCCGTTGCACTGGCTGTCAAGCATGAAATGGGAGAGTGATGAAAAAATTAGCGCGATCACGATTCCGAAACTGTTTATACACGGCCAACATGATTCGATTATTCCGCTCCGGCTTGGGCAAAAACTTTTCGAGGCCGCCGCGCCGCCGAAAGAGTTTGTCGTGTTGCCAAACGCCGATCACAATGACACGTTTGCGGCAGGCGGAGAGGAATATTATCAGGCCATTCGTAAATTTGTTGAGCATTGTGTATCGATGGCAACAACGAATATTTAGCAACTTTCATTATGCCCGCCTCAGAACAAAAAACTCTTTTCTCCTCGCGCTTCAAATGGAATTTGCAAACGAATCGTTTGAGTTTGCTCTTGGAAGAAAAACGCCGGCGCGGCGAAAGAATTCTTGATCTCACCGAGTCGAATCCGACCGCCGCCGGTTTTAATTATCCCGCTGATAATATTTTGCCAGCGCTCGCGCAAGCACAAGCTTTGCACTATGAGCCGAATCCGCGCGGCCTCCTCGCTGCCCGGCAAGCCGTGGCCGAATATTATCGGCAGCGCGGCCGTGAAATTGATGTCGAGCGAATTCATCTCACCACCGGCACGAGTGAAGCCTATGCGTTTCTTTTTAAATTGCTCACCAATGCCGGCGATAATGTTCTCGTGCCGCAGCCGAGTTATCCGTTATTCGATTTTCTCGCCGGCTTTGAAGGCGTCGAGCTTGCGCCTTATCGGTTGGTTTATCATCAAAAACAGGAAGAGTGGCGCATCGATTTTGATTCAATGGTCGACGCGATTAGCCGGCAGACCCGTGCTATCATTTTAGTCAATCCGAACAATCCCACCGGCTCTTTTCTCAAACGTGATGAGCTGGCAAAATTAATTCAAATTGGTATTGAGCATCAACTGGCGCTCATTGTTGATGAAGTTTTCTCCGATTATGTTTTTTCATCTCATCCGGCGCGCGTCGAGACGCTGATCGGCGTCTCCGAAGTGATGACATTCGTGATGAGCGGCCTCTCGAAAATTCTCGGCCTGCCGCAAATGAAGCTCGGCTGGATCGTCGTGAACGGCCCCGAAGCCTTGCGCCGGCAAGCGCGGGAATATCTCGAGCTGATGGCGGACACTTATCTTTCGGTCAGCGCGCCCATTCAACGTGCTGCGCCGGCATGGTTGGCGACGAAAGCAGATTTACAAAACCAAATCGGCGCGCGAGTTAAATCGAATCTAACTTTTCTTCAAAAACATCTTGCTGGTGATCCGAATTGCCGCTTGCTTTCAGCCGAAGGCGGTTGGTATGCGATACTCAAAATGCTCGCCCCGTTTTCGGAAGAGGATTTCATTCTGGCCTTGCTCGAAAAAGACAACGTGCTGGCCCACCCCGGCTACTTTTTTGATTTTCCCCAAGAAGGTTTTTTGGTGTTCAGCCTTTTGCCGGCGCCGGAAATTTTTGGTGAAGGAATCCGGCGCTTGTTGAAGCGTTTATAAAAATGGCATGGCGTCGTCTTTTGCTGGCTTCGTGCCTTTGTGGTTTAAATTTTTTAACGGGCGAGTTGGCTATTCAACTACGGAGGATGAAACATGACGGCCTTTCTCAAAACAGCCGAAACCTTCGCAACCGGGGCGCAAACATTGCCTCGACGTTATTTCACCGCGCCGGAGATTTTCACAGAAGAACTGGAGCGCATTTTTGCGCGACAATGGATTTGCGTCGGGCATCAAAACCAAATTGCCAATCCGGGCGATTACTTTGTGCGCAATGTCGCCGGCGAGAGTTTGATTATTCTGCGCGATCGCAGCGGAGAAATTCGCGGATTCTACAATCTGTGTCGCCATCGCGGCACGCGGATTTGCGAAAACAACGGCGGCCGGTTTCACGAGTCGATTCAATGCCCGTATCATGCGTGGACGTACGGCCTCGACGGGCGCTTGATCGGCGCCCCGCACATGAATCGAGTCGAAGGTTTTGACAAGGCAAACTATTCGCTGCACGCGGTGAATCTCGCGTTGTGGGAGGGTTTTATTTTCGTCAATTTAATGCCAGAACCCGAACCGTTCGAAACAGCGTTTGCGCCGCTGATTAAAAAATTTTCGCAGTGGAATCTGCCGAAATTAAAATCGGCCAAACGGATTGAATATGAGGTGGCCGCGAATTGGAAATTGATTTTTGAAAATTATTCGGAGTGTTATCATTGCCCGCTGGTGCATCCGACGCTGGCGAAATTAACGCCTTATGATCAGGCGGAAAATGATTTGTACGAAGGCCCGTTTCTCGGCGGGTTCATGCCCATTCGCAAAAACGGCGGCAGCCTGACGATGAGCGGGAATAGTTGCGCTCTGTTGGTATATGAGAGCGGCGCAGAAAATGATTTGGTTTACTATTATTCGATTTTTCCCAACATGCTGTTGAGTATGCACCCGGATTATGTGATGGTGCATCTCCTCTGGCCGCAGTCGCCGGATCGCGTGACGATTTTTTGCGATTGGTTCTTTCATCCCGACGCCTTTGGCCGCTTCGACTTCAATCCGAACGACGCCATCGCGTTTTGGGATATGACCAATCAGCAGGATTGGCACGTATGTAAATTGAGCCAGCAGGGCATTTCGTCGCGGATGTATCGCCCCGGACCTTATTCCCCGCGCGAGAGCATTCCGGCGGCATTTGATCGGGAGTATTTGCGGGTGTTCGAGGAAGCGAAGGAATAAGGAAGCGTCATTCTCGAGGAATCTTTTTGCTTTCAAGCAATGCCCTGGAATCGGAAAAAGATTCCTGCTGAATGACATTATTCGAAATTTCAACATTTCTCTCTCACTCCCAGCCCCGGCGCTTCCGGTAGAGTCATTTTTCCGTTTTGCATTTGCACGCCGGCAAACGGATCATTGCTGATGAGCAAATGCCCGTCGAGATCGGCATAATCCACCAGCGGCGCGAGATGAGCGGCGGCGGTGATGCCGACCGAGCTTTCGATCATGCAGCCGAGCATGATTTTGAGGCCGAGGGCGCGAGCCAGATAAATCATCCGCAGCGCTTCCTGCAAGCCGCCGGATTTCATCAGCTTGATATTGACGCCGTCGTACGCGCCCGCGAGCGCCGGCAGATCGCGCGAAGTTTTAGAATCTTCATCGGCGAACAACGGCATTTTGATTTGACGCTGCTGCAATTGTTGGCGCAGCCAGCGCACGTCGTCGAGCCGTCCGGCCGGCAGCGGTTGCTCGACGAATTCAACGTTGAATGGCGCCAGCCAGGAAATTTTTTCCAAAGCCTCTTCTTTGCGCTTCCAGCCTTCATTCGCATCGACGCGCAGCGGTTTGGCCGTCACCTCGCGCACCGCGCGCATGATCTCCTCGTCCCGCGCCGTGCCGAGCTTGATTTTCAAAATGGGAAATTCTTCCGCTGCGCGAATTTTTTGCTGCATCATCTCCGGCGTGTCGATGCCGATGGTGAATGACGAAATCGGCGTTTGCGTTGGATTGAGTCCCCACAATTTGAACAACGGCAAGCCGATTTTTTTTCCCGCCCAATCCATCAGCGCCATGTCGAGCGCGGCTTTGGCGGAATTTTGGCCCTCGCAAAGATTTTGTAAAGCCGCGGCGATTTCTGCAAAATGCAGCGGATCGGCCTTGGCAAAAAGCGGCTTCGCGCTTTCGATGGCTTCCTGCAAGCTTTCGAGCGACTCGCCATAGCGCCGGCTGAACGAGGCCTCGCCGACGCCGGTGAGGCCGTCGTGTTCGAGATAAACGAAAATGTTGTCGTGAAAATCAACCGAAGCGCGGGAAATCGTCCAGGTGTGTTTGAGATCGAGGCGGAGAATGCTGGAGAAAACGATCATGGCTGAGCAATGGATTTTTCCAATTTCTGAAGGACGATCTCAACTTCAGCCTCGAAGCGAGAATACGTTTCGGGAATTTTTGAGAATATTTTCTATGCCGGAGTAAACGTTATGTAGAAATGTTGCCAATGCAGCTCGTTCGATAACCGTTCGTTCTGGCCGAGAGAGAGCCGCTGTAGATCATTTAAAGTCTGCCGTATATTTTCTTCCTCAGCAAAAATTTTTTCCGTAGACTAGCCATAAACTCTTATTCCGTCCCGCAGAATTAATTTATTAAAAAATGCCGGTTTTGAAAGATCGATCAAGTCCACCGGTTTGGGCAGTTTCTTAAACAACTCGGTGTAAAACTCAATAAAAAGGCCCGGCGAAATGCCAAGCACCCCGAGATCGATATCATGAGCAATGGTTTCGTCATTCAAAGAGGAGCCGAATAGATAAATCGCCGGCACGTTGTATTTACGAGCCGTATCGACGATAATTTGTTTGTCGATTTCGGAAAGCATATTTCTCTCTTTATTTTAAAAAGTGCTGATTTCTGAGCAATCGGTGATTTCAATAAAAAATAAATGAAACCGTGCGCTTATGCAAGATAAATCATTGTCGCGAACCAGAACGCTTCGAGTTATAAAAATTCGTGAACACGGAGCGGCAATCACTGCATGAATCTTAATTTGCCGGGCAAAACTTCGACTTCAATCGGTGTGGTGCCGAGGGTTTCGCCGTCGGGGGTGAGCAGCGAGGGCGGATCGGTTTCAAGGCGCACGCGGCGGGCGCGAAACATTTGCACCTCAGGATGCGAAACGTGCGCGCCGGAAAAAACTTTGGGAAACGTTTTCAGCAATTCCCAGCGCGAGATGGCGTTGGCGACCACCACGTCGAGAAGCCCGTCGCGGATGCTCGCCTCCGGCGCGATCAGCATGTTGCCGCCGGTGAGGCGCGAATTGCAAATCGTCACAAACGTATTCGGCTTTTCGATGATTTGATCGTCAATCGTCATGCGCATTTGATAATAACGCATCGCCTTCAATGTGGCAAAAACGCTGACAGCGTAGCCGAACATGCCGAGATTCTTGAACGCAAACGAGCGATGATTCACCTCCGCGACGAAACCGGCGCCGAGCACGTTGATGAAATAAAATTCGTTTTTGTGCCACTTTCGCCCGATGTCGGGTTTATGGTCAAATCGACAGCGCGCCACATCCACTGGCTGCGGCGAGCCGTGCGCGATTTTTTGCAAAAAGTCTTCGAGCCGGTTGCCGCGCAAATCTTTTGAAAATGAATTGCCGGTGCCGCCGGGAATCACGGCGAGCGGCGCCGCCGAAGCGCTGTCGACTGTGTCAAGATAAATATTGATCACTTCGAAAAGCGTCCCGTCGCCGCCGAGCACGGCAATCGCATGCCAGTCGTTCTTGAGCAGCGGCGGCAGCGCCTCGAAGAGATGCCCGGCATATTGCGAGATAAGTTGACGGGTGGCGACGCCGTTTTGATCCAACCACGCGACGGCGCGATTCAAAACTGACCGGCTACGGCCCATTGCCGAAGATGGATTCGACACGAGTAGAATGGGTTTCAATCTGCCTCCGCTTTTTATTTAATGAACATCAGCGCGACTCGGAAAGCAAGACGATGCCGACGCCGATCAAAGTCACAACCGCGCCGGCGAGCGGCCATCCGCCGATTTTTTCGCCGAGCAATAAATACGCGAGAATGCCGGCGCCAATCGGCTCACCCAACAGCAGCACGGAAATGGTTGGCGCGGAGAGATGTTTCAAGGCCCAGTTGAAACTGGTGTGACCGATGACTTGGGGAATCAGCGCGATGAGCGCGAACAAGCCGAAAATCTGCCACGAAAATCCGCCGAGGGGCGTTTGCAGCGCCAGTGCGCTTATCAATAAAATGAACGCGCCGATGCCGTAACTCATCACGACGTAAGCCGAGGCGCTTAAATTGCGCCGCAGGAAACGCCCGGTCAAAAAATAAATACTGACTGCGACAGCGCCCGCCAAAGCCAGCAAGTCACCTCGCAGCGAGGCGTGCCCTTTGCCGGAATCCGCCAGCGTGATGATGAATGAACCGGTTAATGCAATCGCCAATCCGACGAAGAGCAGCGGGCGAGTCGGCTCTTTGAGAATGAAACGCGATCCGAACGCGACGAAAATCGGCGAGGTGCTCACCAACACGGTCGAGCTGGCGACGCTGGTAAAAAAAAGCGAGGTGATCCACGTCGCAAAATGCGCCGCCAATGCGATTCCCGAAATCACGCCGAGGCCGAGCGTTGATCGCGGCATGGTTCGCCATTCACGCACGGCTTGTTTGCCGGTAAATAAACCGACCAACAAAGATGCAAATAACAAGCGATAAAATGCAATCGTCATCGCCGGCGCGGAACACCAGCGGATTAAAATCGACGCAAAGGAAACGGCGACGATGCCAGTGGCGACAACGGCAATGAGGCGAGCATTGAAAGGCGATTTTAAAACGGGTTCGATACTTGTATCCGGAAATTTTGATCTGGTGGACAATATAGGAGATTTGCCCGCCGTTGTCAAGCACGGACTTTTTCGTTTCGTGCTCCCCCAAAAGCAAAACCGCTTGCATTTAGCGACACGAAATGCTATATTGGCTCGCATTTAGCATGATGATTTTAATTGAAAAGATTTTTGCAAAATATGCCGACCGGTCAATCTTTCCCATTCTCATTAACCCCCGACTCGCAGCGCTTTCTCGACAGCCTCGGCTACTTCGGTTGGCAATTAGGACTTGAACGAATTGAAAAGTTGTGCGAATTTTTTGGCCAGCCGCAATTGAAATATCCGACGATTCATATAGCCGGAACAAATGGAAAGGGTTCGACAGCAGCAATGCTGGCGGCGATTGGCCGGGCAGCGGGTTTGCGCACCGGCTTGTATACTTCGCCGCATCTCGTTTATCTCAACGAGCGCATTCAAATTGATGGTGTGCCAGTTTCATTTCAAGAAATCGAAGAGGCGTTGCGAAGTTGCCGGCCGTTGGCCGAATCATTGCAAGCCACTTATTTTGAAGTCATCACCGTTATCGCCTTTGCGATTTTTGCCCAGCGAAAAGTCGAACTCGCAATCATCGAAACCGGACTCGGCGGGCGACTCGACGCAACCAACGTCGTGCAGCCGGAAGTCACCGTCATCACCACGATCGGATTGGAGCATCAAAAATATCTCGGTCGCACGCTTGCACAAATTGCCGGCGAAAAAGCGGGCATCATCAAAAGAGGTGTGCCATGCGTTTCGGGCATCCGGCAGAAAACGGCGCGCCAACGAATCGTTGCACGATGCCGGAAACAGAAGTCATCTTTTTTTGATTTACGCGAATACGTCAAAACCAAAAACATTTCGGTTCAATCGGCGGGCTTGCAATTTGATATTGAAATACATAGTTTAAATCTCGAATTAAAAAATATTGATTGCGCGTTGAACGGCCGCCATCAAGTCAATAACGCGGCGCTGGCCGTTTTGGCGGCGGCGCTTTTAAAAGAAAAACATTTTCGGATTGACACAAACGCGATTCGGCGCGGCTTGCAAACCGTCTATTGGCCGGCGCGCATGCAAATTATTCAAACGCAACCAACGATTTTGGTTGATGCCGCTCACAACGCCGATGGCATGCGCGTGTTGACTCGTAATCTGCAGGAAATTTTTAAGTATCGTCGTTTGTTCGTCGTGATGGGTTTGCTTAATGACAAAACGTTGCCGCCGATCTTTCGCGCGTGGAAAAAGTTGTCCCGATCTTCCTTTTTGTATTCGAAAGGATTTTCGGGGCAATTTTTCTTTGCGACGCCGGCGACGAATCGGGGCCGTCCGGCGGCGCAATTAGCGCAAGCGGCGAAAGCGTTGGGATTTGCGGCAAAAGTGTTTGATACGCCCGTCGCCGCATTTGCGCAAGCCCGCAAAATTTGCCGCGACGATGATCTGCTGTGCGTCACCGGCTCGCATTATCTAATTGGTGAATTGATGCGGGCAGAATGTCTTCTGCTTCCTTACCATAACTGACATGCAAACTAAAAAATTTGAGAAGAGTATTATGGAAAAAGCCTTGCGATCTCGCATTTTATGCGTTGTCGGCCTGATGATTGTTGCCATTTTTATTTTGGCATCGTCTCCCATTAAGCCGCATGACACAATCGTTAAAATCACGCTTTTGCAAATCAACGACGTGTATGAAATCACGCCGGTGAGCGGCGGCAAAGAGGGCGGCATGGCGCGACTCGCGACGCTGCGCAAGCAGTTGCTCATGCAAAATCCGAACACGTACATGATTTTGGCCGGCGATCTCTTCAGTCCCTCGGCGCTGGGAACCGCCAAAGTTGACGGCGCGCGGTTGGATGGCAAACAAATGGTGGACGTTTTGAATGCGGTGGAGTTGAATTATTGCACGTTCGGCAATCACGAATTTGATCTGAAGGAGCAGCCGTTTTTGCAACGCTTGTCCGAGTCGCGTTTTACGTGGTTCTCCAGCAATGCGTTTGATCGCAATAAAAAATCATTTCCCAACGTTAATGAGAATGTTGCGTTCACCGTCGCCAACGCCTCGAATCAACAAGCGCGGATCGGGTTGTTCGGCGTGACCATCACCAAAAACCAGCCGGAGTATGTCACGTTTGTCGATCCCGTCGCCGCGGCGAAAAAGCAGGCGCAAGCGCTGCGTGACAAGGTCGATATTCTGATCGCCGTGACGCATTTGACGCTCGCTGAAGACATGCAGTTGGCGCAGGCGGTTCCGGAAATCGATTTGATTTTGGGCGGACATGAGCACGAGAACATGCAAGTGTGGCGCGGCGCGGATTTCACGCCGATTTTCAAAGCCGACGCCAACGCCCGCTCCGCGTACATTCACCATTTGACTTTTGATGCTGAAACGCGCCGCCTGCAAATCGATTCACGCTTGCAGCCGATTACCGACAAAATTTCCGATGACGCCGAAGTGAGTCAAGCGGTGCAGCGTTGGGTGGACATGGCCTTCGGCGCTTTTAGCACGATGGGATTCGAGGCAACTAAACTCGTGATCAATTCTCCGGTGGCGCTGGACGGCCGCGAATCGACGGTGCGGAATTCGTCGAGCCAATTAACCGAGCTGATTGCCGAGGGATTTCTAAACGCGGCAACCGGCGTCGATCTGGCCATTTACAACAGCGGTTCGATTCGGATTGACGACGAGCTGCCGCCCGGCAATATTACGGAATACGATGTGATTCGCATTCTGCCGTTCGGCGGCAACGTGGTGTCGGTGGAAATGCGCGGGCGTTTGCTCAAACAAGTTTTGGATCAGGGCCGGGTGAATAAAGGCGCCGGCGGTTATTTGCAAACGGCGAATGTCGGCTGGAGTGATGAAAAAGACAATTGGCTGATCGACGGCAAACCGTTGGATCAACGGCGCAATTATAAAGCGGCGACGAGCGACTTTTTGATTTCCGGCAACGAACAAGGCTTGGGATTCTTGAATCGCAATAATCCGGACTTGCGCGTGATCAACGAGAACGTGATCGAAGTCCGGCGCGCGCTGATCGCACAACTGCAAAAAACATTTGCCAAAAAGAAATAAAAAGATTTATTTTGAAAAAGGCAGCAAAAACTCGGCTGCGAGGTTAAACTGGTTGAAACATGGAAAGGAAATGGTGTTATGCGAAAAACTGTTGTGCTATTGTTGAGCGTCTTGATGCTCGCGATGAGCGTGGGTTGCTCCAGTTGGAGCCGCAAAGAAAAAGGCGCGGCCATCGGCGCCGGCTCCGGCGCGGTGGTCGGCGGCTTGATTGGCAAAGCTGCCGGCAACACGATGCTGGGCGCGATTTTGGGCGTGGCGGTCGGCGGCGCGGCCGGGGCGTACATCGGCAATTACATGGACAAACAAGCCGCGGAAATGAAACGCGACCTCGAAGGCGCGAAAGTCGAGCGCGTCGGCGAGGGCATCAAAATCACGTTTGATTCCGGCCTGCTGTTCGACGTCGACAAAGCGACGCTGAAACCGCAGAGCATGGAAAATCTCAAAAAGCTCGCGGCGACTTTGCAGAAATATGAAGACACCAATATTTTGCTCGAAGGACACACCGACAACACCGGCTCCGACGAGCACAATCTCGAGCTGTCGCGTTTGCGCGCGCAAGCGGTGGCGAATTATCTGGCGACGCTGCAAGTCAGCTCGACGCGTTTCACCATCATGGGTTACGGCGAGGCGCAGCCGCTGGCTTCCAACGAGACGGTCGATGGCCGGCAGACGAACCGCCGCGTCGATCTCGCGGTGATGGCCAATGATAAGTTGAAAAAGGCCGCCAAAGAAAAATCGGGATGAGGCTTCAGTTGTTTGATTGACCGGTCGCTCGAAGTGACCGGTCAATTTTTCAAAAAGAAACGGCGACAAGAGATGGCTATCTTGCCGCCGTTCGTTTTTATTACGTCATCTTGTAAAATAAAATTTACGGCCTTTTGCAACCGAGCGCCGGCCGTATTTTATTACCGCCGCACCGCCAGCGGCGCGATCACCGGGCTGGGCCAGAGACCCGTTTGCCTCAATAACGCGTCGCGCTGCTCGACAAAGCGCGGCAAGCCTTCAGCCGGGATCGGATCGCCGGATGACGGCGAAATTCTCAGCGGGTCAATCGCTTGCCCATTTAAAAACATCGTGTAGTGCAAATGCGGCCCGGTTGACAAACCGGTCGAGCCGACGTAACCGATCACCTGATTTTGCTCGACGGCGTCGCCGGCTTGCAACGACTCGGCGTAGCGCGAGAGATGGCCGTACAGTGTGGTAAAATGATTTTTGTGCTCGATCACCACGCAATTGCCGTAGCCGCCTTTCCAGCCAATTTCTTTCACCGCGCCGTTGGCCGAAGCCACGACCGGCGTGCCGTGATCGGCGGCGAAATCAACGCCGGTGTGCGCGCGGACTTTTTTGAGAATCGGATGCCGGC
>Ga0247727_10014829_pt1 | contig 12879 bp, 8 predicted proteins | sample WisWelCaveWW1625_FD_202498 | JGI IMG/M metagenome (GOLD analysis project Ga0247727, IMG submission 202498) | Biofilm microbial communities from Wishing Well Cave, Virginia, United States - WW16-25 | ecosystem: Environmental > Aquatic > Deep subsurface > Groundwater > Cave microbial mat | place...
TATTTACAGCATTAGAAGATTGAAGTTTATAATCAGAAGATTGCTTTTGAAAAGTATTGGCAGTATTTCTGGCTTGAGAAGCTTGATAATTGTAACTATAATAATTTATAAGATTTTGAGAAGCGTTAATATATTGACGGCGAGAAAGACTAGATTTGTAATTAGCATAAGCAGAATTAGCATTAGCGCTGTAAGTATTGGCTTGATTATTATGATTTTGATAATTAGAAAAAGCAGAATTAGCTAGAGAAGAATAATTAGAAACATTATTATTATTAGAATCAAAATAACTTTTAGCATTCTTAAAACTTTTTTCAGCTTGATCAATTTGACCATTTAAATTTTCAAATCTTTTATTTAAACTAGCCGAAAGTTTATCATAATTACTAACCGTGGCTGAGATTTGAGAACCCACGGCTCCTAAATTAAATTTCTGTCCATTTTGAATAAAAGATCCGGAATTAATTTCGGTTTGTAAATTATCCGTGGATAATTGTTTACTCTTAACGGCTGATTCCAATAAATCTTTATCAATTTGAATTGGAATTAATTTTTTATCTAATTTTTCAAATTGAATTTTTAATTTATTGTAAAGTGCTTCGTCATAAATAATATTTTCACTGGGTGGAATTAAATTTTTGTATTCTGTTTGTAAATTGATAATAAAATCTAAAAACTTTAGAGTATCATTGGTGCCAATAATTTTTTCATGAGTTTTATCTTTTAAATCATCAGTGTCGACTTTAATACTTAATTTAACTTCTTCAAGAAAATTTAAATCAGGACTTAGACTTTTTCCTAAATTGGTATAACATTTGGCACGTTCAGTATTGCGTTGATTTCTGTCTGAATATTGAAAAGCTAATTTGGTGCAAGCCACAAATTCATTCACCTGTTTTTGTTTGCCCATATTATAGGCAGCCATGACTACTGGCACATATTTGCCCCAAATATTTTTAGCTTCTTCATCATTAATGTCTGTGCTAATGTCTAACAAAGTTGCATTCTCGCTATTCTCTGCAATAATAAAAACTGAATTCTGATATATATGTTTAAAATCTTCTATTGAATATTTAATATTCCCAGCTTCAGTGTCAGAAAGTTCAACTTGCTCTGTCTTTAAATCGTAACTTCTAATAACTGAGAAATGTCCACCCACTCCTTTTTTCTCATCATGAATTAAAACTGGATCTTGAGTTTCTTTAATGTAATTTAAAACTTGTTCGGCAGACCATTTTTTCAAATACACATTAGAACCTAATTTCTTAGCAGCGATTTTTAAAGCTAAAAGATGGGTGCCTTTTTCTGAATTTAAATCTTCAGGATTAATTAAATCTAAAACTTCTTTTTCAGTAGTGTCATCTCCTAATTGAGTACGCAAAGTAGCTAAAGAAGCTGGACCACAATAATAATCTTGTGACTGACGCACCACTCCAGTCATATCTTTTTTAGCGTCAGTTTCAGAATGGTTGTCACCTAAATCTACAGTTTCATCTTCGTCTTGATCTTTTTCTTGCTCTTCTATTTTTTCTTTTTCTTCCACCACTTCTTCTGAACTGGTTGCATTAGTGGTAGTAGAAATATTTACAACTTTATTTTCAGAAATAATTTCTGTTTTTACAGAATTAGAAGTTGTTGAGACATTATTGTTGGAAATTAAAGTAGTGGTTGCAGGAATTTCTGCAGAGACAATATTATTTATAGTGGGTATAGCAGAAGTAAAATTAGAGTTAGTAGTAGTGGAGACAATAATAGATGAAGTCGAAACATTTTGAGAAACATTTTGAACAGCAGATATGCTAGAAGTAGAATCAGTTTCAGTAGTCGCAAGAACAGAGAATGAAAAAATAAAAAAAATAACCACAATAGAAATTGTGAGTCCAAATAATATTTTGATTAACTTGATTGATAAAATAGACAGAGATAAAGAAGTTAGATTAATACCTTTAACATTCATAATACAATATTTGTAGCAAAAATATTTTTGAAAGTCAAGAAAGAACATAGAAACTTTTTCAGAATTCTAAGTAAAAAAATATAACGCAATAAATCACAACCCATCCACAATTTTATTAAACTGATCACCCCTGTCATATTCATTTTTAAATAAACCAAAACTGGCAGAAGCGGGAGAAAATAAAATTATATCGCCAGATCGGCTGTGGTCTGTGGCTAAATTTACAGCTTCAGATAAATTTTTAGCTTGCAAGAATTCTGTAAAATTATTTCTAATAAATTCTGTCATTAATCTATCAGAACCGGTAGTGGTTTGATTATCAAAAAGTAAAATAATTTTTTTCAAAATATTTTTTTGAGTTAAATCTATAATTTTTTGTACTAAATCAGAATAAGAAAGTTGTTTATCACAACCTCCACAAATTAAAATTATTTGTGGCATTATTTTTTCTGTTGCTTTATTTTTATCAATTAAATCCACCAGGGCTTGCAAAGCTGCCAAGGTGGCTTCCTGGGTGGTGGCTGTGGTGTCATTAAAATATTTTACGCCCTGAATTTCGCGTCGCATTTCTAGTCGACCAGGCACACCTGAAAAATTTCTAATAGCTTCTGTAATTTTTTCATCATTTAAATTTAAACTTTTGGCGGCAGCCAGGGCTAAAGAAATTAATAAACGATTATGTTCACCTAATAAAGGACTAAAATAATTTTTTTTATCTTTCTCTATTTCTTCGGCTGAAACTAAAATATATTTTAATTTTTCAAAAATCTCTGAAGCCAAATATTTTTTACAAGCGGCTAAACTACTTTCACTTAAAATTAATTTATTTTCTAAATTTTGCCCGCCAGAGGCGGGTCCGCCTCTGGCGGAAAATAAAAAAATCTGGGCTTTATCTAAAAAATAATCTTGCATATTATGTTGATAATAATTCATATGATCTGGCAATAAATTTGTAAAAATAGAAAGTTGAGGAGAAAATTTTATATCCTGAAATCCCTGCAAAATCCACGAATCTAATTCCATCACCACACAATCTCCAGCTTTAATTTTTTTCAAAATTTCTAAAGTGGCCACACCTTGCACATTACCACCCAAATAAACTTTAGTCTCGGATAAATTATTTGCAAAATTATTTTTTAAAATTTCATACAGTAAAAAAGTGGTAGTGGTTTTACCCCTGGTCCCCGTGATTCCAAGAATATTTATTTTTTTTCTTTCTGAACTACTGTTGTCAAAATAATTTTTAATTATTTCACAAAATAAAGAAGACTCTTGATAAACTTTTATACCCTTCTTTCTGGCTGCTTGTAAATATAAATTATCTTTCGGCACTCCCGAAGCTTGAATCACAAAATCACACTCTGTAAAATCTTCTATTCTATGTCCTCCAAAACAATATTGAATTTGACTAGAATTCTGAATTTCTTTTTTGAAATTTTCTAATTCTAAAATTTGTTCTGTGAAATTTTCTCTGGCCTTTAAATCTGTCACCAAAATATCAGCTCCCATTTCTATTAAAAATTTGGTGACTCCACCGCCCCGTCCTAAAATCCCAAAACCCTGCTTGGTAATTTTTTTCCCAGCAAAAAAGTTTCTATAATATTCTTCGAATAATTTATTATGATCTTTCATATTTTTATATTAAAACATATATCTTTAACTGTTCATAATTTTAATAAATTTGAAAATTAATTTTTGATACGCCATTTTATTTTTGTCCACAATGTAAAGCCTCCAGTTTCCCCGCCAGAGGTGGGGAAACTGAAAATCAATAAACTACTCACAATTATAAATCAAATGTCTGAAACTGATTCAAAATCATCTCTCCGACTTTATAAGCCTGACCAGCGCCAATAGTTAATAATAACAAATTTTCTTTTAAATTTTTTGGTTCTGAATTTAATTTTTCGAAATATTCTAAAACTTTTTCCTTAGCTTCAGAAAAATCTTGCACAAATTCAGCTTTCTGATTTTGAATTTGATTTATTTTATCAACTAAAATCTGACTGGAAATATTGGGATTAAATTTTTCTCTAGCCGCATAAATCGGTAAAATAAAAACTTTATCAGCCAGGTCAAAACTTTCTGAAAATTCTTGTAAAAAAATTTGAGTGCGAGAATACAGATGCGGCTGAAAAACTATAATCAAATTCTCAGTGACATATTTTTCTCGCAAAGCCGAAAGGGTGGCTTTGATTTCGGTAGGATGATGACCATAATCATCATAAATCTGTACAATGTTATTTTCCAAAGATATTTCTCCTTTAAATTCCATGCGACGCCAAGTGCCAGTAAATTTTTTCAATCCAGCTCTTAATTTTTCTTCATTTAAATTTAAATGCTGGCCAAGTTTTAAAACTAATTTTGCATTCTCTTGATTATGTTGACCTAAAACTGTTAAATCTATTTTCGAAATATTATTATCGCTCTCATCATGTTCAAAAACTTTTTGCACATTAGTTTTATTTCTAAAGGTCAGAAAAGCATCTTGAATATCTGCTAAATCTTTATAATAATCCAAATGATCAGCTTCAATATTAGTAATTAAAATATATTGTGGCCAAAGATTTAAAAAACTTCTTTGATATTCACAAGCCTCCACAATTAAATATTCCTGGCCATTTTTATCTGGCTGACCATTAATAAAATTCGTCTGTTGTCCTAATTCATTTTTAATTAAACTACCCACAATTACATTAGCCTGAATCCCGGCTTCCTTCAAAGCAAAATATGTCATAGCCGTGGTAGTAGTTTTACCGTGGGTACCACAAACTGCAATGGTCTGATATTTTTTGGTAATTAATCCTAAAACTTCTGGATAACTTAAAGTTGTTAAACCAAGCCTTTTAGCTTCCAAAAATTCTTGATTACTATTTTTATCAATAGCAATTGTATAAATTACTAAATTATTTCCTGAATTATCTGCAGCAAGATTTTGAGAAAAATTTTTATTTTCTTTTATCTTTTCTTCTGTCTCTTTAATCTCTTCATTTTCTTGAATTTCTTTTTGAAAAAATTCAAAAATATTTTCTGCAATATGATTTCTAAAAATTTTTGAAATTCCATCTTTCTGTAACAAATCGATTACTAATCCCTCAGCAGAAATATCACTGCCAGCCACAACTGCCTGATGATGCAAAAAATATCTTGCCACCGCTGATAAACCAATACCACCAATTCCAATACAATAAACTTTCTGAATTTTTTTTAAATCTAAATCTGAATGCATAAATTTTGTATATGGTGTAAGCAAAATGCTTTTTATTTTGAAAGAAGTCTATTATGTTAATTTTCTCTGTTTCTTTTGACTTTCCAATATTTTTAAATAATTTTCTTTGGAAACAACAGGTTTTCCTGTTTTTTTCTCTAATTGTTTGCGAGCATTGCCGGCGATCTCTCCACCAGACTTGGCATCTTTTTTTAATTTATTTACACCTTGTGAATTATTTGTTATGTGAATTTCTGTGGTTGCTTTTTCTCCGAGCATGGTAAAAATTAATTCTAAATCATTCATATGATCTCGTAAATTTTCTCGCTTCAGGTTTTTTATTTTTTGCATTCTTTCATAACCAACTTTTGCTAACCAGCGTTTAAATGGTTCAGCTTTTGGGGATGGGATTGATTGAATAATTCTAAAAATTCCCTCTGTGTTAGCACAATCAGTGAGATATTCTTTGCCATCTGACGCTTCTAATTTCAGGTCGTGACAAAATGTCACGACCTCACTACCCTCTTCTTTTAATCTTTGTTTTAATTTTCTCCAATATGCTCCAGCATCAACACTTTCAGTTAATACTTCAATAACATCCACAACTGAAAACCACCACTCTTTCTGATATATTATTTTTCTAATTTTTCTACCCTTGAATAAGATAATCTTTGTATCGTCCATATTTTATTTTATAAAATTAATATTTTAAAAACTTTCCATTCTTAAATTATATCATGTGAAAGATTTTAGGATTTTTCAGATTTATAAAATAATTTTTATTTTAAATACTTTTATATCCAGTAGTGGAACCTTGATGAAGTTTTGGATAGGCTGTATCGTATAAAATTGCGGCTTCTGATTTGGTTAAAGTTTTATCAATATGTCTTAAAGTTATTCTAATTAAAATATTATCTTGATTAATTTTAGCTCCCAATTTTTGAACAGCTATAGTTTCTAATTTTTCATAAGGAGTTCTAGATAAAATTTTAACTTCTTCTAAAAGATCAGCTTGCTCTCCAAAAACTTTTCGAATATTTTCACAAATATCTTCTTCAGAATCATTTTTATCCACACAATATGAAAGATCACGATTCATGGCGGGTTGATTGGAAACTAGTTTAAAAGCTTCTAAATTAGTCATTTGGGAAATTACTCTAGGATTGGTGGATCTAATTAATCTAATATCCGGCAAATTTTTTCTAGCCATAATTAATCTTTCTATACCCATACCTAATGCTAAACCAGAATGAATTTCAGGATTTAATCCAGCTAATTTAATTAAATCAGGATGAACTAAGCCGGCTTCTAAAACTTCTATTTCTCTGTCACCGATTTTCGCATAAACTTCTATACCATTCACAGTGTAAGGATGTTTAGCTTCTAAAACTATCATTTCAGCTTCTGGGCAAGCAGCTTCAAAAACAGTTTTGGCTAATTTCAATAAATCTTTTCTGTCAGTGATTCCAAATTTTGCATTTTCTTGAATCGTCCAAACATCGATTTGATGAAACACATCCAAATGTCTAGGGTCAATCACATCGCGTCTATATGCCAAGCCTGGAAAAACCCAAGTATAATAATCCGCAAGTTTTTTTTCTAATTTTAAATTTCGTAAAGTATTGGGAACTGAAGATGTCACATGAGTTCTTAAAACATTATTTTCATCCACATATCGAGTATAAGTAGAAGAGCGACCAGGATTTCCGGCAGGGAAAAATAAATTATCAAAATTATCACTCACAGATACTTTTGTGTCACCTCGAATTACATTAATATTCTGAAATCCATTTTTATTTAAATTATCTACTACTTTATCAAAAATTACTCCAACTATGTTTCTAACTTTTCCAGCCTCGGTTGGCAAAGTCAAATCAGTCACAGTCAATAATTGCTGAATTATTTCCGGAGCAGAAACTTCAAATCTTAATTGCATTGGCAAATTTGGATTCTCAGTATTCACTTTTTCTTTAGCAATTTCTAATGCGCTTTTTGGATTTATTTGATTCATATTTAATTTGAATTATTTATTAAAAAATATTTTATATTTTATTTTAATATAATATCCCAAAAATCTAAATTTGACAAATAAATATCTATATGATATACTGTAATTAGTGGTCGAGATAAAAAATTCGGCTTCAAAAGCGAGACGGTTTTTTCAAAAACAAACAATCAGAGGCCAACATGTGTTGGCTTCACAATGTCCGCAAATGCGGAGAAGGGGGAGAAAGATGGAAAAGGGAGATAATACATGTAAAATTCAGGAAATCAATATACGACCAGAAAAATCACTAGAAGATCTACAGAAAGAACATCAAGAGGTTTTAGAATTGCTTAAATCGTGTAAACCCATGGAGCGTGATGCCGCAAGATGGGAAAAATGTGTTATAGCCGACCTAGAGTACCCTGAAATATGCCTTGGCGCAGAAGCGTGGGCACAACTAATACAACAAGAGATGGACAATGGCCAACAGCTGTGGGATGTCGTCGACAAGTGTCACGAACTAGCCAACAGGCTCTATAACATATCTGGAGCAAGGCGAAGGGCCGTCACGGATGTCATGATATACTCTTGGACACACGGAGACCAGTTTATGAGATGGCACAAAGCACAACCAATTTAACCATGAAGATTCTGGGCGGGGTGTTTATTCCCCCGTCGAGGATTTTTTTATTTATACTGAATTATTTTCTAAAAATTTCAAAAATTTAAATAAAACTAAATTTTATTTTCAAAAAAATATGTTTGTATGTTCACTTCCTCAAAAATTCAAATTCCAAACAAGAACATTTTTTAACCTTCTTTCCGGATTGGCAAGGACAAGGATCGTTGCGACCAATTTTTTTACTTTCTTCGGTTCGCCGAAGCAAATTATTTTGCGAAGGCGACTCTTTGTTTTCTAAATTATTTGCAAAATTTTCTGAAGAATTATTAGAATTATTTGTTAAACTTTTGGTGGCAGAATTGGTAGATTGATTTTTAATTTGATTTTTCAAATGACTGGCTTGCATAATTTTTTGAGTTTGCAAATTTTGCATCACTAAATCAATTTTTAAAATAAAATCATAAAAATCTAATTTAATTTTTTCTAACATGGCTTTATAAGTAATTAATCCTTCTTTTTTATATTCCACTAAAGGATCTCTTTGACCATAGGCTCGCAAATTGACGGAAGAACGAATATAATCCATATGTTCTAAATGGGCCATGAAATATTGATCAATGATTTGCAAATAAATATTTTTCAAAACTTGAAAAAAGATTTCGGGAGAATATTCAGAAATTTTTTCTGACACAAAATTTTCTAAATCTGGTTTAATTAAATAAATTTCCTGTAAAATTTCTGTAAAGATATTTTGTAAATCTTCAGACTGACTAATTAAAATTTTTCTACGTCTTTCATAAATAGATTTTCTTTGGTGATTTAAAACATCGTCGTATTGTAAAGTGTGTTTACGTGCATCAAAATAAAAACTTTCGATTTTTTCTTGTGCCCCCTCCAAAGCTCTCGAAACTATTTTAGATTCAATCGGCATATCTTCTGGCAAACCAAATTTATGCATCATACTTTTTATTCCCTCACTACCAAAAATTCTCATTAAATCATCTTCCAAAGAAACATAAAATTGTGTGACCCCATTATCGCCTTGTCGGCCAGAACGACCACGAAGCTGATTGTCGATACGTCGAGCCTCATGTCTTTCTGTGCCAATCACACATAAACCTCCCAAATTATTCACTTCTTCTCTTTCTTTTTGACTGGCATTGGGACCACCTAATTTAATATCCACTCCACGACCCGCCATGTTGGTGGCGATGGTGACGGCGGATTTTTTTCCAGCCATAGCAATAATTTCTCCTTCGCGTTCATGATTTTTAGCATTTAAAATATTATGCGGAATATTTTCTCTTTCCAAATATTTAGAAACCATTTCATTTTTCTGAATAGAAATTGTCCCAATTAAAACTGGCTGACCTTTGACATTTAATTCTTTAATTTTTTTAGTTAAAGCTTGTAATTTACCTTTTTCAGTTTGAAAAATTGCATCCGACTGATCATTTCTTTGATTAATTTGATGACAAGGAATAGTAGTAACCGGCAAACCATAAACTTTATAAAATTCTTCTTCGCTGGTTTTGGCGGTGCCTGACATGCCAGCTAATTTTTTATAAAAGCGAAAATAATTTTGAAAAGTAATGGAAGCAATAGTTTTACTTTCTTTTTGAATCGGCACATTTTCTTTAGCCTCAATGGCTTGATGCAAACCATCACTCCAACGACGACCGGGTTGCATACGTCCCGTAAACTCATCCACAATAATTACTTCTTTTCTCGCACTTCCATGTTCTTGTGGAATATCTTTCACTACATAGGATTTTTCTGCCAAAAAAAGCGCCTTGGCTCGCACCGCAGTTTCTAAATGATGAATTAATTTTACATTTTCGGCGGCATAAAAATTTGGTAAATTAAATTCTTGCTCAGCTTTTTCAATGCCAGCTGCTTTTAAAGAAATAGCTTTTTGCTTTTCATCTTTAGAATAATCTTCATCTTCAATTAATTTCTGAGCAAATTTTGCAAATCTTTTATAAAGTTCATCACTCTCAGCCGATTCATTAGAAATAATTAAAGGCGTGCGAGATTCGTCGATCAAAATAGAATCCACTTCGTCCACAATTGCAAAAATATGTTCTCTTTGCACCAATTGCTCAGTACTATAAACCAAATTATCTCTCAAATAATCAAAACCAAATTCATTGTTAGTTCCATAAACAATATCCGCCTGATAAGCTTCTCGACGAGAAACTTTTTTCAAAAATTCATTTTCAATTTTAAAAGCCCCTTCTTCTTTTACTTCTTTATCATCTTTCACTTTTTCTTGCTCTGAAATTATAGCCTCTCTATCATACAGAAAAGAGCTCTGATGATTTAAAATTCCCACCGTCAATCCCAACATGTCATAAATTTTTCCCATCCACACCGCATCACGTTTGGAAAGATAATCATTCACGGTTACGATATGTACTCCCTGTCCAGTTAAAGCATTTAAATAAGCTGGCAAAGTCGCCACTAAAGTTTTTCCTTCCCCGGTTCTCATTTCCGCAATTTGTCCTCTATGCAAAATAATTCCTCCTACCAATTGCACTGCATAATGCTTCATACCTAAACTTCTATTAGCCGCTTCGCGCACCAGTGCAAAAGCTAAAGGTAAATTTAAATTTAAAATTTCTTGCCGCAAAATTAAACTTTGATTTTGAAAATTTATTTTTGCATCTGAATTGTGAACTTTGTGATTTGGTTTTTTTAATTGTAAATTATTTTCCGCAATCTGAATTTCATTTAAAATTTTTTGCTTTAAATCTAAACTTTTATTTTTTAATTCTGAATCTGATAAATTTTGTAATTCTTTTTCCAAATTCAAAATCTCCTCCACTACAGGATTTAATTTTTTCATTAATCTTTCACTTTCACTCTTAAAAATCTTAGATAAACCAGACAAAATCGACATAATTTCTATTATTTTAACATAAAATCTTGGGTTTTAAAAATTTATTTGGTGTGCCTATCCGGATTTGAACCGGAACTGAAGGTTCCACAAACCTTAGTGCTAACCATTACACCATAGGCACCATATTTATTAACAAAAATATTTTATCAAAATTTCCCCAAAAAATCCACAAAAATTAAATCAATTGTGCCCGAGACTGGATTTGAACCAGCATGAGTTGCCTCGCTACCACCTCAAGGTAGTGCGTCTACCATTTCGCCACCCGGGCATTATTTATATCATAACAAAATTTAAAAAAGTTGCACTTAAAATTAAGTTAATAGAGAAAATATTTAAAAATATTTATTTTTAAATTAAAATTACTGTGAATCTGTTGCAGTAATTGCTTCTTCTTTAATTTCAGTCACAGTCACTCCAGATCTTTTGTCAGTTCTGATTTTAAAATCAGCTTTCATTTTTCTTCGCACATCACGAGCGGCTTTATCACGCACATAATAAAGTTTACTTCTTCTAGTTCTTGCGTGTCGAATCACTTCAATGCGATCAATGTTACTAGAATATAGTGGATAAATTTTTTCCACTCCCACACCTGAAGTCACTTTTCTAACTGTAAAAGTAGCGCTAATTTGATTACCATGTTTTCTTGCCAAAACTAAACCTTCAAAAGCCTGCAAACGAATTTTGCCTTCTTTATCTTTTAATTTATTCCAAACTCGAATTGTATCCCCTGAAGAAAAATTAACAGCTTGTCTTTCCTCCATATTAACTTTAGCTAATTTCATATTAGTTTTTATATTTTTATTTTCCAATATTATCACAAAACATGGTTTTTTGCAACCAAAAAACTATTCCAATTCCTCCAAAACTTTTTTCATATCCTGAGGTATGGGAGTAGAAAAGATTTTTCCTACAGAATAAGTTTTTTCTGTCTCTGAATTTTTTTCTAAAATTTTTATTTGCAAACTGGTCGCATGCAACATGGGTCTGAGAATTTTAATAGAAAAATTTTTCTCTAAATTTTCTTTCTCAGTAAATTTCACGCCATAAAGTTCATCTCCTAAAATCGGATGACGAATAGAACGAAAATGAACACGAATTTGATGTGTGCGACCAGTTTCTGGATAACATTCTATTAAAGTAAATGGCTGACCAGATTTAGATTTTAATTTAGCTAAAACTTTATATCTCGTCACCGCTGATCTTTCTGGCCCAGAAATATTTCCCTGACCATCTTTTTCAAAAAGATCTTTCACATTCTTTTTTCGAAAATCAGATTTACTTCTAGCAATGGGAGCATCAATAATTCCAGTCTGATTTTTCAGATGTCCCACGATAATAGCCTGATAAATTTTTTTGAGATTATGATTTTGAAATTGCTTTTTTAAAAAATTAAAAGAATCTAAATTCAAAGCTAAAATCATAATTCCAGTTGTACCAGCATCCAAACGATGCACAATCCCCTCTCGACCTTCTTCGCCCACATTTTTTAAAATACTTTGCCAAGTTTTTTTCGAAAATTTTTTTTCTACAAAATCTTTCAACCAGTCTGCCAAAGTATATTCCTCTTTTCTGCCATCAGTATGCGACATAATACCGGCCGGTTTATCAATTACCACTACAAATTGATTTTCAAAAATAATTTTGATTTTTGGAATTTTAAATTTAGTTTTTAAATTTTCAGATATCTCTTTTATTTTTTTTGACATAGTATTTACATTTTATCTATTAAAAATAATTTTAGAATTAAAAAATATTTAGAAAATCACATTCACAATTTTATAAAATCCAAAAATCATGGCCAGGAAACCAATACAAATCGGAAAAAAATGATTTAAATATTTTAAACCTGAGAATCGACAATGAGCACAATAATTTAGAGAGAAACTTAAAATAAAACTAAATATAGCCATACTGATAATAGTACCTAAACCAAAAAATATCACTCCGTTCAATAATTGAGATAAATTAGCAAAGCCTGCAAACAATAAAGCAATAATAGTGCCGCTTCCAGCCAGGCCTTGTATAGATCCACTCAAAAAAGAAAAAGTATTTTTCTTAATATTTTCTGTATTGTTTTTAATATTATTTTTATTTTCTATTTTTGAGATTTGAAAATAATCATGTGGATGATTATGGTTATGATTTGTTTGAGAAATATTTTTTCTAGATAGTGAAGATTTTACTAAATTAAATCCGGAATATA
>Ga0247727_10014830_pt1 | contig 12878 bp, 14 predicted proteins | sample WisWelCaveWW1625_FD_202498 | JGI IMG/M metagenome (GOLD analysis project Ga0247727, IMG submission 202498) | Biofilm microbial communities from Wishing Well Cave, Virginia, United States - WW16-25 | ecosystem: Environmental > Aquatic > Deep subsurface > Groundwater > Cave microbial mat | place...
TTGGCTTTGAACTCTGCTGCAAATTGACGTCTTGATTTTGACATACATGTGCTCCTTTGGGCTTGGACAAGATAAGCATTTTAGTTGTTCATTAGCAAGAGTGTCCAAGTTTAGGGGTGCACTACAAAGTGAATCGTAATCACAATACTTGTAAGTAGAAACATTGGTCGAATCCATTGAACTAGACCTCGGGCCTTATAAGCGAAGTCCATCATCACTATAGGCACGAGAAGATATATTACAAAAGTGGAGAAAAGGCGAAGTAACGGATGATCACATAGTGACACTGTAGGTTTTTCTATATGCGGTATTGATGAAAGAGTTCTATCCAAAATCTTTCTGTGTTGCTCATATACATGCAGATGGATTCGCAAGCCAAGAAGAACAAGTGGTCCGATGACAAAAAAAACCGAGAAAGACATTCTACCAGCAAAAGGGACGTCAAGTGTAGCTACTTCACCAATTAGGTGAATGTCAGGAGATGCAAGGGTTAAAACACAGAATAGGCCAAAACTAAAAAGCGTGACAATTAAGCGTGAAAGCGTAATTGTGGTTTCTGCTTTAGCCTCAAGTAATTTCTCGGTAGATATTGCAGATAATTCAGCAAAGCTCATTTGTTATTGTACCTATAAGGTTTTGTATTAAAAATGATCACATATTCCTGTAGCTTTCTGTTTTCGCGCGCCTAACTACGGAATCAACACGATCTTGCCGTAGCTTTTGCGGCTGGCCAGCAGTTCGTGCGCCCGGCGAATTTCGGCGAGCGGCAGCGTATGCCCGATCTGAATTTTAAGGCGGCCTTCGCCAAACCAGGCCATCAGGCGCGCGAGCGAATTTGCCAGCAGTTGCGACCGGCTGAGAACCGCGCTCAAATGAAAACCCATCACGGCCTGCGAGCGAAACAACAATTTCACGGTGTCGAGGCTCTGCAATTGTTTGCCGGCGACGCCGATGACGACCAATCTTCCCAGCGGCGGCAGCAGCGCGAGGCTGCGCCGAAACACCTCGCCGCCGACCGTTTCCAAAATAATATCGGGGCCACACCCGGAAGTGATTCGGCGGCAGGCCGATTCAAATTCGTCATAATCGCTTGCCAAATCCGCACCGAGCGCGAGCACACGGCTGCGCTTTTCTGCGGTGGAAGCGGTGGCAACAACTTGAAGTCCGAGCAGTTTGGCAATTTGCACCGCAGCCGTGCCGACGCCGCCGGCCGCCGCGTGAATAAGCACGGTCTCTCCGGCAACGGCATGCGCCACGGTGGTGAGGGCATGATACGCGGTGAGATATTGAATCGGAAACGCCGCGCCTTCGTGAAAGCTCATGCTTTCGGGCAGTAGCAGGCACGAAGCCGATTTGACCACGACATGCTCGGCGTGCATGCCGTTCGGCGCAATGACGGCGACGCGCGATCCCAGAGGCGGAGTGATCACCCCGGGGCCATGCGATGTGACAATTCCCGCGGCCTCAGCGCCGGCAAAGTACGGTGGCTTCGGGCCGCCCGGATACAAGCCTTCGCGCTGCACGACGTCGGCATAGTTGAGGCCGCAGGCTTTGACTTGCACCAGCAACTCATCCCGCCCCGGTATCGGATCCGGCGTTTCAATCATCTCAAGCTGATCCACACCACCGAAGGCTTTGACACGAACGGCTTGCACAGAGGCTTTTCCTTCTTCTTCTTGATGATGAATCATCAAGCTAAAAGTTGCAAGCCGACTGAAGTCGGCTAAACCTGTAACGCCTCAATGATGGATGAGTAGCGCAGACATCTTGTCTGCAGGCGAGACGCTTGCGCTACGTTTTTCACCAATAAGCGAGGCATTACCAAAACGCAAAGGTTTTAGTCATCTTTAGATGACTTCCATCTTTTAGCCTGATGATTCATCATCAGATCATCAGGCGATTTTCCGAGCAACATACGGCGCGTCGCGCGCAATGCCGCGTATGTAAGGTGACGCAAAGGTTCTGCCGAATCGAAACCCCAAAAGATAAAGCCCGGGCGTGCGCGTGCTCTCACAGCAGCAAACGCGTGGTCGTCCGTCCGGATCGTGTTCAATCAGATCACCCAGATGCGCTGTCGTATATCGAAAACCCGTGGCGAACACTACGAAATCCGGCTCTAGACGCTGGCTCTCCGAAATGATGATCGCGTTGCCTTCGTAGCTGGCCTCAGCTTTGAGGCGGCTGATCAGGCCTTGCTTGATCGCCGGGAGCACCAGCCGGCCATTCATCGGCTCCGGCAGGCGGCCGACGCGCCAGCCCAGCAACAGTGTTGGCAGATGCTCGATGAGCCAGACGAGATAATGCACATCAACAAGTCCCAAGATCGGATTCACAATAGCCAGCAGGGGTGAGCGCAATAAGAGCCAGGCGCGAGCTTCCGGCGGCCGCACTTCCAGCCAGCGATCGAGCACTTCTGCCGCCGATGAGCCTCCGCCCACAACCACAAGCCGGCGCGCGCTCATCAGATCGGCAGCGCGAACGTCAAGACTGTGTTTCCAGCGAAAGGCGCATGCGCCGGGATTGAAATTTTTTGGAAATTGCGGCGCGCTGACGATACCGGTGGCGTTGATCACGTGGCTGCCGTTGACGGTTTGCGTTGCGCCGCGCTGGTCGCGATAATGCACGACGAAGCCTTGCAGGTTGTTACGGCTCACGTTGATCACTTCAGAATTGGCCATGATCTGAATCGCGTGCTGCTCACAGTATCTCTCCAGCTTATTGACAAAGTCACGAAAGGAAAGATAAACCGGCTCTTTCGCGCTCGATGGCATTGCCGGCAATCGAGACAAACGAGAGGGCGAGAGCAGGGCCATATCTGGATCAGCTTGCCGCAACGCGGCTACTGCCGAGACGCCGCGCTCAAGTAGCGTATAACTGATTTTTCGTTGCGCCAGACAGAACGCCGCCGCGAGTCCGGCAGGGCCGGCGCCAATGATGACAACGTGGCGAGATGAGGCCGGCTCCATTAGGCAATCTCCTTTTGTGACGTTAAAGCCAAAAATGAGCGACAGGAAGACAGATTGCTATTACCAGTTTTATTATATCATCCCCTCTTTAACCAGTTTCCAATAATATCTTCCAAGATCAGTCAATTGGCAGGATTTGGAATTTATGGTGGCATAATACAAATTTCGTTCTCCTACAGGAACCAGAAGTCTGGCCCCTCGATAACGTTGCAAATGGCCAAAAATCTTCGCATGCTCTTTATGTCTTGGCTCCGCACCAGGCTCATAGCTCGGATCGAGATAAAACTGGTCATCTGGGTTTTTAAAATAATCTGTCAACAATCGCAAAACTGAAAGTTCAAAGGCCGGATCACACTTTCGAATAGGCAAAAGTCTTGAAACATGAGATTTGAATAAAGGACGCTGATTCCAAGGCCCTAATGCTTTGTCTACAAAAGCATATAAGCTACCGACTGTTACGTTACCGATGAGATCAGCAGCTCCCCCATTTAGGCCTGCACAAATCAGAGCGGTAAAAATTCCTCCGCCATCTTTCTCTACCGCTGCTTGGAGGAGGCGTGAAGCACATAAAACTGAAATTTCCTCACGAAGATATGCCAATTCAGTTTGAAGGGCAGGAATAACACCAAACGCTCCACTGTGACAGCAATCGAGAATGATTATCACTTCGTCAATTTTTGACTGATTGGCCAAGCTGAGAACATCCAACATTGCAACGCCTTCATCGTTTTCCTTAAAATCTTGGGTTACCAAATAACCGCCAAATTTACCGATCATGCCGTGCCCGGCAAAATAGAAAAGGGCAACATCGGATTTATGTTCGAAGAGCTCCTTCAGATTCTCCCGCAATCTGGCTCGAGTTATTTGTTCTTCAGTGGAAATTAGCTTTTTACAACTAAAATTCGGAGAACCGTCTTGGTTTTTAGCTAAAACCTCAGTAATATAGCTAGCGTCGTTGACGCACCCTTGTAAAGGAGTATTTTCATAGTGGTCTATTCCCACAATTAATGCTCGACGCACGTTGTCCTCCTTAAGTTAAGCTTAAACAAACTTATTCTACTTGCAAACTTAGATAGCCTGCTAACGCGGATTTTGTAAGTTCGGCCATAACGAGATCAGCCAGCGCTTCAGCCTCAGCTTGCGAGAGAGCGGTCTCGCGATAAGTCATGAACAACTGCGCCCGTTCCGGCCAGGCAAGCACGGCCAGCGCCGCACCCATGTGCAGGCAAACCGGCGTATAACTGCGCTGATGCATCACTTGCAATGCGCCATTGGAGCTGGCAAAGATTTCCGCATGAACGTCTTTTTTTTGTTCCAACCAGGTAAAGTGACTGGTGGCAAAACCGGTTGAGGTGGCGTTCACGGCCATGCGGCGAAATAAAATCCACGGCAGATATTGCGCGAGCGCGGTGAAGATCGGCATACCGAGATATAACTGTTGGCGAATCCCGGCGCTGAACTGTTGTTTAAGCGAATGCGCAATCGCCTCGATCTCCTGTGAAGCATCAGCGAACAGAACGAGCGGCGAGATAAAATTGCCGGCGAGACTCTGCGCTGCTGCTCCGCGGCGCATGCTCACCGGAACCTCGAGCGACACGAGTGGATTTGAAGCGTTGGCCTGTGACGCGTTCCACACATAAATTGCGCGTGCCCAGGCAGCGGCGCTCAACCACAGTGGAGAAACGCCGGCGCTGTCAGCCTGTCGCTTTAATCGCTCATACAAAACCTCATCCAACGCGCGCTCACATACGGCGATGTCTCCCGGCTCACGGGCCTGCATGCACAGCCGCGCACTGCGGCCTGCATGCGCTTCTTTTGCCAGCCAACGGGTATAGCGCCACATCTTGTTAAGCTTGCCTGAGCGCCAAAGTGAAATCAATTTCGTGGGCTGGATTTGCGCCGATGGTTGATGAAACGGCACCAGCTTGCCGCCTTTTAAGCGCGCCAACCTCCGGATTCCCTCAATGCATATAAAGAAGAAGGATTCGCCGTCGGCGACCGCGTGATGGGCGCGAAACGCCAGCAGGCTTTTGCCTTCATCCGGAATCCACAACACTTGAAACGGCGGTTCGCAAAACGGGTCGATCGGTTTGTTGCGCCACCGGTTCACTACGCCAGCGTCGTGGCTCACGAGGAGCATGTCCTCGATTCGACATTCACCGCGCCATTCAAGTCCCAATACACGACGATGCAGCCGTTGTCCGAGTTGTGGCCAACGTTCGATCAGATATTGCAACATGCTCTCAAGGTCGCTGCGGCGCACGCAACCTTTCAGCTCCGCCTCAACGCCGAGCTGCATCAGAATGCCTTTGCGTTCCTGATAGGCGACAAAGAAGGCGTCGATTTGTGATAAACGGGTCACGGCGCAACTCTCCATCGCGCCAGCCTCTCGTGACGCGCTCGAATCGCCTCGGTCCAATCCGTTGAGGCCGCGAGCATCGTCATGATCAGCTCGGCGCGCATGACGGATTCCTTTTCATTGCGGACGGCAACTTTTATCGCAACATTCGAAGGCTCGGCGCGAAGCGCTTCTGCAGTGAAATGCAGGGTTGCCGGCAACGGCGAGGGCCGCAAAAATTTTGCCTCGCGAATCATGCCGAGCATGGCCCAACGCTCGAGGCCGTGACGATGCTTGATCATTTCTTCGGCCAGCGGTCCGGCGACCTGGGCTGCCAACTCGATGAGCCACGAGCCGGGAAGAGTTGGCGCGCCGGGAAAGTGATCAACCAACATCGGATGCTCAACCGGGACCACGGCTTCACCGGTGGCCAAACCGGCGGCGGCATCGAGGGTGAGGCTGCGCATCAGCTCGAACATCGGTCACGCTCCAGTAACTTGTGATCAACCAGGCGGACGATAGCGCCGACGGTGCAGTAGCGCGGCAGTGTGGCGCCATGAATGCGCGCCGGAAATATTGGCGCCGGTGTATCATAAAGCAACGCCATGAGCCGCTCCCGGCCCAAAGCCGTGAGCACACCATCTTCTGTGAACCGGCTCTCGTCAAGATCGCCGCGCGCCAGTTGATAGAGCGTGCCTTCGGGAATGGCGATGCTAAATTTTTGCTCGATACGAAAGAGAAGATCGAGCATGTCCATCGACGTAAAACCGAGATCATAGAAAAGAAGCTGCTGTGGCGAAATCACCTCATTATCCGTGAGCGCGAGGGTCTCGCGCACGAGCGCCGCGACGCTTTCAAAAGTCGTGGATATACTCATGCCGTTAAGCCTCCATCGATGCACCATACTTGTCCGGTGATATACGAACTCATGGGCGAGGCCAGGAACAACACCACCGGCGCCACTTCGCCGGCCTCGCCCAAACGCCCCATGGGAATGGCGGCGAGGGCGCGGTCTGCGGCTTCATCAATAATGCGAGCAGCCATACCGCCAGTGAGCAAACCGGGCGCGACGCCGTTGATGCGAATGCCGCGGCCGGCGGTTTCGCGGGCGGCAACGCGAATGATCATTTCGAGCGCTGCTTTTGAGGCGGCATAAGCGGCCTGTCCCACGTTCGGGCGATGGGCCGCGGTGGATGAAACGACGACAACGCTGCCGCTGCGCTGGAGAATCATCGGCCGCAGCCCGGCGCGCAGTAAACGAAAAGCGCCCTGCACGTTGACCTCGTGGACGCGCGCAAAAGCCTCGTCCGTCAGCCCGGCAATCAGGGCGTCGGCGAGCGTGCCGGCACTGATAACGAGCGTATCGATTCTTCCAGCCTTTTTGAGCGCCGCGGCGATAATCTGTTCGCCGGCAGAAATTTCGGTGAGATCGGCTGCGACCGTAGAAATCCGCTCCGCCGGCAGCGCCAATTCGTTAGCGAGCTGATCGAGCGCTTCTTGACGCCGGCTTGTGAGCACGAGTGTGGCGCCGGCCTCGGCAAAGCCACGGCTCAAGACGCGGCCGAGATAACCAGTCGCGCCGGTGATCACCGCAACACGATCTTTCTGGCTCCAGTCGGGATTGAAATTCACATGGTTCAAAGCTTTTCTGTTCAGGCCAAATGATCTTTGCGTAATTTGTAAAACGTAAAACGTAGCGCAGCGTTAGCCGCAACCAAAACTGCACCACAAAGGGCACAAAGCCTGCCCTGCCGCAGGCCAGGGAACACAAAGATTTTTCTTTGTGCGCTTTGTGGCCTCGTGGTGAAAAAAACTTCGCGGGCGTGATAGTTTTTTTAAGGTAATATTTTTTACGCATTTGACTTTTTTAGATGAATTGGCTCGCAACGTAATAAATCAGCATGGAACCAATGGTAAAAAATATGATATCCTGAAGCCGATCCCAAAACATCAGGATGTGCAAATCCTGATTTCTGTATTGTTCCACCTCGCGAATGACGCCGAGCAAAAATCCGCCGACGGCAGCCGTCCACAGAGAAGGCCAGGCTAATACCGGCAAAAAAACGATGAAAGCGTAAGACACGTGTAAGAATTGGTCAAATATATTGATCAAACCTCTGCGTACTGGCCGCCATGGACGCCGAAAAGCCGCGATGTCCAGAATTTCTTGATATTCTTGCTCTGAAGTCTCCGCCAGCAATTCTTCCACTTTGGTGGCCAGGTTTTCTTGCGATTGTTTGTTCATAATTTTCCTTTTAATTGATTTTAGAAATTGATCCGTTTAAAAATTACTGCCGCGTTTTGCCCGCCCATGCCAAACGACACCGACATCACCGTTCGTGCTTCCGTGGCGCGCGGCTTGCCGATCACGTGATCCAGCTCGCAACCGGCGTCCGGCTCGTTGAGATTGACGGTGGGCGGCACGATTCCGGTTGCGCAGGTGCGAATGGCGACAATGGCTTCGAGCGCGCCGGCCGCCGCCATCGCGTGGCCGATCGCGCCTTTCACACTTGACACCGGAATGAATTTCCAGGCCTCGCCAAAGAGCCGGCGCAACGCCGCGGCCTCGGCCAAATCGCCAACAAAGGTGCCGGTGCCGTGCGCGTTGACCGCGTGAATGTCCGTTGGCGCGAGACCGGCATCCGCGAGTGCGCGCCGCATGCACAACTCCGCGCCGGCCCCATCCTCCGGCGGGCGATTGAGATCGAAAGCGTCCTGGCTCATCCCGAAGCCGATCACCTCGGCAAGGATGACCGCGTCCCGTTGTTGCGCCCTCGCCAACGTTTCAAGAACAAGCGCGCCGGCGCCATCAGCAAGCGCAAAGCCGCGCCGCCGTCGATCAAATGGCTGGCAGGCGGCCGACGGATTCTCATCGTCACGATCAAGTGCAATGGCTTGCAGCCCGGCGAAGCCGATGAGATAGAACGGGGTGAGCATCACGCTAGAGCCGCCGGCGACACAAGCATCAATTTGTCCGGCGCGGATCAAGCGGAAGGCCTCGCCGATGGCCTGCGTGCCGGAGGCGCAAGCCGTGGCGATCATGCGCCTTGGGCTGCTGAACGGCGCGGCGAGAGCAGAAAAGCATGCACCCGCGGCGCGATGCGTGAACCCGGCCGCGCCCACCTGAAAGGTATCGAGGCCGGTTGACCACACGAACCCGGCCTCAGCCGGATCGCGTCCTGCCTCCGCCATCGCAGCCGCGATGGCACGATAGGCGATTTTCCGATCACGGTCAATGTCATCACCCGGCGCCGCGTCGACTTCGCCGCCGGTAGTCACGTTCAATCCGGCAGCGACAAAGCGTGGCAGCCGGCGGACGCCGGAGCGGCCGCTGAGAAGTCCGATCCACAAATCTTCCGTGGTCGCGCCCAACGCCGAGAGCGCACCGGTTCCGGTAACGACAACGCGACGCGAACTGCTCATAGCCTCTCCATGACGACGGTCACTTGATCCACGCCATCGCCGTGCTCAACCGGGACACGATAAGACAAACGTCCGCGCCGGTGTTGAGCCATCACCGCGAGAAGCTCCGATACTCCCGCAGCAGCGTGTGGCCTGACCGCATGAGCTTCAGCCTGGCGCTGTCTTTCGACGGCGATGAGCTTGATCAATCTTCCGAGCGGTAATGCCTTAGAGACGGAGTGTAGCGCAGACATCTTGTCTGCCCCGCCGCGGCGGGGCGCTACATTTTTCCCCCGTGAGTGAGGCATTATCCCGAGCGCCGCGCATGGTTTGGGCAGGCGAGAGAACAACAACGCCACGCCAAGTCCGGCGCCGGGCCTCTCGATGCTATCTTGATCGCCGGCCATGAGCAACGCCTCGGTTTCGTGGCCGCTGGCAAGCCGCTCAAGCACGGCTTCGAGGCCGCACCACGCTTGCCCGGCAGCGCCGCCGAGACCGAGACCATACACGTGATTGCCGTGAGCAATAGCAAAGGCCGAAAGCGCCAGATTGTCCACCGCGTGAAGCGTGTGGGTCGGATTCACGCGCACCTCGCCCAGCCGTTTACCGGGTGAATAGGAGACAACGAGTTCTCCCCAGCGATACAAATCCGGCGAACCGGCCTGGCACGGCGCGAGTGAAATGAGCGCCGCCGTTTCGATGTTCTCCGCATGCGTTCCCGCTTCGTGCGCCGCGGCCAGGGCAAGCTGCACCGGCAAATTGTAACGACGAACTTGCCGCCAAAGCTCGGGTGAAGCTTCGCGCACCGCCGCGAGATCACGCCGCTCCGCTGCTGCCACCAGATATGTCATGCTCTTTTTTGATTGAATTTGAACGGTTCCAAATACGTTAATGTCATTTCGATGCTATAGCAAAGTCCTTTGTCATAAGCAGAACCATCCGCGCATTTGCTTGTGGGCGAGCGAATTCATATGCACGGGATAGAGGGTGACCCCGCGAAAGCATTTTATAAAACGTCCGCTCCCATTCTAGAAAGTCGTTTTCATTCTTTATTGTGTCTAATGCGGATATCATGTTCGTCGTCCTCGCTATTCTCGCTGCCAGCATCAGCGAGTCGCAAATGGCGAGAACGACCAGTTTTGCCCCACATGTCTCAACCCAGTTCGCGAACTCCACTGCAGACATCTGCTCGTCATTATCGAACTTCAACGAGCCACTGTCTTTATCAACTGGAATAGTCAAATGAAGAATATCATAGCGATTATCGGACAATAGATTTCTCAGTTGCGCCGATGTGATTCCTCGACTAATTTTTATTTGGCGTTTTGGAAATAATGCTTCGATAATTTTTATATCTTTCTCAAGGTAGGGTTGTGTGTGCTCGTGCGATGCTGTTGCCAATAGCAAAGAGGGCTTACTGACAATCTCAATCGCAGGGGGCAATTGAGACACCTCAGGCTTTGATGTTTCAGGTGCGGGGCGTATGCCACTCAACGCTTCCGGTCTGAAAAATGCAAAACCGGCAACAATTAAAACAAGAGAGAATATCAAAATAAGCATACCTATAATCAGGCAAGTCCGGTCTGTTCCCTGACTAAAGTTGGCTGTGACTCCAAGCATCATCTCTACGACTAAAACTGCCAATGAGAAAAAGCCCAATGGTGTTCGTACCGCCTGAATAATGCCGATGCGAGATGATATCTTTTCAGCATTTTCTGTCGTCATTATGCCTCACCTATTTAATTATTTCAGTGCGCAAAGTGAATTTTTTTGGCGACTGGTAATGCCTCGGATATCGGCTTCTCTTACTTTGACACAAATTCCCTTTACTTTTCCCGAAAAATTCTGTTTTTGTCAGCCCAGCGCATCAAGTGAAAGCTCATTTCCCAAAATATACCGTATGAATGCCGCGCTTCACTTTCGACCAATAATAAAAGTTAGTGGCCAAATTGACCCAAAAATTGTTCGGCTGGCGGAGCACAATTCTTTTGACGATCGAACGAAACGAGTAGAAATTTTCGACGGCGCTCCACCAGCCCTCGCGCAGCTCGGCCGGAGTGAGCTGCTCCGGCTGGAAGACCACGTACGGCTCGCGCAGATGGCTCAGGCTGCGGTCAAACACTTTGTCCGCCTGCCAGATTTTGTCGCCCGTCGGCGTGCCCGGATAGGGCGTCAAAATAAAAAACTGCGCGATCGGCACCTTGAGGTTCTCGAGATAATCGATCGTGCGTTGGAAGGTATCGGCGTTGTCGTCCGGCAAGCCGAAAATGATGAGCGCGTGCGGGCTGATGCCGGCGTCCATGATGCGGCGAAAACCCTCGGCGTATTTGTCAACCGCGTGGAAAGTCTTGTCAACTGCTTCGAGATTTTTCGCTGACAGAGTTTCAACCCCGAGCGCCATCAACACACAACCGGCGGCGCGCGCTTTCTTCAGCAGTTCCGGATGCCGCGCCACGTTGATGGTCTGTGTGCCCCAGCGGATTTTGCTCCCGGCCATCGCCGTAAAAAGTTGATCCGTAAATTTGATATCTTCGCAAAGGTTGTCGTCACAAAAGTTGATGTTGCGGCTGCCGGTGGCCTCAACGTCACGAATGATCTGATCAATTGGCCGCTTGCGATAACCGCCGTTGAAAACCGCGGCGATCGAGCAATACTGGCAGGTGAATGGACAACCGCGCGTCGCCTGCACCGGATAGACGACGACGCGATCTTTCTTGATCAGGTCGTACCGCGGTACCGGCAAATTGCTGAGGTCCACCGGCCGGGCGGACTGGTAGCGGCGCTTCAACCGGCCGTGCTCAATATCCTCCAAAATCTGTGGCCACACTTCGTCGCCTTCGCCGACGACGATGGCATCGAACAGTTCTTCGACGCGGTCTGGCAACATCGAAGGCAGATAGCCGCCGAGCACGGTCTTTTTGCCCCGGCCGCGAAACGCCGCCGCAATATCCTTGCAGCGGTCGAATTGCATGATCTGCCCGGACAGCGCCACCACGTCGGCGTCACTGTTGAAATCGACGTCTACCAAATACTCTTCAACGATCCGCACCTCGTGCTTCTCCGGCGTGAGCGCGGCAATGAGCGGCGGCCCCAAATGCGGCAAGTATGCGCCCACCCGGTCGATCCATCGCTTCGCCTGCACCAGCGTGCCGTCGTCGCGATAGTGCGCCGGGTGGATGATGTCGATTTTCATATAAGCGCCTCAATCATTTTCGCGAGCTTGCGCAGCGTTACGCCCTCGGCCAGCGCTTGCTTTAGCGCCTCGCGCGTGACGGCAATTCCGAAGTGATCTTCCACCGCGATGATCACGCCGAGAACGATAACCGACGAGAACGGGACGATGCCGTCCAGCAGCTCATCGTCGCGGCAAGAGCGCACGGGTTCCGCTTGCGTCGAATCCGGCGCGGCTTTGATAATCAGCTCGCGCAAAGCGCTGATGATCTCGGTGGTATGCATGGTTTTCGTCCAGGCATTTCTTGTATTTAAAAACTAAGCGGCAAAAAGTTAGAATAAAATTCCTGCGGACGCAGTCTAAAAGTTTTATGGCGGAATAATTTATTGGCAAAATGATTCTGCCGTTAAATCATTCTGTCAAATTTTTTTGGTTGCGGCTCGTCTGCGTTGAGTTTACCCCTGTCCGACGACCGGTAGAAAAACCTTGCCATCGACTCGCGTCGTTGCCGGCTTCGCGGCGGTGATCGGAACCGGCGCCGGATAAACCGGCTCCGCATTCGGGAAGAAGCGCTGGTCTTTATGCCGATACAAATTGTTGTACGAGCAGCCCGGCATCAAGCGGCCGTCGGGCATGACGTAGTGCGTGCAACATTTTTTCAACCGCGCCACGTCGAGGTCCCACGGATCCATAAACGCGTGGATGAAGATCGCCTTGCTGCGGGCCTCGGCGCGGCGCTCGATATCCGCTGCGGAGAGCGGATTGCGTGAATTGAACGTGTCTTTCAGAAAGCGTTTCAGCGAGGTGAGGATGACTTCGGAATCTTCGCCAACTTTGGTCGCGGACCACAGATTGGTAATCGCATCGAGAATCATCCTTTCGAGCGCATCGTCGGTGCGAATGATGGTGCGGTTCGCCATCGCGTCCAGATATTGCCGGATATTGACAAATTCGGGCAGCGGCACGTGGCGGCCGTCATCCATGCGAAAAAGGTAAGTCG
>Ga0247727_10014831_pt1 | contig 12877 bp, 8 predicted proteins | sample WisWelCaveWW1625_FD_202498 | JGI IMG/M metagenome (GOLD analysis project Ga0247727, IMG submission 202498) | Biofilm microbial communities from Wishing Well Cave, Virginia, United States - WW16-25 | ecosystem: Environmental > Aquatic > Deep subsurface > Groundwater > Cave microbial mat | place...
CCGTTTTTTTTATCGGCAGATTCCCCACTCAAGCGTCATCAGTTTCATAAAGGGTCTTTCCTTTTGTAAGAATCTCACGCATGAAACCGTCGCCGATCTCCAGACGCTCGCGCACTTTTTCAGGCGTGCGCACCAGTAGCTCCAATGGAAAAGGCGCGCGGAGTTTCAATTGAATTTCGACCGACTTCGCCACCGCGTCTCCTTCCAGTGGTGTAATGACCAACAAATCCACATCGGAATCCGGTGTGGGTTGGCCGTAGGCATATGAGCCGAATAAAATCACCCGCTGCGGCGAGAATTCTTCGCCGAGGCGTTGGACGTACTCATGGATTTGTTGGAGTGTGGCCGTCATGACAATCCATTGATACAAAATTATGTCAACTTTTGCAAGCGCAATTTTAAAGCCCGAGGCGAAGTCCGACGTGGGCAGCAGGATTTTGTAAAATTTGAAGACTCGTCGTGCCCACGTCGGACTTCACTCGCTCGATTACTTTTGCGAATGTTCGGACAGAAGGATTTCTAAATTCTTTCGTACTGTTTTCGTATGGGGATGCTCCGGCCCGAGTGCTTTTTCAAAAATCGCGATCGCCCGGCGAAAAATCGACTCGGCCGCGGCATACTGGCCCTGGGCTTCCAGCAATAACGCCAAACTGTTCAAACTGGTGGCGACTTGCGGATGGTCTCGCCCCAACAGTTTCTCTTTAATCTCCAACGCCCGGCGAAAGAGCGGTTCGGCCTCGGCATATTTGCCCTGAGTCTTCAATAACCACGCCAAGTTGTCCAAACCGGTGGCAATGTATGGATGATCAGCTCCGAATTGCTTTTCATGAATCTTCAAAGCTTTGCGTCGTAATGGTTCCGCCTCTGCATATTTGCCTTGGTCTTCAAGCACTCCAGCAAGATTACCATAGCTTACCCCAGTATCCGGATGGTCAGGGCCTAATTGCTTCTCAAGAATTCTCAGCGCGCGGCGGTACAACGGCTCGGTCTCGAGAATTTTGCCCTGCTCCCGCAGTAACGTCGCCAGGTTGTTCAAACTCTGCGACACATCGGGATGGTCGGACCCCAGTTGTTGCTCGCGAATCTTCAGGCTGCGGCGATACAGCGGCTCGGCCTCGACATATTTGCCCTGACTCTTCAACAACAACGCCAAACTGTTCAAACTGGTGGCGACTTGCGGATGGTCTCGCCCCAACAGTTTCTCTTTAATCTCCAACGCGCGGCGATAGAGCGGCTCGGCAGGGGCATACTGGCCCTGAGCACGGAGCGATTCCGCTAGGTTGTTCAAATCTATTGCCACGTCCGGATGATTGGGCCCATAGGCTTTTTCATCAATCTCCAGCGCGCGGCGATGGAGCAGCTCGGCGGCAGCATACTGGCCCTGAGCATGAAGCAATCCCGCTAGGTTGTTCAAGCCGGTAGCGACTTGCGGATGGTCTCGCCCCAACAGTTTCTCTTTAATCTCCAACGCGCGGCGATAGAGCGGCTCGGCAGTGGCATACTGTCCCTGAGTTTCTAACAATCCCGCTAAATTGTTCAAACTCGTCGCCGTATCTGGATGGTCTGGACCAAGTTGCGTTTCGCGAATCTCCAAAGCGCGGCGATAGAGCGGCTCGGCGGCACTGTAGAAGGCACGATCATGCAAATAAAACCCCATGCGATTTAACAGCGCAGCTAAATCCGTTGATTCGATTTTGAGCTTTTCCACATGCTCAACGACGGCATACGAATGCGGTAGTAAACGGCTACACTCCGGCCATGAACGAACATCAAAGTTCCCACTTGGCCACGCGCGAACCACAGTTTGAAACGCAGCCTGCGCCCACACTTTTTGTTCGTCTTCTGTGAGTCGATCCCGCGTCACCGCCTGCACCAGACGATGCAGCGACAAGGTTTCGTTGGTCGCCTCAATCAGTGAGTAACGCACCAGGCTGGCAATGGCTTTGTTCATGACCAACGGTTGGGCGAGAGTTTGGGCCAATGCCTCCGGCAAATGCTTTCGGCCTTCGATCAAAAGCCGGCGCGGAATCTCATCCGGCGCCAGAAACGCGCACAGTTTCAGCAAGTCCACTGCCGCCGGCGCTTCGGCTTTGACCTTCTGCAACGAAATCTCCCACGTGGTCGCCACGGTCGCGTCATAAGCCAACGGCTGATGTTCTTTGAGCAGGTCTTGGCGATATTGGCGGAACAAATCCAAATAATCGGCCCAAGAAATGCCCGTGGCTTCAACGTAGGCGCTCGCCTGTTCCAACGCCAAAGGAAGATCGCCCAATTCCTCTGCTACTGCTGCTGCCTCTGCCACTGCCATTGCTTCACTCTGCGCTCCGGTCCGGCGCATGAGAAACGCGACCGATTCTTCCCGAGGCCACACCGGCACTCGCAGCGGATTGGCCACGCCCTTCCAATGCGGATGGCGCGAGGTGATGATCACATGTCCGGTAGGAGCTTGCGGCAAATAGGGAAGCAAATCTTGCGCTTGGCTGGCATTGTCAAAAATCAGCAGCCAGCCGGTGTGGTGATCCAGCCAATGCCGTACCGCTTTGATGATCGCACTTTGTTCTTGCGCTTCCTTCTCCGGCAAGTCCAAAGCCGTGGCAAGGTCGGCGTAATCCGCAGCCAAGGTCGTCGGCTCTTCAGTGCGGAGCCACCAAACCAGGCGATAATCCGCCGCATAGCGATAAGCATATTCCAGCGCCAGTTGCGTTTTGCCCACGCCGCCCAAACCATGAACGGCTTGCGTTTGGGTCAAGGCCGCAGTCTTCTCGGCAGTGAGCGCCAGCCGCAGATCAGCGAGCAATTGGCTGCGACCGGTGAAATTGGGGTTGCGATGATGAGGAACATTCCAGATCGCAGGAAGGTCGCCAGCCAAATCAAACCGGAGAAAGCGCGCGACACGTTCAGTGTTGCTGGTGGGCGTGTTGGTGATGGGCTTTTGTGCAAGCTGCACGGCCTCGCGCAATTGCGTGATGCCCGTTTCAATCTCGGTGAAATCGAGGTAAAGCAGATTGGATAGCAGCGCCGGCAGCGCGGTTTTATCCAACCGGCAGGGGATGAGGAGCTTGCGGAGCGCGATGGCATTGGTCCATTCCAATTCCACCCAATGGGATTGCGCGGCGGATTGGGACCAAACCAAAACCACCGTGTTGCACCACACCAAGGCCGCGCTGATTTCTTTGGGGAGATTGTCGCCGCCACGGACGCCGGCATGATCCACCCACACGCCGGCGCCGACAGCTTTTAGCTCTGCTTCCAAGCGCCGCACCAGGGGCTTGTTGTCCCAGGAATGGCTGATGAAAATTTTTGGAGGCTCAATGGGCATCTGCTTAATAAATTCTTCTAAAAAATTCTTTTGAAAAAAATACTTGACAAAAAAATATTGTTTTAATATATTAGAATTGCAGGGGCGAACCCGTCCTAGGCGGCGGATGTAGGTTCTGCTTGAACGCCCTCTTTCAGAGAGGGCGTTTTTTATTATAGCCGTGTAATCCCTTCAGAACCTTGCCCACCAGCCTCGCGAACTAATATATCTGTCATTCGGTACATTCTCCTTGCCAATTTCGTGTATGTTGCGTCTTTCCCTTGGTCGCAAATCAACATCCCATGGCTTTCCCACGCTTGAAGAGCATGATTGATCCAGTTCAAAAGCTCTTGAAAGGCGCGTTCGTCATGCGCCTCCGGAAACACGACGTTGAACAATCTTGCTCCTGGCAGTTTCGAAATCAGCACGATCCCCTCCCGAAAGATAACCGCTCTTTCACCTTTGGTAATAATTCGATCGGAAGGCCGTCCGCGGCCGGATAAAAATTTCCAAGTATGCAATTCTTTATCAACTTCAATATTTTTTCATAAGTTCACTTTTGAATCTCCGCCCCAGGAAAATAATGGCGCAAAATTTCCCGATACGAATAGCCGCGCCGCGCCATTTCCATGGCGCCGTATTGGCAGAGGCCAAGCCCGTGGCCGAGGCCGCGGCCTGTAAAGATATAAACATTTTTTTCAATTCGCAAATCAAACGCCGTGCTCTTTAACGTGTTCCAACCTAAAACACGGCAGGTGACGGCGCGAAAATCTTCGCCGGTGATGAGGTGTAGTGAATGGCCTATCAACGCGAGCTCGCGCACGCGGCCATCGTCGCCTTTTTTTGAAATCGTGATCGAGTTAATGGACTCGCCGAGACGCCGCTGCCAGATCTGGTGCAGGCTGTCGGCGGAAATTTTAACGCGCCAGCGATAATGCGGCGAATGGGCGCAAAAGTTTGAGTCGTCGAGGCTTTTTAAATAAGGTTGATCTGTTTGATTTGCCCAGACGCCGTTATCATCGGCGGTGCGTCCGCCGCACGTTGAGCTGTAATAAGCTGCGACGGGCTGCTGCTGATAAAATAAAATTTCATCTTTTGTGCTCATAACGGCTCGTTCGATTTGCGCCGTGATGCCGTTCTTTCCTTTATATGTTTGGCAATGCGTGAGATCGCAAAATTGGTAACCGTTGTCCGCGTGGCGCGATTGATTCTTCGCCATGAAAGTTCGCGCGACGACGGCCTGCGCTTGCAGCGCGGTGGGCTTGGCTTGCGGCATTTCCGCGGCTAAAACACCGGCAAGATAAGCGTTGGAGGAGACCATGTTAATGATGCAGAGTTCTTTGCCGAGCGGGTAAATTTTAAATTTACCTAAATAAAGACGTTTGAGCGTTTTGACCGGCGAGGCCGCCAGCCCGGCGTTCGTAACGATGTTAACGGTATCGCCGGTCCGCAAAGAACGATCGATGCCGTTGCCTTTGATTTGTAAAACCGCAGCCGCAAGCTCAATCCGCAGTCGATTGACTGAAAGTGTATCCGCATTAAAAATGACGGTTAGAAAGTTTGCGTGATGGCTATTTTCAAATTTCGGCGAAGAACGCGAGAGCAAAGGTTGGACGGCGCTGATTTCCACACTCCGGGGATGGAAGATTTCAAATAAGCGCACGCGAACGGTTTGGGCAACTACCGGCGCTTCGATCAACAGCAATAAAAGGATGCCGTAAAACTGATTACTGAACACTAATCACCGAACACTGATTACTGGTCACTGTCCCGACGGGTTACTTCACGATCCACCGCTCGTCCCATTCGGCAATTTCATATTGGTTGGTCATTGGAAAATTGGGCGGCCGCATTCTCTCGAAGCGTGGGTCGAAGCGAATGCGCGTGCCGTAACGCGGCTCGGTGGCCGTAATCGAGCCCGCGGAGAGGCTGCCGTAAATGTGCAGCGTGCCGGTCTGTCTAGTGTAAAGATTCGGAACGCGAAAACGGCCGCGCGCCAAAACTGCGGCATAAATTTTCAAATCGCCCGGCCCGGTTACGGACGGCGCGGCGACTTCGATATCTTTTGCCGAAACCAGCCCGAGAAAATCATCCGAAAGCGAAGTCTCCGGATCTTGCGCGTAGAGCAAATCATCATCAATAATAATATCATTCTCGCTGTAGATCAAAACTTTGCCGTTGACGACGCCTTTGACATGCAGCCGGGCTTGGCCCTGGCCGATGATCGAATGCGGCGCGTCGGAAAGTGTCATGCGCTGCTCTCGCTGCGGCGATGAAGCCGTATGCCAGACGTATGAACCGTCGGTCAGAAAAGTGATCCAGCTCTCTTCCGAAAAAATTTTGATCCGGCCGGCGCTGCGGCTGGTGTCGCGCGGAATGCCCATGAAAATGCGCGGCAACGGAATTTCCGTCGTGCCTTCTTCGAGGCCGGCGAGAAAAACTTTGCTGTCGTCAAGAAAAGAGCGCTCTTCGCTGCGGCGAATGGAATAACCGGCGGTGGTAACCTTGCCCCGGAATTGCGGCTGCGTGCCGTTGCTGCTGCTGATCACCATCGCGCTGTTGCTGTGAAATCTTCCGTCAAATTCATCGTTGTGCAACGCGACGCGCTGATCCCAATAGTCCACGAACTGCGCGAAATGCGAGAACGCGGTGCGGCGCATGCGAAATTGCGTGGCGAGGCTATCGCCGCCTTCCACCGTGGTCACGCCGACGAGAAGCTCGTCGAATCCCGTTGCCGAGGAAGCGGGCAGATGGTTTAAGTTAAATTGAAAGCGTTGGCCATTTTTTTCCCAAACCAACGAGGAGTCCAGTTTGACTTTCGCCACATTGCGGGCCATAAGATTGGCCACTTTTTTTACAATGGCTTTGCGCTGAGCCGCCGGCATGGCGAGCCGGCGCGGAATCAATTTCGGCGTTATATTCGCAGTTTTAAATAGCGGCGTTGTGGACTCAACCGTCGAAGCTGATCCGGCTGGCAGCGAACCAGAAGGCATTTCCGGGGAACCATTTGCAATGAGAGCAGAAAGATCAGAAGCTTCAGGCGCTGGTATTGAAGCCGAAGCAGGTTGAGGGAAATTAAAGTTTTTAGCCGGACCCGAATTTATGCCACGCCGCGGACGGCTATCGTCTTCGCCGCGATTGATGATTTTATGATAAAGCGGCGTCAAATCGAAAACCACGGCTTGCACGTGTAAAGAACGAGTGCCGGCGCGCGCGTTCATCAACGCGTTTATCCCGATAAGCATTAAAACATGGAGACCAAGCGCAACGCTAAAGGCGAGCAAATGCTCGGGCGCATTGTGTTGCCAGCGGCGAAGTTTTATGGCGACGGAAACGCGAAGTTGCATCATGCCGGGGACCTTACTTGCGAACGGAAAAAGATTTAAAATAACGTCCAAAAGCCAGTTGCGCTTTCAAAAAATATGGCGAACGGATTAAACAACGACCAACGGATTTAAAAGCTTTTATACATCCCGGCTGTCAGCGTTCTTCATCCGTTGGTCGTTTTCATATCCGTTGGGGCAATTTTTTAGGCCCGACGGGCGCGGCCTGTTATGAGGTTCCGGCTCGCCCGGGTTTAGTTAATATATCAATATATTATCCGAGAACACAATTGTCAATTCTTATTTAAAAACTTTGCTTGCCTTTTTAAAGGTTTGTTGCTATAATTATTGACCGGTCGCTGCGATCATTGGTTTATCACCGAGCCGTGAGGCCACAGCGACCGGCCAATAAGCTTCTTGAAAGACAGGCTGTCGAACCTCATTTGAAAAGGTTTTTCCCTTGACGCGCGCATTTGCCTTCCTCAACAAAAAAAACTTTCCTCAAATCGGCGTGGAATGGAACGGGACGCGATACAATTTTTCGCGGGCCTGGGAAATTTTCAAGCAGCTTCGGCTCGATCGCAACGCGCCGGATTTGCCGTTCCTGCAATTGATGGTGGAACTGGATCTCTTTCATGCCGAAACCTTTGACGAAGTTTTTAACGCGATCAACGAACTGCGAACGCTGGATGATTTGCGCTTGAAGCCGGATTTTCGCTTCCAGCCGCCGATCGGTCGCCCGCAAAAAATTCTGTGCATCGGCCGCAATTATCTCGAGCACGCCAAAGAGCTCGGCAACAAACCTGCCGGCGGCGAGCCGGTGTTTTTCAGCAAATCGGTGTCGTCGATGATCGCTCACGAAGAGCCGATCCGGCTGCCCCGTCTTTCAATTTTAAAAGATTTAACGGAAGGCCGGGGCCGCATCGATCACGAAGTAGAACTCGCGCTGGTGATCGGCAAAACCGCCTCAAACATTACAGCGCAGCTTGCCAGCGATTTCATCGCCGGCTACACGATTTTAAACGACGTTACCGCGCGCGAGCTGCAAAAGAAAGACACCGCTGCCAACCTGCCGTGGTTTCGCGCCAAAAGTTTCGACACCTTTTGTCCGGTCGGTCCGTATCTGATTCCCGCAGAAAACGTGCCCAATCCGCAGGCGCTCAATTTGGAATTGAAAGTAAACGGTATGATTCGACAACAAGGCTCGACCGCGGACATGATTTTTCCCGTCACCGAAATTGTCAGTTACTTGTCGCGCTTTTGCACGCTGCAGCCGGGCGACATTATCGCCACCGGCACGCCCTCCGGCGTCGGCCCGATTCAACCGGGTGATATGATCATCGCGAGCATCGCCGGCTTTGGTGAGCTGGAGAATCCGGTGGTGTAAAGTTCCGGCGCCGCCGCAATAGATCTTTTCTCATTGGCTGCCCTCCGGTGTTCAATAACTTCGAGAAAATAGAAATATTTTTGTGTCTATATAATGTAGCTCAACATTTATGTTGAGAAAAACAATGCGCGCAACATGAATGTTGCGGTACAATCTTTAACCTTAATGGAGAAGTGCTCATGATGGAGAAACCAGCAGGATCAAGGGCAGGCAAAGGATTGCAATTTCTAATTTGTCTGTTGCTCGTGTTGTTGAGTGTCGATAGCAGTTGGGCGCAGATTAGAATTAAAGGGAAACCTCGCGCCGTTCCGGGAGAAGTTCTCGTTAAATATCGCGTCGGCGTGGCCGCGAGTGAACAGGAGTCGGCTTTGCAGCGCGCCGGCCTGCAAGTGGTCAGACGCTCGGCAACGCTGGGATTTATCAGTTGCCGGACGAACAAATCCGTTGACAACGTCGTGCAGGAGTGTAAACGGGATCCCAATATCGAATATGCCGAACCGAATTATTATCTCTATGCGGTTGAAACCATTCCCGAGGGCGCGCCGTTCGCGGTCAAACAAGGCTCGCCGCGCGTTCCGAATGATCCGCGTTTTGGCGACCAATGGAATATGAATAACAGCAACGACGCCGACCTCGACGGCCCGGAAGCGTGGGCCACGCAAACCGGCAGCAGCGACGTGCTCGTCGCCGTCATCGACACCGGCGTCGATTACGATCACGAAGATTTAAAAGACCAAATGTGGCGGAATCCCGGCGAATCCGGCGGCGGCAAAGAAAGCAACGGCCTCGACGACGACAACAACGGCTATAAAGACGATTATCGCGGCTGGAATTTTGTGTTTGATAACAACGATCCGTATGACAACAATCAGCACGGCACGCATTGCGCCGGCATGGTTGGCGCGGTGGGAAACAACGGTAAAGGCGTGGCCGGGGTGAACTGGCGCGTGAAAATCATGGCGCTCAAATTTCTCGGCAGCGACGGCTCGGGCACGACGGAAGATGCGGCGGAGGCGATCATCTACGCCGCGAAGATGGGCGCAAAAATTTCCAGCAACAGTTGGGGTGGCGGCGAAAATTCTCGCACGCTACAGGACGCCATTCACTTTGCGCATGATAGCAGTGCTTTGTTTATTGCGGCGGCAGGCAATGAATCTTCGAACACGGATAACACGCCGAACTATCCGTCGACTTATGCGGTGCCCAATGTCGTCGCGGTGGCGAGCTCGGATCGTAACGACGCGCTCTCGAGTTTTTCCAATTACGGCCGCTACACCGTTGATCTCGCCGCGCCCGGTTCGAGCATTCTCAGCGCGCAGCCGTTGGGCCGTTATCAATTGTTGAGCGGCACGAGCATGGCAACGCCGCACGTGGCTGGCGCGGCAGGGCTCATTTGGGCGCAATATCCAACGCTGAACATGAAGCAAGTGATGGTGCGCCTGCTCGGCTCGACCGATCGCAAGAACGCGTTCGTCAATCGCATGGCAACCGGTGGGCGTTTGAATATCGCGAATGCGTTCTCCAACAAGCCGTTGATCGCGCTCACGACGGATTTGCCGTACACCAACAACGTGACCGGCCCGTATAACGTGAGCACCTCCGTGGTTGATGACGGCACCGTAACCAATGTCAAATTGGTGTATTCCATCAACAGCACAACCAGTGATAGCGTGGATATGGCGAGCAGCGGCAATGATTCTTACGCGGCGAGTATCCCCGGCAGACCTTTGGAGACCACGATCAGCTATGTGATCGTGGCGAGAGACAACGACAACAATCGTTCGGTGAATCAGACGTATACATTCAAAGTCACCAACGAACAACCACCGTCCGAAGGCTGCTGTGGCGAACCCGCGGTGTCGTTTGAGGGTTTGGATTCTTCGACGCGCTGGGCCGTTGAAGTTCCCGCGAACATGGCGTTTTTCCTATTGCCGCTGGTGTTCTTGCGGCGGCGGAAGAAATAGCCCACAATTGTAAACGCAGGTTTTCGCCGTAGAAATTGATCATTGACCGGTCGCTCACAGCGACCGGTCAATTTTTTTATAGGGAATTTCCGCCCGCGTTTTTTCTGCTTGCAATTGGAGGCCGGAAAGCATAATTTTTATTGCAGCCGCCGAAAATTTATTTCAGGAATTAACATGAGCGCAGCAACTAAACGTCGTCCGCAAAAACGGGATTTCGAGACCCAGGGCATTCCGGTTCCCGGCCAACATTATCTGGTGGAGAATCGCCATGTGGTGAACCAAAAGGGTGTTCCCCTCAACCAGTTGGTGAATCAAGGCCGTTACTTTACCATCTTCGCGCCGCGGCAAATGGGAAAGACAAGTTTCTTCGCAGAGTTTGCCCGTAAATTGAAAGCCGATCCGCTCTATGTGCCGATTCTTTTGAGTTTTCAAATCGTCAAAAACTTCGACACCCTCAGATTTTACGGAAAGTTCCAACAAGACATGGAACTTCAACTGCAGAATCGTCTTGAGGAAGTCAGTTGTAACAAAACCGATGAGGTTGCGGCGCTTTGCAAACAACACCGCATGGCTGATCATCAAAGCTTTCAGAACTTTTTTGCCGAGTTAAACAAAATTATACAACGCAAAAAAATCGTCATCTTCATCGATGAATTCGACGGCATCCCCGAGCACGAGCTGGCAAATTTTCTGAACACACTCAGGGAGATGTATTTAGCCAACAAGCTTGGTCAGGGCTATTCGATTTATTCCATTGCTTTAGTCGGCATTCGCAATATCGCGCAACTGGACATTGCCGGCAAAATCTCTCCTTTTAATATCGCCGATCAAATCAAAATTCCGCCGTTTACTCTCGCTGAAATCGAGAATCTCTACGGCCAGTATACGGAGGAGACCGGCCAACCGTTTACGTCGGAAGCTTGCCGGCGAATTCATTTGGAAACCGGCGGCCAGCCTTTTTTGTGCAATCGCCTCGGCCAGATTCTTACCTACAACGTCAAACCGGAAAGCCTCGAACCCATTGCGGAAATGGACGTCGAGAAAGCGTTGAAGATTTTGCATTACGAGAATAACGATCACTTTGCCAATATCGTGGATAAAGCCCGGCAATATCGGAATACGCTGGCCCGCATCGTGCTTGCCGGTGACGTGAATTATAACCCGCGGCAGGAAGATTTGGCTTTTCTGGAACAGTTTGGCCTGATCAAGCCCGGACGACAGGAGATGGCCGAAGCTGCCAATCCGATTTATCAAAGAATTTTTCTGGATGTATTCGAGCTAAAAAAAGCGCAGCAAGAATTACGGCCGGAATTTGCCCTCGCGGATTATTTGCAGCCCGATGGCAGCCTGGACTTGTCGGCGGTGCTCAACACGTTTGCGGTTTTTATCAAGCGGCTCGGCGTTAATCTCTTTGAAGCTTTTCCCGGCGCGCCGCGAGAGGTGATCGGCCAATATCTGTTGCTGGCATACGTCGATCTGATTGTCGCGACAAGTAACGGCGACAGCAACGCGGAAGTGCTCACCGGCAACGGTTATGCTGACATCAAATTGCTCTTTCGCGGCCAAAAGTTTTGTCTGGAAATGAAAATATGGAACGGGTCCGCCGCCTTCGAGCAGCAAGACAAAAAGCAAATCCTGGATTATGTAACAAGCGAAAGTTTAAGCGAAGGCTACCTTATTTATTTTGACAATCGCCAACAACCCACCGCCATTATCGCGTCGCCTTATTTTGAACAAGAGAATAAAAAAGTTTATGTTTTTCAAATACCGATCATAGGCAGGAGATAGAGAAAGAGTGGAACCTTTACCGGAGCATCACAATGGCAATAACAAATTTCCCCCTTTCCCAATGCGCGGCGCAGTGGCGGCTGCGGCGACGATTTTTAATCATTACGCTGCTCGGCCTTTCCTTTTTCCCGCTCATATTGCCGGCGCAGGAAACGCCCATCCTCACCATCGACCCGCAGGGGCATTCGGGGAAAATTCAAGACATTGTTTTCACCAACGATGACAGGCAGTTGGTTTCAGCTTCGGACGACAAGACCGTGCGGGTGTGGGACGTGGCCTCCGGCAGGACGGTGCGCGTGATCCGCGGCGAGATCGGCGAGGGCGATGAAGGGAAAATTTATGCCATGGCGCTGTCGCCGGATAACCGCTATTTGGCGGTGGGAGGATGGATGAAAATCCCCGGCGAATCAGGGCATCATGTTCGCCTCTACGACTTCCGCACCGGCGCGCTGCTGGCGCTACTGAAATCCCATAGCGATGTCGTAAATGCGCTCGCCTTCAGCAGCGACGGCAAATGGCTGGTATCTGGATCGCATGACTATACTGTCAAACTTTGGGATGTGCAAAGCCGATCATTGGTAAGAACCTTCACCGGCCATACGAATAATGTTTGCAGGGTTGCCTTTTCACCGGACGGTAGCCGGCTGATTTCCGCTTCTCATGACAGCACCCTCCGGCTGTGGGATACCGCCATTGGTGCGCTCATCAAAATATTGCGTGGGCATACGGATAAAGTGAATGCAGTCGCTTGGTCTCCCGATGGCCGCTATATCGCTTCAGGCGGGTGGGACAGCAACATCATTATATGGGATGGCCGCACCGGCAGCCCTTTGCGCACCATTGATAACAAAACTTGGCCTACTTCCGCCGCCTTTTCCCCGGATAGCAGATATTTGGTGACGGGCTGTTATACGCCTTATATCTGCAACCTTTACAAAACCTCCACTTGGGAACTGGTGCGCGCTTTTGATCAACACGACAATATTGTACTGGCCACGGCTTTTGCTCCAGATGGCCGCACGGTGGCAACTGGTGGTGGAGAAAATAAGAAAATTTATATTTGGGAGGCGTTGACGGGTGAAGTGAAAATAAAACTTTCTGGCGATGGGGCAAACCT
>Ga0247727_10014832_pt1 | contig 12876 bp, 11 predicted proteins | sample WisWelCaveWW1625_FD_202498 | JGI IMG/M metagenome (GOLD analysis project Ga0247727, IMG submission 202498) | Biofilm microbial communities from Wishing Well Cave, Virginia, United States - WW16-25 | ecosystem: Environmental > Aquatic > Deep subsurface > Groundwater > Cave microbial mat | place...
AGTAATTCTTTGAGCGCCTTCTGCTCGGTTCGATTGAGGTAGAGCGCCTCGCCGAGATCGCGCGCTGAAATCCCTTCAGGCGCCTGGCGCAACTCTTCGAGCACGGCCTCGACTTGCGGCGCAGCGGACGCCTGGTTGATCTGTTTTCGACGCATAGTGAGAGGATAGCGGATCAGTGCCGCAAGCGGTAGCAAGCTTAGCCTCTTGAACAAGGCTTTTCGTGAAGCCTAAAACCAAAAACCCAACCCCTACAACCTATAAATTCAATGACTCTGGTCTTGTGGTATTGCGGCTCTTGTCTTTGCTGGTCAAACCAAACTATAAATACGCCGTCACTAAAATTCGGATCGCAAATCAACAACCGCAACCCGGACGTTCGTTATGACTAGGAAGATCAAACTCGCGATTTGCCTCGCCCTATCCTTAGGCTCATCCGCCGCTCTGCTCGACGGGGCCTTCATTCATGGCGCCTCCGCGCAGACTCGCGGCGTTGATTTCCGCCGCGACATCGAACCCATCCTGCGCGCAAACTGTTATCAGTGTCACGGCGAAAAGAAAGCCTCAGCGCGTTTGCGACTCGATAACAAACAACTGGCGATGAAAGGTGGAATCTCCGGCGCGGCCATCGTTCCAGGGAACAGCAAAAACTCGCGCTTGATGAAACGCCTCCTCGGCGAAGGCGACGAAGCGCGGATGCCGCTGGGCGGCGATCCACTCAAACCCAGACAGATTGAGTTGATTCGCAAATGGATTGATGAAGGGGCCAACTGGCCTGAAAATCCGCAATCCGCAATCCGCAATCAGCCACAAGCAATGGCCGCAATCCCGCAGCATTGGTCGTTCGTAAAGCCGGTTCGTCCTGGGGCGCCGCCAGTCAAGAACAACGCCTGGGCTCGCACGCCGATTGACAGCTTTGTTCTCGCTGAGCTTGAAAAACAAAGTCTCGCGCCGTCGCCTGAAGCGGACAAGGTCACGTTGATTCGCCGCCTGAGTCTCGATCTGGTTGGTCTGCCACCGGCAATCGAAGAAGTTGATCAATTCGTCAACGACGCCAGCCCCGAAGCGTATAGCAGACTGGTTGATCGTTTGCTGGCCAGCCCGCATTACGGCGAGCGTTGGGGGCGATGGTGGTTGGACGCCGCGCGCTACGCCGACACGAACGGGTTTGAAAAAGACCGCGCGCGTTCGATCTGGCCTTACCGCGACTGGGTGATCAAGGCGTTCAACCAGGACCTGCCGTTCGACCAATTCACGATTGAACAACTGGCGGGCGATTTGCTGCCGCAGCCCACGCTCGATCAGCGAATAGCCACAGGCTTTTTGCGCAACTCGATGCTCAACCAGGAAGGCGGCGTTGATCCCGAACAGTTCCGCGTCGAAGGAATCATTGATCGCATTGACGCCGCCGGCAAAGCTTTCCTCGGCCTGACGGTCAGTTGCGCCCAATGCCACAACCACAAATTCGATCCGATCGCGCAGACCGAATACTTCCGCTTCTACGCTTTTCTCAACAACGACGACGAGCCGGAGATCGAAGTCCCCGACGCGAGGATCATCAAAAAGCGCGAAGATATACTGTCGAAGGTCGCCAAGATCGAGGATGAGTTGGTCGCCAGAGACAACGATCTGCCGAAACGGATGGCCGCGTGGGAGCAGCAGGTTCGCAATTACGACGTGAAATGGACGCCGCTCATCGGCGGCGAAATCCACGCGGCCTTCGGCGTGAAGTTCGACCGGCTGGAAGACGGCTCATTCGTGGCCAAAGGCGACAACGCGACGATCAACAACTACATTGTCAAAATGAAGACCGATCTGAAAAACATCACGGGCTTCCGCGTGGAGTTTTTGATTGATCCTAATCTGCCACGCACTGGCCCAGGCCGCGCCCCCGACGGCAGCTTCTACTTCTCCGAGTTTTCGGTCGAAGCTGCGCCGGCGGATAAGCCGGACGCGGTTGAAAAGGTCGCGCTCGCCAATATCGCCGCCGATTTTCAACTACCGGATTTCCCGGCGAAGAACGTGATTGACGGAAATCCCAAGACGCACTGGTCGAGCGACGCCGGGCCGGGCCGGCGAAATCAGAGCCGCCAGTTCGTTTTTCAAACGCAGAGAACCATCGGTCACGACAACGGCGCGATCCTGGCCTTCCAGCTTGCGCAGAAGAAGGACGAAACGATTGACTCCGATCAACGGCAGCCGAACATCGGCAGGTTCAGGATTTCAGTCACTGATTCGCCGAACCCGACGACTGATCCGCTGCCGGCTTCAGTGCGCAGGCTTCTCTCGATTCCTGCCGGCGGGCGAACGAAGGAGCAGCAGCGAGAGGTCTTCAGTTTCTATCGTTCAACTGACGCGGCTTTCGCCGGAGCCAACAAAGAGATTGATGAACTGATGAAGGAGTGGCCATACGGGCCAACGACGCTGGCGCTCGCCGCCCGCGGTTTGCCGCGTGAGACCCGAATCTTCAGACGCGGCGATTGGAAGCGGCCAGCCGACGTCGTGACGCCGGGAACCCCAGCCGCGCTTCATCCTTTCCCGAAAGACGCGCCGCCAAACCGGCTGGGATTGGCGAAATGGATTGTGGACAAGAACAATCCGCTGACAGCGCGCGTGATTGTCAACCGCATCTGGCAGCAGTATTTCGGCGCGGGTCTGGTCACGACGCCGGAAGATTTCGGTTCGCGCTGCCAGCAACCGTCGCATCCCGCATTGCTGGATTGGCTGGCGGTCGAATTCATCGAAAGCGGATGGAGCGTCAAACACATTCACCAGTTGATTGTTAATTCGGCAACGTATCGCCAATCGTCGAAAGCCACGCCAAAGCTTTTGGAGGCAGACCCATACAACCGCTGGCTGGCGCGCGCTCCGCGATTGCGCGTCGAATCCGAGATCGTGCGCGACATCGCGTTGGCCGCCAGCGGGTTGCTCAACAAAAAGATCGGCGGGCCGAGCGTCTTTACACCTTTGCCAGCGGGGGTGATGGATTTGGCCTACGCCGGTTTCAAGTGGGAGAACGCCACGGGCGAGGATCGTTATCGTCGCGGGATGTACACGTTCTGGAAGCGCACGGTGCCTTATCCTTCGATGGCCGCGTTCGATTCGCCGAACGGAGACTTCTCCTGCACGCGCCGGGTGAAATCGAACACGCCGTTGCAGGCGTTGACGACGATGAACGACGCAATGTTTGTGGAAGCTGCGCAGGCAATGGCTCTGCGCGTGTGGAAGGAAGGCGGCGCCGATGATCGCTCGAAGATGACCTACGCCTTCAGGTTGTGCGCCGGCAGAAAGCCTGATCAATTCGAGCTTCAGAAGCTGATGGAACTGCTCGAAGATCAGAAGAAGTATTTCGAGGGGCGGACTGCGGCGGCGGTTTACGTCACCACAATGGATGTGAACAAGATTCCCGAAGGCGTTGATCTGCACAAAGTCGCGCCGTGGACGATGGTGGCGCGGGTGCTGTTGAATTTGGATGAGACGATCACGAAGGAATAGAATGTTGCGTGGAAAGGCAGGTGAAAATTTATGACTGATCAAGAATTGAGAGATTTGATTGCTGAATTGAGCAGGTCAACAACCAGGCTGGAAAAATCGCAAGAAGAGACCGACAGGCAGATCAAACAGGTCAACAAGCAATTGGGAGAGATGGGCAATAAGTTCGGGAGCTTTACCGAAGGCCTGGCTTTGCCCTCGATGGAAAAAGTTTTTTACGGGGATTTCGGACTGGATGTCGTTCAGCCTCGCGCCAGAAGGCGTAAGAACGGGCGCACGCTCGAAATAGACGTCCTTGCCTACGACTATGCCGGGGATCGTAAGGAAGCCTACATCGTTGAGGTCAAAAGCCATCTCACCGAAGAAGGGATTGAGCAGATATTGAAAACAATCGAAGATTTCCCGAAGTTCTTCTCACATCTCAGCGACCGCAAAATCTATGGGGTCATTGCCGCCCTGGACATTCCTGAAAATCTGCGCAAGAAAGTTTTGAGAAAAGGGTTGTACCTGGCGCGCATCAGCGACGACACCTTCAGACTGCAAGTGTCGCCTGACTTCAAGCCAAAAGCTTTCGGTCGGGACGGCAGGGGCGAATCCAACGGTCGAAAGAAAAACGGCGAAGCGCCCGCGAAGAAACGCGCGAAGAGAGCGAAGAAGGAGTCACGATGAACTACACCGAGGAGATCAAACTGGAAACGAAAAAGCTTCTGACCCGCCGCTGGTTCTTCAAGGAGTGCGGGATCGGCCTGGGTTCGCTGGCGCTCGCTTCATTGCTCGGCGACAGAACATCTGCCGATTCGCAGCAGTCGCAGAACCATCTCGCCAATCCTCTCGCGCCGAAACAGCCGCATTTCAAAGCCAAAGCCAAGCGCGTGATCTATCTGTTTATGGCCGGCGGGCCATCGCAGTTCGAGACTTTCGATTACAAGCCATCGCTGATGAAATACAACGGCCAGAGTGTGCCGCAGGAGTTCGTCAAAGGCATTGACTACGCCTTCATCAAACCCGACGCCGGTTTGTACGCTTCGGAGTTGAAGTTCAAGCAACACGGGCAATCGGGCGCGTGGGTGTCGGAAGCTTTGCCGTACACGTCAAAGGTCGTTGACGACCTGGCGATCATCAGGTCAGCGAAGACTGATGCGATCAATCACGCGCCCGCGCAGATTTTTATGAACACCGGCTCGGTGCAGTTCGGCCGTCCGAGCCTGGGCGCGTGGGTGATTTACGGTTTGGGCAGCGAATCGCAGGACCTGCCGGCGTTCGTCGTGATGTCTTCGGCGGGCGGTTTGAGCGGCGGCAGCTCGAATTTCGGCTGTGGCTTTTTGCCGACTGTCTATCAGGGCGTGGCGTTCCGCCGCACAGGCGACCCGATCCTCTCGCTTTCAAACCCGAAAGGCATTACGCGCGAGATGCAGCGCAAATCGCTCGACACGTTGAAGGCGCTCAACGAGCGTCATCTGGAATTGACCGGCGACCCGGAGATCGCCACGCGCATCAATTCGTTCGAGATGGCTTACCGGATGCAAGCGTCCGCGCCAGAATTGGTGGATATTTCCAAAGAATCGAAAGAGACGCTGGAACTGTACGGCGTGACGCCGGGCAAAGCTTCGTTTGCGATGAACTGTCTGCTGGCGCGACGGCTCGTCGAGCGCGGCGTGCGTTTCGTCCAGCTTTTCCACGAAGCCTGGGATCACCACAGCGAGGTCGCGAAAGGTGTCCGCGGCCAGTGCCGAAACACGGATCAGGCGGCGGCGGCTTTGATCAAGGATTTGAAACAGCGCGGCCTGCTCGAAGACACGATCGTGGTCTGGGGCGGAGAATTCGGCCGCACGCCGATGGTTGAAAGCAACGTGGACGCGAACCGCAGCCTGGGACGCGATCATCACAACAAAGCCTTCTCGATGTGGGTCGCGGGCGGAGGTTTCAAACCGGGCGTCACGTATGGCGAGACCGACGAGTTCGGGTTCAACGTTGCCGAAGACCCAGCGCACGTGCACGACCTGCACGCGACGATCCTGCATCTGCTCGGATTCGACCACACGAAACTGACTTATCGTTTTCAGGGAAGAGATTTCCGGTTGACGGATGTGCACGGCAATGTGATCGAGAAGTTGCTGGCTTGATGTGCGCACAGGAGCATTATGAGTGATGAACTTGTGCGCCTGTCGAAACTGATGGCTCAACGCGGCATCTGCTCTCGCCGCGAGGCCGACGCCTTCATCGAGCAGGGACTGGTTCTGGTTGACGGCGTCGTCGTCAATCAACTCGGAGTCAAGGTCTCGCCGGATGTTGAAATCACGCTCACTCCTCAAGCCCTCAACCGACAAACCAACCTCGTCACCATCATCCTGAACAAACCTGTCGGTTACGTTTCCGCTCAGCCCGAACCCGGCTACATACCGGCGATTAAACTCATCACTTCAGAAAATCAGTTCGGTAAATCGGATCGGAAGCTGCGGCCAGAGCATTTGAAAGGCTTGGCCGTCGCCGGGCGGCTCGACATTGATTCGCAAGGTTTGCTGCTTTTCACTCAGGACGGGCGGATGGCGAAGAAGATCATTGGCGAGCGAAGCGGGGTCGAAAAGGAATACCTCGTGCGCGTCGCCGGTTCGTTGCCCGATGACGAGTTGCAACTGCTCCGGCACGGGCTGGAACTCGATGGCAGGCCGCTCAAACCGGCGCAGGCCGAATGGATCAACCGCGATCAGTTGCGATTCGTTTTGAAAGAAGGGCGCAAGCGGCAGATTCGCAGGATGTGCGAACTGGTTGGTCTGGAAGTTATCGGTTTGAAACGGGTGCGAATCGGCAGGATCAGATTGGGCAATCTGCCGGAAGGGAAGTGGCGGTTTCTCGAATCCGGCGAGAGCCTTGACTGAGGGCAATCAGGCAATAAACGCGAAAGCGCCGTTGAGAGATGCTGCTCTCAACGGCGCCCTGCTTTGCTCGCAGGTTGGAAGCCGTTACTTCGTTCTGTCCGCGATCATCTGCCTGATGCGCTCGACGGCTTCCTGAAGCGCTTCGAGCGAGTTGGCGTAAGACAACCGCACATAACCTTCGGCGCCGAACGCCGAGCCAGCCGTCGTGACGACCCCGTACTTCCAGAGCAATTCATCCGCAGCCTCTTTCGACGTGGCGAAGCCGCAGTCTTTCATCAACCCTCTGATGTTCGGGAAAGCGTAGAACGCGCCTTCGGGTTTGCCGCAGGTCACGCCGGGAATCCGGTTGAGGGCGGGGATGAACCAATCGGCGCGGCGCTGGTATTCGGCCAGCATCTCTTTGACCGGCTCCTGCGACTGGGTGAGCGCGGCGATGGCGGCCTTCTGCGCGATTGAGGCGGCGTGCGTGGCCGATTGGCTTTGAATCTTGATGACTTCGGTCACCCACTCCTGCGGCCCGAGCGTGAAGCCGACGCGCCAGCCGGTCATTGCGTAAGTTTTCGAGAGCGTCCCCGCGATCAGCACGCGCGAACGAAGCGCTGAGGGGAGCGTCGCGGCGGAATTCACCTGGTGTGGCGGATAGACGAATTGCAGATAGCATTCGTCCGAGATCACCCACAGACCTTTTTCGACCGCAACCTCGATGATCTTTCTGAATTCCGCCGGATCAATCACGCGGCCAGTCGGGTTCGACGGCGAATTGATGATCAGCAGTTTCGATCTCGGCGTGATCGCGGCTTTGACCATCCCGGCGGTCAAGTGGAAATCGGCCGGTTCGGTGTCAATCGCGACAGGTTTGCCTTCGGCGAAATGAACGATCTCGGGGAACGAAACCCAGCAAGGGTTTTCGAGCAGAACCTCATCGCCTGGATTGATCATCGCCAGCACGGCGTTGAAGAGTCCCTGCTTGCCGCCGAGCACCACGCAGCATTGTTCGGGCGCGTAATCCGAGCCGAAGTTCGAGTTCATGTAATCGCAGATCGCCTGGCGCAATGGGGCGATGCCGCTGGCTGAAGTGTACTTGGTGAAGTTTTCGTCGAGCGCCTGTTTGGCGGCGCGCTTGATGTGTTCGGGGGTAGGGAAATCGGGTTCGCCAGCGCCGAGGTCAATGACTTTGACGCCCTGCGAACGCAGCTTTTCAGCCGCCATTATGATCGCCGCCATTGATGACAGCTTCGTGAGCTGCGCGCGGGTTGATAACGGGAATGCGGATGCGGATGTTGCGGTAGTACTCATTTTGCTCCTTCGATAATTGATGATTTTATGAGCGTGGCGCAGTTGATGACTTCTGCTTCATTCTTTCAAGCACGAGCTCAGGAACGAGTTTGTCAATCGCTCCTCCGAGGCTGAAGACCTCTTTGATCAAACTCGAACTGACGTATGAATTTTCCTCCGATGCAACCAGCAGAACCGTCTCGACCTGCGGGTTGAGATGGCGGTTCATCAAGACCATCGGCAATTCGTATTCGTAATCTTTCGTCGAACGGACGCCACGAATGATGGCGCTCGCCTGTTTCTGTTTGGCGTAATCAACCAGCAAGCCTTCGAAGGTTTCGACCACGACCTGGGGGAAGCGCGGCTTCAAAACTTCGTTCAAAATCTCCACTCGCTCTTCAACCGAAAACATCGGCTGCTTGCCGGGATTGACCAGGATCGCGACGATCACTTCGTCGAACAGCCGGCAGGCGCGCGCAATGATGTCCACGTGACCGTTGGTCAGCGGATCGAACGTGCCCGGATAGATTGCGCGCCGCGTCGCCATAGTTTTCCTTCCCACAAAATTGAATTGAGTTTGATTGCCGTTGATCACGGCTCAGCAAGAGTGGGCGATGGTAGCACGGGTTCGATTTTGTAGAAAGTCAGGCAAGAATCGCCCTGCGCGATCTGGCGGTATGGCCGCAGTTGATCGAAGTTTGGCAGAAGCGGTGAATCGCGGCGATGCTCGACGATGACGATGCCGTCTTCGGCCAGCAGATCGTTTTTCGCGATCTGCCACATCACCGGCGAGTGGAGGCCGGAAGCATAAGGTGGATCGAAGAAGATGATGTCGAACTGCATCTTCTCCGCCGCGAAGAATTTCATCGCCTGAATCGCGTCCCGGTTGATCAGCTTGAATCCTTCTTCGATGGCGCAGTGCCGAAGATTTTCGCTGATAATGGCGGCCGGGCGACGCGATGATTCGATGAAGGTCACGTGATGTGCGCCGCGCGAGAGGGCTTCGATGCCGACCGCGCCCGATCCCGCGCAGACATCGGCGAAACGCGCTCCTTCGATTCGCGGCGCCAGGATGTTGAAGAGCGTCTCGCGCAAACGATCAGAGGTTGGGCGCACCTGCATCCCTTCGAGCGTCTTCAGGCGGCGGCCTTTGTAGATTCCGGCGATGACTCGCATGCGGCAGTCTCAAATCTCAGATCTCAGATCTCAAATCTCAAATCTCAGATCTCAGATCTCAAATCTCAAATCTCAGATTTGAGAAATCAGTCTTCGTAGCCATTCGGATGCGCCAGATGCCAGCGCCAGGCCGATTCAATGATGTGGTCCAACTCGCTGTGGCGCGGGTTCCAACCCAGGTCGCGCATGATCTTGTCGGAGCCGGCGATCAGCACCGGCGGGTCGCCCGCGCGGCGCGGCGCGGCTTCGGTCGAAATCCATCGCCTGGTGACCTGACGCGCCATCTCTACGACTTCGGCGACCGAATAGCCGTTGCCATAGCCGAGGTTGTAAATCTCGCTGCGACGCCCGAGCACGTTCAAAGCCAGCACGTGGGCATCGGCCAGATCAACGACGTGGATGTAATCGCGCACGCAGGTTCCATCGGGCGTCGGGTAATCTTCGCCGAAGATGTCAACGTGCGGAGCTTTTCCGGCGGCGACGCGAAGCACGTTCGGGATCAAATGCGTTTCCGGTTCGTGGTCTTCGCCGAAACGCTCGCTGGCGCCCGCGGCGTTGAAATATCGCAGGCTGGCGTATCGCAGATTGTAAGTTGCGTCGTACCAGCGCAGCATTCGTTCAAACGCGAGCTTCGATTCTCCGTACGGATTGGTAGGTTTTTGCGGCGCGTCTTCGGTGATCGGCATAATCTCCGGCTCGCCGTAAGTGGCGGCGGTCGAAGAGAAGACGATCTTTTTGATTCCCGCCGCGAGCATCGCGTCGAGCAGCGTGATGCCCGCGCTGACGTTGTTGGTGAAATATTGATGCGGGTTTTGAACCGATTCGCCGACTAAACTCGACGCGGCCATGTGGATCACGGCTTCGACTCTGTTTTCGCCGAGCGCGCGAAGGAGTTTGTCGCGATCCGCCAGATCGCCCTCGATGAATTGGGCTTCGGTCGCCACTGCCGCCGCATGACCTTTGCTCAGGTCGTCGTAAACGACCGCTTCGTGGCCGTGTTTGATCAATTGTTCGACGACTACACTGCCGATGTAACCGGCTCCGCCGGTGACCAGAACTTTCATGAGCTGAAACTCTCTCCCTCAGCCAAAACGATTGGGTTGATGAGCTACGGAGTATCGCAGAAATTGACTGGCAGAGAAACAATGGAAAGGCGAGGAGAAGCGCGACGAGATGAAAAAGGCGCGAAAAACAGATGCGGTAAAACACCGCCCGTTCTTCGCGCCCTTTCGCCAAACGATTTCGGGCGGATTAAGGATTCGGTCTGTCGCCGCCGGACTGAGCATTGGGGTCGCGCTTGAGCTGGCCGGGAATCAATCCGCCCCAGCATCTTCCCTCAATGAGCACGCCGCCGCCGGGGCAATTCGGATCCTTGCCGCCCGTATTGCCGACGAGCAAGGCTCCCATCACGAGCGGATTGACGAAACCGCCGACGACCACGGGAATGTCGGGGAAAAACAGCGCGTGATCGTATTGTTCGATGCCGAAATAAGAGCGGAACATCCGGTCGCTCTTCTTGCTGACCACGCCGATGATCGGCCCTCGCTTGAATTTGCTGTCGGGGTCCGAGCTGGAATCGTCGCCCTGATTGGCTCCGCCGACCGGACCGATGTTGCCATCGAGCTGAGTGTCGGCAGGCTGACCGGGAAGTTTGGTCGCGCCGATCTGAGCGAATCTTGCCAATTCGCTCAAGTTTTGGGGATTGACCGGCATCTGCCTTTTTTCCTGCGTGGAGACGATGGCGTCGAGCAACTCTTTCGGAAGAGGATCGCCGGGGTGAACCAGACGCCAGTTCGTCTCTCCGACGCACGGCATCATCGGATCGCAAAGCGCGGAGGGGCGGAGCAGCCGGATTTTCTTGGTCCCGATCTCGATGCCCTGAACAAGCTCATTGAGATCGGTCGGGTATGCATTTCCGCGCAGCCTCTTGTAACGCGAGATTGCCCAGGCGACCTGCTGGCCGCGCCAGAGCATCTCTTCCTCTTTTTCGCGTTGCGATTCGAGCTTGAGCGAGGGCGCAGCCACTGTCGTCAGGATCAGCGCGAACATAATCACGCCCATCAACCCGATCAACGCGTAGCCGCGATCATTTTGTTTTTTGACGTTCCGTTTATTTTCATTCGCCTGATGATTGGTGTTCATACGACAACCTCTTCGACTATTTTGTTCGGGCGTTTAGTCCGGAATTTTCCGGTTCCGCAATCAGCCGTTTTCGCCCGTGAAATTGATCGTGTGCGAAATCTTGATGTTGGTGTCTTCGAGCTCGATCTTCTGCGGCGTGATGCTGATTACCTTCCAATGGCCGCCGAACTTCTGATCCTTTCTGACATTGATCACCTCGTCATCGGCCTGAGATTTCAGCACTGCCAGTGCGCCGTTCTTGTTGACGATGATGCCGATGTAACGATACGGCGGAGAGGGCGGCTCGGCGACGGTGATCGAAGCCTGATTGGAATAAAGGGTCGCATCGGTTTTGCTGCGAACCATCACGCCGACATTTCCCGGAGCTCTGATCGCTTCAGCCGGAACTTTGATCTTGATCTCGGTATTGCTGACGAACGTCGTCGGGTATTCACGCCCGTCAACGAAACCCTGAGCATCCTGCGGTATCTTGTCGCCGAAGACCGTCAACGTGAAATTGCCCGTCCGCGCAATCACGCCAGCCGGATTGACCGAAAACACGCTGATTGGCGGCGGCGGCGGCGTTGGAACGGGTTTTTGCGGGGGCGGCGGCGGAAGAGGCGTTGGCGTCGGATAGACGAAGATGTTGCGCCCCGTTCCGCTGCTTGCGGCGTCCTTGCCCAGCATCGAAGCCAGATCGAGCGGCTGTGAAATTATCGGTTCGGGCGTGCCGCCGGCGCGCGGCGTCGGTCGCGGCGCCGGCGCCGTGGCGGAGCTGATTGAAGCCGCGGAACCAGCCGAAGCTGTGGTCTTTGCGGGCGTTGGCGCATCATCGCTTGAAAAGAATTGGTAGTAGATCACGCCCCCCAGCACGACCAGCAAAGCGCCGAGCAGAATCTTTTTCCGCGTCTCCTGTGCTTTTTCCGTTGTCGAAATTTCCTGACTCATCTCTCAAATCTCAAATCTCGAATCTCAAATCTCGAATCTCGAATCTCGAATCTCGAATCTCGAATCTCGAATCTCGAATCCCGAATCCCGAATTCCCAAACCCCTGTTCGTTAATTCCCGCTCTTCGCCAAACCAGGCGATTGGAAGTAAGTGTCCAGCTCAATTTTGAGCGATACGGGAATGGCTTCAGGGCCGCTCAATTGAAGCGGTTTACCGCCTTTCGCAAGCTGGCGAGCGATCTTTTCGTCGCCGCCCTGAAATGCCAGCGCATTGATGATCAAAAACTGTCTGCTGCGCTCGAGGTCGGAAAGGAAGCGGCGAAGATTCGGGTAATCGCCGATGACCGTCGTGTCAATTCCCAGGTTCGGATAGATTTTCGGCTTCTTGTCTTTGTTTTCAGCTTGAGGCTTCGGATTGCCGTTTTCGTCAATCAGATCTTCGGCCTCTTCCACGCGATAGCTGGCGTCGCCCACGACGATGTTATGGGTTTTGCCGAGCTGATCAATCTCGTTGATGATCTGAGTCATTCCGCGCTCATCGGGTTTCAGGTAGGCCTCGAACTTTTGCAGGCTTTCGAGAATCTTTCCAGCGTTGGCTGCCTGATCGCGGAGCTTCTTCTCGTCGGTTTTCATCTTTTCGATCCGCGCGTTCAATTCGCCTTCACGCTCTTTGAGCAGAGTGATTTCAGAGCCGAGCGGCTGAACCTTGCTGAAATAGAAGAACGCCACGAACCCGGCGAAGAGAAGCGCGGCGGCGAGAAAGACAATTTCCACGACGCTCAAACGCGCGCGGCTGACAACCTCACGCAATCCGCCAAAGATTTCAGAAAAATTCTTTCGCAAATCCATTATTTCTTCTCCGCAATTTGGTTGCTCAGACTGGCGCGCGAAGCGGGCAGCGGCGGAAAATATTCGACCTTAAGCTCGAACTCAATGTCTTCAGTTCCTTCGATGGATTTTTTCGAGAGAGGGAAGACTTTGAAGCGGCCCGA
>Ga0247727_10014833_pt1 | contig 12876 bp, 9 predicted proteins | sample WisWelCaveWW1625_FD_202498 | JGI IMG/M metagenome (GOLD analysis project Ga0247727, IMG submission 202498) | Biofilm microbial communities from Wishing Well Cave, Virginia, United States - WW16-25 | ecosystem: Environmental > Aquatic > Deep subsurface > Groundwater > Cave microbial mat | place...
AGACGCCCGCCGTTTTCTCCCGGCCGCCGTCCCCCCGCCGAAACCCGGTCAGTAGGCTCCTGACATGAAAGGTGTTTTTTCGGCGCTCTTCTGGGGCGTCTATCTGTTGAAGATGCTGGCCCTGGTCGTCGTCTCCGGCTGGGCATTCGCGCGCAGTCGTTGGATTCGCCCGCGGACGGCCGGCGAGCTTTCCCCGGGGCCCGTGCTTCACCTGGTGCCGGAGGACATTGGGCACGACAGGTTATGGTTTCACGGCGCCACCAAGGATATCCGCGGGCGATCCGAATTTTTCCGCGCGCGCGGAATCGCGGTGGAAGAGTTGGCCGTGCTGCGGGACGACCGGGAAATAATGACGCGGCTGAAGACGCGGCGGTGGGACGGTTACCGATCCTTTTTCTTGGACGTTCCGAGCTGCTATCCACGGACCATCCGTTGGATAAAGAAAACCTATCCGGGCGCCAGGGTGTTTTACCGGGCCTTCAACGCCGAGTTTCCCCACCGCTGGGACCATTTCAGGGCCGAGAAGGGACCCCTCAGGGAAAAACTTCGGATGTTCCTGCGGGCCTACCGACTTTTCTTCATGGATATTTGGGCCGTCTCCGAGGCCGATGCGGTCCTGACCATCACCGACGCCGAACAAAAATATTACGCGCGGATCGGCGGCAAGGATAAAGTTTATTGCGTTCCTTATTTCCTTCCCGCCATCTATCAAGCCGCCCCGGCGAAAGAATCCGCCAAAGGGACTGTCTGCGTCTCCATTGGAAGCGCGGCCTCGCCGGGCGGTGTGACCCAGGACGCCTTCCTCAACTTTTGCCGTCTGGTTCAAGGTCTGGAGGGACGCCTGCAAGGCTGGAGCTTCCTGTCGACGGGCGACTGGAACGGCGTCGCGGTTCCCTCCCGCGTGCATAAGCTGGGCCGGCTGGACAGCCCTTTCGAGGCGCTGGCGGAGGCCAAGGCCGTGGCCGTTTTGTCCGACCTGGGCCGGGGATTCAAGACCAAAATATTGGACGGCATCGTTGCGAAAGCCTTTGTCCTGGTGTCCCCCCGGATGTACAAACGCTTGCCGGCGGAGGTGCGGCCCTTGTGCAAGAGCGTGGTCTTGGATTCCCCGCGGGCTTTCGAGGCCGCGCTGATCGAATGCGAGGCCCCTTTCCCCGCCGTGGATGCCAATGAATTGCTGCGCGACCGGGCGTTTAAAGCCCTGGACCGGATCCTGTGCGTGGTGGACGAGAAATCGGCCCCGCGAAACCCGGCCGCGGAAACCCCTTTAAAATTCCTTACCTCTGAGAGGCGTGTACTATGACTCGAGAAATACGCATCGGCGACAAACTCATTTCCGATTCCAGCGAAGCGTGGGTCATCGCTGAAATCGGGCACAACCACCAGGGAAACGTCGAGACCTGCAAACAGCTTTTCCGGGCCGCGAAGGAGTGCGGCGTTCAATCGGTGAAGCTTCAGAAGCGTGACAACGCGAGTCTCTACACCCGGGCCATGTACGCCCAGCCCTACGACAACGAGAACAGCTACGGCCTCACCTACGGCCTGCACAGGGAGGCGCTCGAATTCGGCAGGGAGGAATACCGGGAATTGCAAAAATACGCCAAGGAACTGGGGCTCGCGTTTTTCGCGACGGCCTTTGATTTCAAAAGCGCGGATTTCCTGGAAGACCTGGATGTCCCGGCCTACAAGATCGCCTCCGGGGATTTGAAGAATATCCCGCTGATCAAATACGTGGCGTCTTTCAAAAAGCCCCTGATCATCAGCACGGGCGGCGGCACCCTGGAGGACGTGCGGCGAATGTACGAGGCCATCCTGCCGGTCAACGCCCAGATCGCCATCCTTCAATGCACGGCGGGCTATCCGCCCGCTTTCGAGGAGTTGGAGCTCAACGTGATCGAAACGTTCCGCCGGGAGTTTCCCGAAGCGGTGATCGGGTTTTCAAGCCATGATTCCGGCATCGCCATGGCCGTGGCGGGGTATGTGCTCGGGGCGCGGATCGTTGAGAAGCATTTCACGCTGAACCGGGCCATGAAGGGCACCGATCACGCGTTTTCGCTGGAGCCCGTGGGACTCCGCAAAATGGTCCGCGACCTCCAGCGCACCCGCATCGCCCTGGGAACCGGCGTCAAACGGACGTTCGCCACGGAGCAAAAGCCGCTGGTCAAGATGGGCAAGAAGCTCGTCGCGGCCCGGGATCTGCCGGCGGGCCACATCCTCACGGCCGGGGACATCGCCATCAAATCTCCCGGTGATGGGGTCCCGCCCTACGAACTGTCAAAGTTCATCGGCCGGACGCTGAACGCACCCTTGGGCGCGGACCAGGACCTGACCTTCCAGGTCGTGGGACAGGCCGTCCGGGTCTGACGGATGAAAAAACTTTTCGACCTGTCGGGCCGGGTTGTTTTCGTCACGGGGGCCCTCGGGCGCCTCGGGGTTTTCTGGACGCGGACCTTCCTGGACGCCGGGGCCGAGGTGCTGGGGTTCGACCGCCCGGGAACGCCCGTCCCGGCGGATTTCCGCGCGCTGTTGAAGCGCAACAAAAGCCGGCTGGCGCTGGTCCGGGGCGACGTGACGCGACGGTCCGATATCGAAAGGGCCCGGGCCCTGGCCCGGCGGCGGTGGCGCGGGGTGAGCGTCCTGGTGAACAACGCCGGCATCGATCAGCCGCCCAGGATATTGAAACGCAACGACCGGTTTGAGGACGTTCCCCTGAACGACATGAAAAAGACCTTCGACGTGAACCTGTTCGGGGCGGTCCAGGCGCTTCAGGTCTTCGGCGAAGATTTGGCGGCGTCGCGCCGCGGGAGCGTCATCAACATCGGCTCCCTCTACGCGGAGGTGTCGCCGGACCAGCGCTATTACGACCATCTTTCGACCGATCCTCCTTTTTTAAAACCCCTGGCGTACGGGGCGTCGAAGGCGGCCCTCGTGAACGTGACGAAATATCTCGCCACGCTCTGGGCCCTGCGGGGGGTGCGCGTGAACGCGCTGTCCCCGGGCGGCGTTGAGGGCGGGCAGGACGACCGTTTCAAGGCCAAATACACCGCCCGGGTCCCCATGGGCCGGATGGCCACGCTGGAGGATTTGCGCGGGCCGGCGTTGTTTTTGGCCTCGGAGGCCTCGCGGTACGTGACGGGGATCAATTTGGTGGTGGACGGCGGCTACACGGCCTGGTAAGGCCGACAGGGAGACATGCCATGACAAAAACGATGGACCAGGCGGCGGCACCGGCGCCGGTGAAGGGCGTTCCCGCGGTTTCCGTGCCCCCGCGGATCGGCAACTGGGTGGACGGCCGGGAATCCTTTGCGGCCGCGGGCGAGACCTTTTCAAAATTGTCCCCGGCCACCGGACGCGAATTGACGCGCGCGGCGAGGTCCCGCCGGGCGGACGTGGACGCGGCCGTGGCCTCGGCGAAAAAGGCCCAGCCCGCCTGGGCGTCTCAAACGCAGGTGTTCCGCGGCGACCTGTTGCGCGCCGCGGCCCAAAAGATGAAGGAGAAAGCCAGGGACCTGGCGGAGATCGTGGCCTTGGAAACGGGCAAATCCCTGAAGGACGCGTCGGGCGAAGTGGGCGCGGCCGTGGAGATGGGGTTTTTTGTGGCCGGGGAAGGCCGGCGGTTCTACGGGAAAACGACCACCAGCGCCGTTCCGAACAAAAGCGCCCTGGTGGTGCGCCAACCCATGGGCGTCGCCGGCCTGATCATCGCCGCCAACACGCCCATCGCCAACGTGGCGTGGAAAATCTTTCCGGCGCTCCTCTGCGGCAACGCGGCGGTCCTGAAATCCACGGAAGACGCCCCCTTGACCGCCTGGGCCTGCGTGAGGCTTTTTTCCGAGGCGGGGATCCCGGACGGCGTGTTCAACCTGGTCCACGGTTATGGCGAGGAGGCCGGCGCGCCGCTGGTTGAAAATCCCGACGTGGCCGTGGTGAGTTTCACGGGCTCCACCGAGGTGGGGCGGACCATCCAAAAGGCGGCCGGCGCGCGCCTGGCCAAGGTCTGCCTGGAATTGGGAGGGAAGAACCCCCTCGTTGTCTGCGACGACGCGGACCTGGACAAGGCCGTCGACGCCGCGGCGTTGTCCGCCTTCTCGAACGCCGGCCAGCGCTGCGCGGCCGGGACCCGGCTCGTCGTTTTCGACGCCGTCTACGAAGAGTTCAAGAAGCGGCTCCTGGCCAAAACCGCGTCGTTAAAGGTGGGATGCGACGACACGGACGATTTCGGGCCCGTCATCAATGAGGAACAGCTCAAGAACATCCTCGCCGTTCTGGAACGGGCGGTGAAAGCGGGCGTTCGCGTCTTGACGGGAGGCTGGCGGTTGACGGGCGCCGGGTACGACGGCGGCTTCTTTCTGCCGCCCACCATCCTGGAAGGGGCCGATCCCGGCGCGGAGATTTCCCGGACGGAGCTCTTCGGCCCCGTTTGTTGCCTCTACCGTGTGGGGAATTTTGACGAGGCGGTGGCGCTGGCGAACGCCTCTCCCTACGGCCTCACGGCGTCCATCCACACGAAGAACATCGACCGGGCCATGACGTTTTTGGGCCGCGTCCAGGCCGGCGTGGCCGTGGTGAACGGCCCGACCTACGGGAGCGAGCCCCACCTGCCCTTCGGCGGCGTCAAGGATTCCGGCACCGGCTGGCGCGAAGCCGGGGTCGAGGCCCTGGACGTCTACTCCGACTGGAAAACCATCTACATCAACTTCGACCCGGGCCATGCCTGACGGAAAATCCCTCATCGCCCTGGTGCCGGCGCGGGCCGGGTCCCGGCGGGTGAAGGCGAAGAACATCCGCCCCCTGGCCGGCCATCCTCTGCTGGCCTACACGGTGAGCGCCGCGCGCGCGAGCGGCCTGTTCGACGCCGTCCTGGTGTCGACGGATTCCGAGGGGATCGCCGGCGTGGCCCGCCACTACGGCGCCGAGGCGCCGTTCCTGCGCCCTGCGGCCCTGGCGGGGGACCGTTCGCCGGACATCGAGTGGGTCACCCACGCGCTGGAAACGTTGAAGGCCGGGGGGCGGTCCTTCGACGGCTTCGCACTCCTCCGGCCCACGAGCCCGTTCCGGTCGCCGGAAACGATCCGCCGGGCCTGGAAGGTGTTCGCGGGCGCGCCGGGGGCGGATTCCCTCCGGGCCGTGGAACTTTGCGGGCAGCACCCGGGAAAGATGTGGGTGTTGAACGGGCCCTGGATGGAACCGCTCATTAAGGACGGCCCTCGAAACCCGCCCTGGCACAGCACGCCCACCCAGGCCTTGCCGCCGGTTTATGCCCAGAACGCCAGCCTGGAAATCGCTTGGACACGGGTGCCTTTGGAGAGGGCTTCCATCGCCGGTGAAAGAGTCGTGCCTTTCATCACCGAGGGCCGGGAAGGGTTTGACATCAACCAGCCGGAGGATTGGTGGCTGGCGGAGGAGCTCCTCCGCCGGGGGGAAGCGAACCTTCCCACCGTCGACCGGCCGCCTTATGTTGTTCACGGCCAGGAGGCACCGGTCAAATCATGAGCGATCTCGTCTACATCCCTTTGGAAGAGATGCGCCGCCTTTGCGGGCACAAAACAGACCCCGCCGTTCGCGCGTCTCTTTTCGCCGACGCCGCGCGGTTGAACGCGCTTTACGCCATCAAGCGGGCCGGCTCGGGACATATCGGCTCCAGTTTCAGCAGTTTGGATATCGTTTCCTGGCTTTACCTAGAGGAAATGTCCGCCGATGACATTTATTTCTCCTCCAAGGGGCACGACGTGCCGGGCCTCTACGCCGTGCTCACGGCCTTGGAAAAGCTGGAGTTCGACAAACTTCATCAGCTTCGCCGCCTGGGGGGCCTTCCGGGCCACCCGGACGTGTCGGTGCCGGGAATCGCCGCCAACACGGGGTCCCTGGGCATGGGGATTTCGAAGGCCAAAGGGATGGTGCTCGCCAAACGGCTGCAGAAAAAACCGGGCCGCGTCTTTGTTCTCCTGGGCGACGGCGAGCTTCAAGAAGGGCAGGTTTGGGAATCTCTTCCCCAGGCGGTGAACCAGAAAATGGGGGAAATCACCGTCATCGTGGACGCCAACAAGATTCAATCCGATCTCTGGGTGGCCAAGGTGGGCGACGGCGGCGATATGTTGGCCAAAGCCGGGGCGTTCGGCTGGCACACCGACCGCGTGGACGGGCACGACTCGCGCGCCTTGAAAAACCTCTTTGCCCGGCTCGCGTCCGTGACGGACAAGCCCAAATTCGTCCTTGCCGACACCGTGAAAGGGCGCGGCGTCGCCTTTATGGAGGGGATGGAGGAGGGAGCCCGCCTCTATCACTATCACAGCGGCGCGCCGGGCGATGTGGAGTATGACAAGGCGGTGGAAGAGCTTTTGGGGCGGCTGAACGCCGGGCTCAAGGGGCTGGGGGAAAAACCCCTGGATATGGTGCGGGTCCCTCAGGGGCCAAAGCCCCCCATGGGGAAGCCCCAGAACCTGCTCGCCGCCTACGGCAAGGAGCTGGTGCGCCAGGCGGAAAAGAATCCGAAGATCGTGGTCCTTGACGCCGATTTGTCCAAGGACTGCGCTCTTTTGTCTTTTGAAAAGAGATTTCCCGAGCGGTTCATCGAGTGCGGGATCGCGGAGCAGGACATGGTGTCCCAAGCCGGCGGCCTGGCGCGGCAGGGGATGCTGCCGGTCGTGCATTCCTTTTCCTGCTTTTTGTCGGCCCGTCCCAACGAGCAAATCTACAACAACGCCCTGGAGAAAAACAAAATCATCTACGTCGGGTCCCTGGCGGGTTTCCTGCCGGCCGGCCCCGGCACCTCCCACCAGGCCGTTCGCGACGTGTCGACCCTTTCCGCCCTGCCGAATTTTTTACTCATCGAACCCAGCTGCGATGGGGAATTAAAGTCCCTTTTTGATTTCGCGGTGAATCATTCCGCCGAGGCGGCTTACTTCCGGCTTGTGTCCGTTTCCTGCGACGTTCCTTTTGAATGGCCCGCCGCCGACCGTCCCCGGCCGGGCCGTGGGACGATCCTTCAGGAGGGGGAAGACGCCGTTCTTTTCACCTCGGGTCCGCTCCTCCTCACCCAGGCGCACCACGCCGTTAAGGCCCTGGCGGAAGAGGGGCTGGGGGTGCGTCTTGTGGCCATGCCGTGGTTGAATCGCGTCGACGCCGGCTGGCTTCGCGAAACAGTCGGCTCCCGGCCCTGGGTGCTCACGCTCGACAACCACTACCTCAACGGGGGGTTGGGCGAGCGCCTGTTGGCCAGTCTGGCGGAAACGCCGGGCCCGTCTTTTCGCGCGCATCGGTTCGGTCTGACCCAGAAGCCCGCCTGCGGCACCTACGAGGAAGTCCTGAAAGCCCACCGTTTTGACGCCGCCGGTTTGACCGAGGACATCCTTGCCCTGGTCAAAGACGATTCCGCGCCCCGGGAAAAGCGTTCCTCCCTCGCTGTCGTTCAGGAGTCGGACATTGGCTGACCGCGACGGCTTGGCGCTGTTGTGGGACATCGACGGGACGCTCCTGACGACCGGACGGGCGGGGGTTTTCGCCCTGGAAGAGGCCGCGCGGGACACGTTGGGCGCCGGTGTGGACATGGACGACCTGGCCACGGCGGGGTTGACGGACGTGGAAATCGCCATGGCCATCATCCGTTCCGCGGGCCGTTCCCCGGAGACGGTGTTGGTGAACCGGTTTCTCCGCGCCTATGAAAATCATCTGCCCGCGGCCTTGCCGCGGAAGCAAGGCCGGGTCCTGCCCGGCGTCCAGGAAATCCTGGAAGGGCTCGCCGATCGGACCGACGTGCTTTCGCTGCTCCTCACCGGAAACACCCGGGCCGGCGCCTGGGCGAAGCTTGACCATTACGGGTTGCGCCGGTTTTTTACCGATGGGGCCTTCGCCGACGACACTCGCGATCGTCCGGCTATTGCCCGCCGCGCCCTGGACATGGTCCGCCAGTCCCGGGCCGACATCTCCCCGGACCGCGTCTACGTCATCGGGGACACCCCCCACGACATCCTTTGCGGCCGGGCCATCGGGGCGCGCACCATCGCCGTGGCCTCGGGGGTTTACAGCGAGGAGGAGCTTCGGGCTCACGATCCCTGGTGGGCGCTGCCCGTTCTCCCCGCTTCCCGGGATTTTTTCGGGCGCGTCGTTCGTGGAAATACGAAAATCAAGCGCCGACCGTCGAAAAGGATTCCCTCGAGATGAGCCGATGGATCGCCGCGGCGCTTTCGCGGCCGGGGTCGCTTCGAAAGGCGCTGCATTTCACACGTCGGGTGTGGCGGAGCCGGTGGGGGGGGTACCCTTCCTGGAAGGGTTTCCACGTCAACGGTTCCCCGCGGCCGGGAGAGGGTTCGGGGCGGCGGGTCCTTTTGGCGACCAGCGTGGGGGCGCACCTTCCCTCCGTGGCGGTCGAAAGCCTGCTCGCGGCGGCCCTCCGGCAGCGCGGCGCGGAGGTGCACGTTTTGCTCTGCGACGGGGTCCTTCCCGCCTGCCTGGATTGCGACCTCCGCTGGTATCCCAATCCAAAAGCCCAGGCGCGGTTGGCGGCGCGGGGTCCCCGCAATCTCTGTCCCACCTGTTTTGAACCCGCCCTAGGCGCCTTCAAACCCCTGGGCGTCCGGATCCACCGGTACAGCGACTGGTTGAGGCCGGAGGACGTCGAACGCGCCCGGCGGCTGGCCGGCGAAATCCCCGCCGCCGACATCGGCCGCTTCGCGTGGGACGGCATGGCGGTGGGCGAGCACGCGCGGGCGGGGGCGCTGCGGTTTTTTGCGCGCGGCGACCTCGCCGGCGAACCCGCGGGGGAGGCGGTGCTCCGGAGCTTTTTCGAAGCCGCCCTGTTGACGACCTTCGCCCTCCGCCGGTTTTTCGACGAGACGCCCCTGGATTGCGCGGTCATGAACCACGGGATTTACGTGCCGCAAGGCCTGATCGGCGAGGCGGCGCGCAAGGCCGGTGTCCGCGTCGTGACCTGGAATCCCGGGTACCGGAAGAAAACGCTCGTCTTTTCGCACGGGGACACCTATCACCACACCATGATGACGGAACCCGTCGGGCTGTGGGAGGACATGGACTTTCCTCCGGCGGAGGAAGAGCGGCTGATGAACTACCTCCGCGCGCGGTGGGACGGCCGGGAAGATTGGATCTCGTTCCAGGACCGCCCCCGGACGTCGGCCGAGGAAGTGGCTCGGGAACTAAATCTGGACCGCTCCCGTCCGTCCATCGGCCTGCTGACGAACGTGGTGTGGGACGCGCAGCTTCACTATCCCGACAATGCCTTCGGTGGGATGCTGGAGTGGCTGGAGGAGACGTTGCGCTATTTCTCCCGCCGGAAAGACGTCAACGTGATCGTCCGGGTCCATCCCGGGGAGGTCCTGGGCGCCATACCTTCCCGGCAGCGCGTCCAGGACGAGATCGCCCGGCGGTTGGGAACCCTTCCCGACCGCATCCACGTCATTGGGCCGGAAAGTCGCCTGAGCACCTACGCGGCCATGACGCTTTGCGATTCGGTCGTTATTTACGGGACCAAGACGGGCGTCGAACTGACCAGCATGGGCATTCCCGTCGTCGTGGCCGGCGAGGCCTGGATCCGCAACAAGGGGTTTACCATGGACGCCATCTCCCGGGAAGACTATTTCCGCCTTCTGGACCGCCTTCCCCTCCGCGCGCGCCTTCCGGAAGACGAGGTGCGCCGCGCGCGCAAGTACGCCTACCATTTTTTCTTCCGGCGGATGATCCCCGTCAAGGCCCTCGAGCCCGCGGGGGGGTGGCCGCCGTTCCGCGTTTCGGCGCGGGATGCCGCCGCTCTGGCCCCCGGCGCTTGCCCCGGGTTGGACACCATCTGCGGGGGAATTTTGACGGGCGCGGACTTTGTTTTCGCTCCCGAACGCGACGCGGCGGCCGTGCGATGACGCTGGCCACGGAATGCGCCTACCGCGCGGTCGGACGAATGAGTTGCGCCTTCGATTTGTTTCGGCCCCTCATCGCCCGCCTTCGGGGGGGAAAGGGCCGGGCGCCGGGCCCCTTCGACAAGACCGGTTTGGCTCAAGGGTCTCGGCCCGTGGAAATCCGCCGGTGGGCGTCGGAGGTCTATGTGATGCGCTACGACAGTCTGGCCCACTCCCTCTGGCGCGCGCAGGAGTTGACCCTCCTCCAACGGTTCAAAGGGTTCCTCGAACCGCCGTTGGCCGACTTCGGTTGCGGGGACGGCTCCTTCGGCGCGGCGCTGTTCGACCGCATCGAATTCGGAATCGACAACGACCCGGAAGCTCTTGCCGTTTGCCGTCAGCGGCGGCCGGCCTACCGACAACTGGTCCAGGCCGTCGGCGGTCGCGTCCCCCTTCCCGCCGCGTCCGTCGGCGGGGTGATCGCGAATTCCGTTTTGGAGCACACCGACGATCCTCGGACGGTTCTCCGGGAAATCGCGCGGATCCTACGTCCGGGAGGAACGTTGCTCCTCACGGTTCCTGTGAGCGGGTTCGCCCGTCATTTGGAGCGTTTTTTTGGACGGCGGGAAAGCCTGCGGGTGAACCGGGAATATCACCACCGGACCCTCGTGGAGGGTGGCGTGTGGTTGGATTGGCTCAAGGAAACGGGGTTTTCACCGCGGGTCGTGCGCTCCTACCAAGGGGCGATGTTCACCTTTTGGTATCGCCTTTTCCGTTTGCTGGGCGAGCGGGGGTTGGGGGCCACGGCCGGCCTTCGGGACCGGATCTGGAACAGGGTGGAGCCGTGGTTGGTGCGGATGGTGGAGCGGTCCGTGCAAGGGGTCGCGGATGGGGCGAATGTTTTTGTGTCCGCGACGAGAGACCCGGGGCCCGCCCGGCCGGAGAGGGAGGGATGAGGTGCGGGTGATCGTGAACGGGATTCCCCTGTTGACGCCGTTGAGCGGCGTCGGGCGCTACGTGCACTCGATGTTCGAATCGATGATGCGTGTGGCCGCCGGGGACCAGTTTTTATTTTATTACAACGGGTATTGGAGTTCCCGCTTGAGGGGCCGTCCGTCTCCGGCCGTGGAAGCGGCCCGGAACATGGGCCGCCGTTTCGGCACGGTGTATTCCGTTTCCCGGGCGATGCTGGAGGCGTCTTTCCGGCTGACCCACAGGCTGGGGCGGTTCGACCTTTACCACGAGACGTGTTTCGTCCCGTTCCGCTTCAACGGGCCCACCGTTGTGACGGTGTTCGACCTGTCCTTCCACCATTTTCCGGAGACGCATCCGCCGGAGCGCCTGCGTTTCCTGAAGGAAACCTTTTACGCGCGCCTGCCGTGGGCGACGCATTTCATCACCTTGTCGGAATACGTCCGGGACGAGATGGTCCGGGACCTCGGAATTTCCCGGGAGAAAATCTCGGTCACGTACCCCGGGGTGGACGACGCGTTTCGGCCCCGCGGCGCCGAAGAGCTGGGGCGATTGACGTCGGTGTACGGCCTCACTCCGGGGAAATACATTCTTTTTGTGGGGAACCTGGAACCCCGTAAAAACCTGGGGGTTCTCCTGGAGGCCTACGCCGGTCTTCCCGTTTCAGTCCGGCGGTCGTTCCCCCTTGTGCTGGCCGGGGGGGAAGGATGGCAAAGGGGGGAGGGAACGGATCGGTTGGCGCGTTTAGGAATCGCCGGGGAAATCAAGCGGCTCGGTTATGTGCCTCAGGACGATTTGCCGTTCCTATACGCGGGCGCGTCCGCCTTCGTTTACCCGTCCCTTTACGAAGGTTTCGGCCTTCCTCCCGTCGAGGCGATGGCCTGCGGTTGTCCGACCATCGTGTCCAGGGCCGGTTCCTTGCCCGAGGTCGTGGGGGACGCTGCGGCGCTCGTGGACGCCAAAGATCCGGCGGGCCTGACCGAAACTCTCCGGAAGGTCCTCGGGGATCCGGCCACCCGGACCGCCCTGGGCGAGGCGGGGATCCGCCGCGCGCGGAATTACACCTGGGATCGATGCGGGAGCGCCACCTTGGATGTCTACCACCGGGTCGGTGAAAATCGCCTTCCGTCGCTCCGGCGGGGCCGCCCGGCGGTCTTTTTGGACCGGGACGGCACCCTGAACGTGGACCGGGATTACGTCGCCCGCTGGAAGGATTGGGAATGGATTCCCGGAGCGCGGGAATCGATCAAGGACCTTAAAACGATGGGGTTTGATGTCATCGTGGTGACCAACCAGGCCGGGGTCGCGAAAGGGCTCCACACCTCCGCGGACGTGGAGGCCCTCCATCGCCGGGTCAACGAGGATCTGGCGTCCTCCGGAACGGCCATCGACGCTTTCTACTATTGCCCCCACGGGCCGGCGGATCCGGACTGCGATTGCCGGAAGCCCGCGCCCGGAATGATCCTTCGCGCCGCCCGCGAACGGGGGATCGACCTGAAACGTTCCTTCTTGGTCGGGGACAAAATGTCCGACATCGAGGCCGGCCGCGCCGCCGGCGTACGTCCGGTTTTTGTATTGACGGGTCACGGTCCGGAGGGAAAGCACCGGGCCCAAGGCACGGTTCCCGTCGAGAGGGATCTTTCGGCGGCGGTGGCCCGCCTTCGGACCCTGGACGTCCCGGCGTCGCCCCGCCATTTCCCCGGGGAAGGGGTTCTTGCGGGGACATCGGCCGTCGCCGGAAACGGACAGGGCCCCCTCCGCTGCCCGGCGTGCGGCGGCGCGTCCCCCTTCTCCCCGGTGGAGCGCGTCGAGGCTTACCGGATCGTGCGGTGCGACGGATGCGGTTTGGAATTTTGCGACCCGATGAAAGCGGGGGACGGGGCGTGGTACGACGAGGCCTACGTCATCCGTCACGCCGCCATCGATACGCGCATTCAGGACTATTACCGGTGGGCCGTTCGGTTCTTGCCGCGGGCGGGCAAGCTCCTCGACGTGGGCTGCGGGGAAGGCGTGTTCGTCCATTTCGCCCGCCGCCACGGGTTCGACATCACCGGGATTGATT
>Ga0247727_10014834_pt1 | contig 12876 bp, 11 predicted proteins | sample WisWelCaveWW1625_FD_202498 | JGI IMG/M metagenome (GOLD analysis project Ga0247727, IMG submission 202498) | Biofilm microbial communities from Wishing Well Cave, Virginia, United States - WW16-25 | ecosystem: Environmental > Aquatic > Deep subsurface > Groundwater > Cave microbial mat | place...
GAATGGCATGATGCACCTTTTAATTAAGGAAGGGAAAATCAACCGGGACTACATCGAAAAGCACACGAAAGGATTTGAAGCGCTTCGCGCGCATGTTGAAAAATACACACCCGAGATGGTGAGCCAGATGACAGGGCTTTCCGTAGAACAGATTCGGAACGTCACACTTCTTTACGGAAGTGCCCGCGCCCCTTTTATTGGGTGGACGATGGGTGTGAACCACAGCACCCAGGGGACGGAAACGGTCAACGCCATTTGCAACCTCGCCCTCATCACGGGTAATGTGGGGAAAGTCGGGGCGTCCCCATTTTCCATTACGGGCCAGTGTAATGCGATGGGGACAAGAGAGTCTGGGTTTACCTCGGCACTTCCCGGTTACCGTAAATTTGAGAATGCCGCGGACCGGAAGGAACTGGCGATGCTTTGGGGGGTGGAAGAAGAGATCATTCCGACGGCGCGGGGAATGGCGTACCCTGACATTATTGAGGGAGTGATCCGGGGGAAAATTAAAGGCCTGTGGATTATTGCGACGAATCCTTTAGTTTCTTTCCCCAATCAGGCCTATCTTCTCGATTGTCTCGAGCGGCTCGAATTTCTGGTGGTCCAGGATGGGTATCATCCGATTCCCACAAGCGAAGTGGCGGACATGGTGCTTCCGGCGGCGGTGTGGGGGGAGAAGGAGGGGACTTACACCAATTCTGAGCGTACGGTGAGTAAAGTCAATAAAGCCGTAGAGCCGCCCGGCGAGGCAAAGTCTGATTTTGATATCTTTCTTAGGGTCGCGAAGGAGCTTGGGATTTCCGACAAGATTTATCCGGGCTGGACAAAGCCGGAGGACGCTTTCAACGAATGGAAAAAGGTGACCCGGGGGCGGCTCTGCGATTATTCGGGGCTTACGTATGAGCTATTGGAAAAACACGGCGGGATCCAATGGCCTTTTGGGGACGGGACGGTCGGGATTTCCACAAACCGCAAACGGGACCCGAAAGAAAACACAAGGCTTTATGGGGATGGGGTTTTTCAAACCGAAGACGGCCGCGCGAAGCTTTGGGCCATTGAGAACAACGCCCCGCCGGAAAGCCCCGATGAGAATTATCCTTTTTGGTTGAATACCGGCAGGACCGTGGAGCATTGGCACACGCGCACGAAAACGGGACAGATCCCGCTTTTAAACCGCCTATCACCCGAGGCATGGGTCGAGATGAATCCGCGTGACGCCAAAAAGCTGCATCTTCTGCATGGGGATTATGTGCGTGTGGAGTCGCGCCGCGGCGCGGTGGAGCGGGTCGTGCTTCGCGTGACAGAAACCGTGGCGCCGGGGCAGATTTTTATTCCTTTTCATTACGCGGAGGCCAATGCCAATAATTTGACGGTGAGCGACTGTGATCCTTTTTCGAGGGAACCCAACTACAAACAGGCCGCGGTGCGCGTGGGGCGCTCGGAAGTGCCGCTCATGAAGCGTCCGAAAAAGGAGTGGCCACAGGCTACGGATGCGGAGTTGAGAAAATGAAATTGAAAGCAGAGATTGAGAATTTGTTCCCCGGTTATTTTGCGCTCGTCATGTCCACGGGCATTGTTTCGATCGCGGCTTTTATGCTCGAACTGAAAGCAGTTTCTTGGGCATTATTCCGGATTAATCAAATAACCTACGTCGTTCTTTGGGTTTTGACACTCGCGCGTTTATGGAATCATTTTCCGCGTTTCATGGAAGATTTGACGGATCATATCCGGGGGCCCGGGTTTTTTACGATCATCGCGGGCACCTGTGTGTTGGGAGTCCAGTATGCCGTCTTGGCCTCTGATTTTTCCACAGCAATTTTTCTTTGGGTCCTTGGGATAGCCCTGTGGCTCATCGTTATGTATACATTTTTTACGGCGGCCACGGTGCGGCGTCAAAAACCCGCTTTGGACAAAGGCATTCACGGGGGATGGCTCGTCGTGGTTGTCAGCACTCAATCGCTGTCGGTCCTCGGGACACTGGTTTCTTCCCATTTTTTTTCGCTTCGGGAGCCGGTTCTTTTCTTCGCCCTTTCCCTATTTTTGCTAGGGGGGATGTTGTATATTCTCATTATCTCGCTTATTTTTTATCGGCTTCTCTTCCACCCTCTTGAAGCCGCGGCCCTGACGCCGACCTATTGGATCAACATGGGTGCTGTGGCGATCACGACACTCGCTGGATCCACCCTTGTTTTAAATTCGGACCAGTGGCCCTTTCTTTTCGAAATCGCCCACTTTCTGAAGGGTTTTACGCTTTTTTTCTGGGCTACTTGCACCTGGTGGATTCCCTTGCTTTTTATCCTGGGTGTTTGGCGCCACGCGCATGAAAAAGTGCCGCTTTCTTACGATCCCCAGTACTGGGGAATGGTGTTTCCTCTGGGGATGTACACCGCCTGCACGTATCAGTTGGCGCGCGCCATGGGCTTTGAGTTTTTGTTCGTGATCCCCCGTTATTTTATTTATATAGCGATGCTGGTGTGGCTTGTGACCTTCGTTGGAATGGCCGGCAGGATAGGGAGTCGTTTGAGGAGAACATAAAGTGGCGCAGGACAATATTCTCGTCGACCCTTTTGGCCGGCGGGTTTCCAATTTACGTATTTCTTTGACGGACCTTTGCAATTTCCGGTGCGTGTATTGCATGCCGCCGGAAGGCCTGCCGAGCGTTGTCCCCGCTTCTTCTTATCTCACCAGGCAGGAAATCGTGCGCTTTGTCCGGATCATGGGCGGCCTCGGCGTGACGCACGTGCGCTTGACGGGCGGGGAGCCGCTTTTGCGGAAGGATATCCTCGACATCATTCGCGCATTGAAGAGCGTCGAGACGGTGAAAGATCTTTCGATAACAACCAATGGGAGCCGTCTGGGGCCCATGGTCCGGGATCTAAAAGAGGCGGGTCTTGACCGGATGAACATCAGCCTCGATAGCCTTGACCCCAAGCGCTTTGAGGAAATTACGCTGAGTGACACCTATGCTGAGGTCCTTGGCTCCGTATTTGAAGCCTTGCAGGCCGGTTTCCCCGTGAAGCTTAATATGGTCGTCTTAAGGGGCATTACCTCAAAGGATATTGTGGAGTACGTTCGAATGGCTTGTGAGTATCCCCTTGATGTGCGGTTCTTAGAGTTTATGCCGCTCTGCGGCACGGGCTGGCGCCCGGACCTTGTCTGGCCCATCGGAAAAGTCCGCGCCGTCGTGATGGAGAACTTTGACCTTGCCGAGGACGATGTGCCGCGCCTCGATAAACCGGCCCAGACGTTTAAAATCCGGGGTGGGAAGGGGAAGGTGGGGTTTATCGCGTCGCTCACGGAAAATTTTTGCGACCAGTGCTCGCGCATCCGGATTTCCGCGGATGGCAAGATCCAGCCGTGCCTTTTCTCCGACACGCAGGTTTCGGTGAAGAATCTCCTGCGAGACAACGCGCCGGATGAGGATATTGTCCGCGCGATCCAACTTGCGGTGGGCCTCAAGCCGCGCGGCAATTGGTTTCGCGACAAGCCGTTTCGGTTTGAGGAAGACAAGGATTTGGCGTTTGCGGCGAACCCGATGATACATTCAATTGGAGGATAGAAGAAGATAAAATAATCTTTTGGCATCTTCCGAATTCCTGACTCACCCTTCGTCATTCCGAGCGACCGAGCCGAAGGCGAGGGAGTCGAGGAATCTAAACCACTCTAGATCCCTCGACTCCTCCTCACTTCGTTCGTCGTCGCTCGGGATGACAAGGGGAGGGGTTCCTCGCAAGATGCTAAGGGTTACATATTTTCCTCTCTAGATAGGGTAATACAACGAATGAAATCAGTCACGGACAAGATTACAACTTTGAGGAAAGCAACTGCGGTGAGCACCGTGTTGGCGAAGCCCAAGACTATTGAGAGGCTTAAGGCGAATGACGTGCCCAAGAAGGATATTCTCATTGTCGCGAGGGTTGCGGGTGTTATGGCGGCGAAGAAAACACCGGATTTTATTCCCTATTGCCATCCGATACCGATCGATTCCGTTGAGATTGAGTTTGAAGTATTGGCGGACAGGATTGTCGTGACGGCATCCGTGGAGGCGATCTGGAAGACGGGTGTCGAGATGGAGGCTTTGACGGCCGCGTCGGCGGCGGCACTCACGATTTACGACATGTTGAAACCCATTGATAAAGATATCGAAATTGTTTCTACGAAGCTTTTGGAGAAAAAAGGCGGAAAAAGCGATTTCGTTGAAAAGTTTCCGAAAGATTTAAAGGCGGCTGTGATTGTGACCTCTGATGGAACGGCCAAAGGAACGCGGCAAGACCAATCAGGGAAGATTATTAAAGAAAGGCTCGAAAGTTTTGGGATAAAGCCAAGCTATACGATTTTACCGGATGATAAGAATCAAATTACCGCGATGATGAAAAAACTTTGTGAGGAAGGAGTGCTTCTCATTGTGTCCACAGGCGGCACGGGGCTGGGGCCCCGGGACGTGACAGTGGAAGCCACGCGGGAGATTATTGATCGCGAGATCCCCGGTATCATGGAGGCCGCGCGCGCCTATGGGCAGGATCGCACGCCTTATTCGATGCTCTCGCGCGGCCTGGCCGGGCAGAAGGGGAATACGATCATTATTAATTTACCGGGTTCATCCAAGGGGGTAGAAGAAGGCCTTAACGCGATTTTTCCGGCGGTATTGCATTCATATAAAATGATGAAGGGGCTAGGGCATTGAACTGTCATTGCGAGGAGCGTAGCGACGAAGCAATCTATGATAAACAGAGATTGCTTCGTCGTCGCTTCGCTCCTCCTCGCAATGACACAAGGGGAGGGTACTAAAATGAGTTATTCGGTGGATTGGTTACCTTTACTATTTTTTGTGATTGCCCTCGTATACTCGAGCGTGGGGTTTGCGGGAGGTTCGTCGTATCTCGCGGTGATGGTTTTGGCGGGACTGCCTTACCCTGAGATGAAGCCTATCGCGCTCTCCTGTAATTTGCTGGTTTCGAGCATCGGCTTTTGGAATTTTTCAAGGGCTGGATATTTTAAACTGAGAACTGTCCTTCCGTTTGCCGTGCTCTCGGTTCCCATGGCGTTTCTGGGAGCTAAAGTGCCTGTGGGGAAAGAGGTGTTTACGGTTCTTCTTGGGGTTTCTCTCGCCATGGCGGGTTTGAGGATTTTCTTTCTAAGAAAAGACCGTGACGAAGTCCGGTCCCTGACTCAAAAGGAATGGTGGGCATTCGGACTGCCTATCGGAGCGGCAATCGGTTTCTTCTCAGGTCTCATCGGGATCGGGGGAGGTATTTTTCTCGCGCCCGTTTTAATTCTGACGCGCTGGGCCAAAGTGAAAGAAGCGGCCGCGGCGGCGAGCTTTTTTATTTTTGTAAATTCGTTCGCGGGTTTATTGGGAAGATTTGAACCGGTGATGTTTGCTGATCACAATCTTTTTATCATGGGGTTTGCGGTATTGCTGGGCGGGGCGATTGGTTCAAGCCTGGGATCCCGCCGTCTCCCGGAGTTTCATTTGCAGAGGGTGCTCGCCGGGCTGCTTTTATTCGTATCGTTCGGTTTGATTTTTTAAGATGATCACGTACGAAGAAGCCAAAAAATTAATAGAAAAGGCCGCGAAGTCTCTGCCAGTGCAAGAAATTCTGCTGGAGGACTCTCTTGGATGTGTCGTGGCGGAAGATATCATATCCCCGATTTCCCTGCCTAGTTTTGATAACTCGGCGATGGACGGTTACGCGTTTAAATCCAGCGACACGGTGAAGGCCAGGCCGGGCAAGCCAGTCTATTTGAGAATTGTTTGCACCATCAAGGCCGGCCAACCCAACACGGGGACGGGAATTCCTGCCCCCGGGGCGGCTTCCGGGATGACGGCTTATAAAATCATGACAGGCGCCTTGATGCCGAAGGGTGCGGATACGGTCATTCCGCAGGAGATAGCTTTGGCAAAGAATGGTTTCCTTGTTTTTAATAATTTTTTCGGGAGGGGGCGAAATGTCCGTTATGAAGGCGAAGAATTAAAAAAGGGACAACAGGTTCTTGCCAAAGGCGCTGCTATCAACCCCGGCACTATCGGGTTTCTCGCGTCTCTCGGAAAAAGCAGGGTCAGGGTTTTTGGGAAGCCCAGGGTCTCGCTCGTGGCGACGGGAAGCGAGCTTGTGGAGCCCGGCCGTCCTCTTTCGCCGGGAAAGATTTATGACAGCAATTCCTTCATGATTGCCGCGGCTTTGTCGAAGATGGCCATTCAGCCCGCGCTTGTAAAAACGGTCCCCGATAAACCCAAAGTTTTGAGAGGGGTTATAGCAGGCGCCCTTCAAAAAAGCGATATCCTGATTCTCATGGGAGGCGTTTCGACGGGAGATTATGACTACGTAAAGCCTCTCTTGCAGGAATTGGGCGTCAGTGAAATTTTTTGGAAAGTAAGCCAGAAGCCGGGTAAACCCGTCTATTTTGGAAAAAAGAACAGCACGCTTGTTTTTGGTCTTCCGGGAAATCCCGCGAGCGTCTTCGTATGTTTTTATGAATATGTGTATCCGGCCTTGAGGCGGATGATGGGTTTTGCAAATTCCGGTTTGCCGTCGGCGATGCTTCCTCTGCAGAACAGGGTCAGGGCGGATCAGTCGAAGCTCCTTTTTTTAAAAGGGAAGGTGGCGGTCACGAAAAAAGGAAGGAGGGTGATTCCCCTGCCTCACCAGGGTTCTCACATGCTCTCTTCTTTATGCGATACGGACGGTTTCATCCTGATCCCGCCGCGAAAAACCGTGTTTCAAACCGGCGAAAGGGTCCCGGTGCATTTACTATGAACATAAAAATACTTTTTTTTGCTCAGCTTCGGGAGGTTTTTGGGGCTGCGGAACACGTTATAGACGTTAACAACGGTTTAACGGCGGGAGAGCTTGCGCAGAGATTGCTTCGTCGGCCTGGCGGCCTCCTCGCAATGACACATATTCTTTATGCAGTGAATGAAAATTTTGTAAGTCCGGATGAAAAACTGCGCCATGGAGATACGCTGGCGCTGATGACGCCCGTGGCGGGAGGTTAGGGTGTTTATTACGGAGAAGCCAATTGATCTCGCGGAGTTTTTTTCGCAAAAGCCGGGCGAGGCATGCGGGGCGGCCGCGTCATTCGTGGGGATGGTCAGGAATCACGATCACGGAAGAGCCGTGAGCAGGCTTTACTATGAATGTTATCCATCCATGGCTGAAAAGCAAATTCAGTCTATCATTGACGAAGTCAAAGGCCGTTGGACGGTGGATGACGTGAGGGTACTGCATCGGATCGGCTGGCTTGGGGTGGGGGAGGCGGCGGTGGCGATCGCGGTGAGTTCAGCCCATCGGGAGGAGGCTTTCGCGGCTTGCCGGTATGTTATAGACGAAATAAAAACGAGAGTGCCAATTTGGAAGAAAGAAGTTTTTGAAGACGGGACGAGTGAGTGGGTTTTTTGTGGACATCCGCATGAGGAGGTATTCACATGAAAATGCGGGGACTCGTTCTAGCGGGAGGAAAAAGCAGGCGGTTTGGAGCCGATAAAGCGCTCGAGATCTATGAAGGAAAGACGTTCTTGGAAAATGCCGTGAGGCTCCTGCAGTCCGTTAATTTGGAGCCGGTTATCGTTACGCGCCGCGGGGTGGATTATTCCTTCGCGGGTTGTACGGTGTTGATGGATGTGTTGGCGGACAAAGGCCCTTTGGGAGGAATCTACACGGCGATGTCTTTTTTTAAGGAAACCCCGTTTCTTATTTTGACGTGCGATATGCCCGCTTTGACTCCCGCGGCGCTATCCGCGCTTTTATCGGCCCACCAAAAAGAAAATGCTGTGACAATATTCCACACGAGTGATGGACAAATTCAGCCGTTTCCGGGGATAGTTGAGCCTTCTCTTTTTCAAACGGTCCGTGAGAGATTATTCCAGGATCAATTATCGATGCAGGGATTGCTGGAGAGCGTGCCGGCTAAAGTGATTCTTTGGCAGGGTGCGACGGAAGTCCTGGTGAATGTGAATAGAGAGGAAGATTTATTATCATTGCGCTAATTTCTCCGCTTCAGTCACCATTTTTTCCAAAAGATCAATCCCCGACCGCCAGAAATCCGGTTTTTCGATATCGAGCCCCATAATCCCCGCGATTTCGTTCGGTTTTTTTGAGCCTCCCAGCGACAACATCTCAAAATATTTCGGAATGAAAGATTTTTTATCTTCTTTGTATTTCTGATAGAGCGTCAGAACAAAAAGCTGGGCGAAGGCGTACGCGTAGCAGTAAAAGGGCGAGTGGATGAAGTGAGGGATATATTTCCAGCTGTACCGGTAGTTTTCGGTGAGCTCGATGCTGTCGCCGTACATTTCGGCATTGGTCTTGATCCAGAAATCGCTTAGCTGATCGGCGAAAAGCTCGCCTTCTTTGAGCCCCGTCTCATGGGCGCGAAGCTCAAAATCCGTCAGGACGATCTGCCTGTGAACTGTCGAGAGATTGTCGTCTATTTTTCCGCACAGGAGGCTCAAGCGCTTTTTGGGGTCCTTTTCCTTTTCCATGATCTTCTCGAAAATCAACATCTCGCCGAACACCGACGCGGTTTCCGCCAGGGTGAGAGGCGCGTCGGATTCTAAAATACCTACTTTTTTTGCCGCCAGGTATTGATGCAGGCCGTGGCCCAGCTCATGGGCCACCACCATCACGTCGCGCAGACTGCCCGTATAATTCACCAAAATGTAGGGGTGGAGGTCCGGTGTCGTGGAACAGCAGAATCCGCCGCTGTATTTTCCCTCACGTACTTCCGCGTCTATCCAGCGCTTTTCGAAGAACTGTTCCACAATTTTTCCCGCCTCATCCGAGAAAGCAAAATAGCCGTCCAGGACGATTTGTTTACATTCCTTAAAGTCTACCTTGGCATCATCGGCGCCCACGTGCGCGTAACGGTCGTAATCATAAAGTTTATCCAGCCCCAGAAGCTTTCGTTTGAGACGGTAGTAGCGGTTTGAGAGAGAATAAGCGCTCTTTACGCTTTGGATAAGATTCTGGACGCCCGCGAGGTCGATTTCATTTGAGAGGTTCATCGAATCCATCGGGTGCTTGAAGTTTCTAATTTTGAGAGAAGCCCGGTGATCGGCGAGGATCATATTATAAATGTAGGTGAGGATGCGGGAATGGGCCTTCAATCCTTCGGCGAGGCTCTCAGACGCTTTTTTCCTTTCTTCGCGGTTTGTAGAATGAAGAAACGCGAGCACCTCCGCCTCGGTTTTTTTGACGCGCCCGCCGTTTGTCTCGAGATAAAAAGGAATATTATTGACCGTCTCATCAAAAAGCCGGCTGAACGCGCCGCCGCTGGTATTGGCCTTGATGGCCATGATCTTTTCCTCGCCTTCCGCCAGGGTGTGGTGGGCGTAGGTCCTTGATTTTTCAAGGAAGTGAAGATCTTCCTTAAGCCGGGGGTCGGCCATGAGCCGGGCGGCTGTCATTTCATCCAGCTTGTTCCACTTGACCTCAAAGAACAAGAGGTGCGTTTGAATATCCGTAAGCGCTTCCTGGATTTTTTGCTGAAAGGCGCCGATGGCAGGGTCGTTGGTTTTCCCGGCGAAAGTCAGATGCGCGAAAACGCCCAGGCGCGTTGTCAGAACGCTTATTTCTTTGTAATCCCGCAGAATCTCATGCAAAGGAAGGTGGCCGATTGCGTCCATGTCAAAGAAAAGGGGCTTGTATTTATTTTCAAAAGCGATCGCTTTTTCTTTGGCAAGCTTTAGGTCTGATAAGATTTTTGGGTCATCAGAGGACGCGTAGAGATCCGATAAATCCCACGTGATGCCTTTGGCGAAATTAGCACCCTGCATTTATTTTATTCCAATTTTGTTAACCAAACTAAAATATGGCGGAGAGGGAAGGATTCGAACCTTCGATGCCTTGCGGCATAACGGTTTTCGAGACCGCCGCGTTCGACCACTCTGCCACCTCTCCATGAGACTACTTTTATACCATAATTTGTTTGAGTTTTTGATGGATTTTCTCCGCTAAAATCGGTAAGTTGAATGGCATGATTAACCCGCTGATCGTTGAAATTTTTGACGACATAGCGCTCCTCTTGGAGCTCCAGGATGATAATCCCTTCCGCATTCGCGCCTACCGCCGCGCTTCTTTGAATGTGCAAGCCTTATCCGAAGACCTTACGCAAATCGCCGAAAGGGGCGAGCTTCAATCAATCCCGGGCATCGGCGTGGATCTCGCGAATAAAATAAAAGAGTATATCGCCACGGGCAAAGTGAAATTTTATGAGGAGCTCCGGAAGAAAACGCCCGCTTTTTTGCTCGAGATGCTGGATATCCCCGGCGTGGGGCCGAAAACCGCTAAAGCGATCTTTGAAAAATTAAAGCCCAAAAATTTGAAAGAGCTTGAGGCAATGGGCCGCGCCGGGAAAATCCGGAAACTTCCCGGCATGAAGGAGAAGACCGAGCAAAATATTCTCGAAGGTATTTTGCTTTTGCAAAAGCACCGCGGGAGGACCCTTTTGGGAAAGGCGCTGCCGCTGGCGCGCGAGCTTGTCTCCCAGCTCTCGGGTTTTAAAGGGGTGAACGGGATTTCCTACGCGGGCAGTACCCGCCGCATGTGCGAGACGATCCGCGATATCGATATTTTAATCGCATCCGCCGCGTCCGCGCCCATCATGGATGCCTTTGTAAGAAGAAAAGACGTGTGGAAGGTACTGGCCCACGGCCACACGAAATCCAGCGTCGTGATGAAGGAAGGACTGCAAGTCGACCTGCGCGTCGTCGACAAAGATTGTTTTGGAGCGGCTCTCCTTTATTTTACCGGATCCAAGGCGCACAATATCCAGCTTCGCTCTCTCGCCAAAAAGAGGGGCTATAAGATCAACGAGTACGGGCTCTTCAGTGTCAAATCGAATAAGAGGATCGCGGGCCGTACGGAGGAGGAAATGTACAAGGCCCTCGGGCTTTCCTATATACCGCCGGAGCTTCGCGAGGACCAGGGCGAGATCGATGCGGCGGCACACGGCAAGCTTCCGCGCCTTGTGGAGAAAAAAGACATCAAGGGCGATTTCCATATGCATTCCAAATGGAGCGACGGCGCCAACGAAATAGAGGAGATGGTGGCAAGCGCCAAAAAAAGAGGGTTGAAGCACGTTGTTTTGACGGATCATTCGCAGTCCCTTAAGATCGCGAACGGTCTCTCGCCCAAAAGGCTCCTTCAGCAAATCGAAATCGTCCGAAAGCTCAATAAAAAATTAAGCGGCATTACACTTCTTGCAGGCTCCGAAGTGGATATTTTAAGCGATGGTTCTTTGGATTTTGAGGATGACCTCTTGAAGAAACTCGATTTCGTGGTGGCCTCGGTTCACTCCGGGTTTAAACAAAGCAAGGAGCAGATCACGCGGCGCATCGTGAAAGCCATGCAGAATAAATACGTCCGCTTGATCGGGCATCCGACGGGCCGGCTTTTGGGAGAGCGAAACGCTTACGAAGTCGATTTTGACGCGGTCTTTAAGGCGGCGCGCGAGACGAACACGGCGCTTGAGATTAATTCATACCCTCAGCGGCTGGATCTCAATTACACGTATGCCAGGCGCGCGCATGAAATGGGAGTGATGCTCGCCATCGATACGGATTCCCACACCCACGATCAATTTGACAATTTAGAATACGGCGTCGCGACGGCCCGCCGCGCGTGGTGCGCGAAAGAAAATATTTTAAATTGTCTGGACCTGCCTGAATTAAAGAAAAGAATCGCTAAGCAGAAGTCTTGATCGCGTCGGCCTGCGCCATTGCGGCCAGCTCCTCGGCAAGCGCCGGGCGGATGACCGGGAGAACCGACGCGTCTTTTGAAAGATCAAGCGCCTCGCCCTGATTGAGAGTAAAATTTTTTCCGGCTGATTTCGAGAATATCTCGACAGCCCCTTCTCTTACCGCGAAAGTCGTCACGGGATTGGCAGCCTCTTTTAAATCCACACGGCCCCAGAACTGGGTGCCTCTCACGCCCGCGATGGCGGTCGGCGTTTCAAGCCGGAAAGCGGAGCCGGCCGGGAGCTTTTTCAAATTTAGGACGGCGTTTCCGTTATTAATTTTTAGATGCATCGCGTTTAGATCGGTATTCATGACGGCGCATTCGCTCGAAGCAAGAAGCCGGCAGCCGGCTATATTATTGACGGCGATGTCCAGCACACAGTCGGCATTGGTCACCAGCACATCGTCTTTTTCGCAGGCCATTCCGACGCTCGCGGGGATGGCTTGGCCCTGCCGCATGATAACGGGCCCGCCCTGCACATTTGTGATGATGACCGATTCATTTTGAGCGTATACCGGCGGGGCATTTTGGAACGAAGAGGCGATCAATAATAAACCAAGAAGGCTCAAAATTTTTTTCATGGGGGCTATTATAGCACAAGGGTCACGCGCGATAAAATATATTGACGCTGGGGAGGCGGGGGGAATAAAATTTAAAGAGAGGTGCCCTATGAAAAATACGAGATGGCAGGTCTTAAACGCGGGAATCATTCTAGGGTCGTTGCTTATTCCTTATCCTCTGTGCGCGGAGGAAGAATCCAATAACCGGCTAGCCAAGGGCGCTATGGTGGGAGCGGGGACGAATGTGATCGGCGGCGCGGTGCTGGATAGCTTGGATGGCTCAAGCCAGCCCCAGTATGTTCAGGTGCAGGGACCGGATGGTCAAATGTACTGGCAGCAGGTGAACACGCCTCAGGAAGACCCAAATAAACTTATTCTGAAGCGCGCCGTTCAGGGGGCGGTGACCGGAGCGGTTGCGGCGGAGTTTTCCAAAGACGACGGCGGTAAAAAAAGCGGTGACAGCGGCGCGTTCGGGGGTATCGCGGACGCTCTTACCAAAAAGAGCTCGTCTCAGAGTGACGAAGACAATGATGAAGACGACTATGACGACGAACAGGGTAAAAAACACAAACATAAGA
>Ga0247727_10014835_pt1 | contig 12875 bp, 12 predicted proteins | sample WisWelCaveWW1625_FD_202498 | JGI IMG/M metagenome (GOLD analysis project Ga0247727, IMG submission 202498) | Biofilm microbial communities from Wishing Well Cave, Virginia, United States - WW16-25 | ecosystem: Environmental > Aquatic > Deep subsurface > Groundwater > Cave microbial mat | place...
CGGCCACGATCTCCTCGATCGCCGGCTGCTACGAGTGCATCGAGCCGCAGCTCTCGAACCTCTTCAAGCGCGAGACGCTCTCGGGCGACTTCCTGGTGATCAATCGCTATCTCGTGAACGACCTCGAGAGGCGCGGCCTCTGGACCGAGCGCGTGCGCGAGCTGATCAAGCGCGCCGAGGGCTCGATCCAGGACATCGACGAGATCCCCGAGGACCTGCGCCTGCTCTACCGCACGGTATGGGAGCTCCCGATGCGCGCCCTGATCGACATGGCCGCCGCGCGCGGGCCGTACCTCGACCAGAGCCAGTCGCTGAACCTCTTCATCGAGACGCCGACGATCGGGAAGCTCAGCTCGATGTACCTCTACGCCTGGGAAAAGGGCCTCAAGACGACCTACTACCTGCGCTCGCGCCCGGCGACCCGCATCCGCCAGGCGACCGTCACGACCGAGACGAGCTTCACGCCCAACCCGAACGCGCCTACGAATCCCGAGGTCTGTGAAGCTTGTCAGTAGAAGCCTTGCCGTGTCGAGCCTCGAGGGCGGCAACGGCCTGTTCGCGCGTCACGGAAGGGAAGTCATCCAAGAATTCCTCGAGACTGTGTCCGCGCTCGATGTAGTCGATCAGATTCCGCAGCGGCACACGCGTCCCGACGAAGACCGGTGTCCCTCCGAGGATCTCCGGATCGCTGTGGACGATTGGCTCCTGGTTGCTCATCGAATTGGAACTCGTTCCCCCAAGTCTAGCGCCTGGAGCGGCATCACGACCAAGTCCCAGGTCCGCTCGAGCTCCAGCTCTGCCGCCCGAGGTCCGTTCATCCGAGAGAACCCAACTCCCCAGCCATGACGATCGAGCTCCTCCCCACACGCACCGGTGCAAAGCTCCTCGACCCTGGCATGGACCTCACCCTGCGGCCGATGCGCTACCCGCTCTTCTACGACATGTACAAGGCGGCGATCCGCAACACCTGGACGGTCGAGGAGGTTGACTTCTCGACCGATCTGGTCGACCTCGCGCGGCGTCTGCTCCCCTCCGAGAAGCACCTCGTCCAGCGTTTGGTCGCCTTCTTCGCCACGGGTGACTCGATCGTGGCCAATAACCTGGTGCTCAACCTCTACAAGCACGTCAACGCCCCCGAGGCGCGCATGTACCTCTCGCGCCAGCTCTACGAGGAGGCGCTGCACGTGCAGTTCTATCTGACCCTGCTCGACAGCTACATCCCCGACATGAAGGAGCGCGAGCGCGCCTTCGCCGCGATCCAGAACATCCCCTCGATCAAGGCCAAGGCCGACTTCTGCTTCCGCTGGATCGACTCGATCCACCGGCTCGAGCGCATCGAGACGGCCGCTCACCGCCGCCGTTTCCTGCTCAACCTGATCACCTTCGCCTGCGCCGTCGAGGGCCTCTTCTTCTTCGCCGCCTTCGCCTACGTCTACTTCATGCGCTCGAAGGGCCTGCTCAACGGCCTCGCCTCCGGCACAAACTGGGTCTTCCGCGACGAGTCCATGCACATGCAGTTCGCGCTCGAGGTCGTCGACGCCGTGCGCCGCGAGGAGCCCGAGCTCTTCGACGACGCGCTCGTCGCCGACATCCACCGCATGCTCGAGGACGCCGTCGAGTGCGAGACGCTCTTCGCACAGGATCTTCTCGGCCAGGGAGTGCCGGGCCTCTCGGCGGCTGACATGCGCACCTACCTCGAGTTCGTCGCCGATCAGCGCCTGTCCAACCTCGGCCTCGCCCCGCGCTACGGCGTCAAGAACCCCTTCGGCTTCATGGACCTGCAGGACGTCCAGGAACTCTCCAACTTCTTCGAGCGGCGGGTCAGCGCCTACCAGGTCGGAGTCACCGGCGAGGTGAGCTTCGACGAGCATTTCTGACAAACTGTCACCATGACCAGCACCCTGATCTCAAGCGTTCTACCCTCGATACAGAATGTGCTCAGCTTTCCGTTCGCCATAGTGCGAGACGGAGTGCGCAAGGCCTGGAGATGGCTTCGACGGAGCCATCTCGAAGACGAGCTGGCAACAGCTCGAAGCGTCCGGGAGCCCTACTACGGCTTCTTTCAGATGGTCACCGTCTATTGGCGTTTTGAGAGGTCGGAGAACCGCAACGTGCCCTACTGTCCTCACTGTCTTCCTCGGGGTAGACAGACGCCCCTCTCCAAGAGTGCATCATGGCGCAAGGAAATGACACTGCGATGTACGGATCACATCCCTGCCCGAGAGTGGCAACTAACCCCAATGGAGTATGAAGCTGCTCGCTGTCTGAACGTACCTGCCGCTCAGATTGTCTCCGTGGGAGGATTCGCTCAAGTAAGCGGCGAGCCGAATTGGGCATATCGCCTTCGAAGGAAGCCTGAAGCGCCTCGAGAAACAGCAGTTCCTGTGGCGCGAGAATTGGGGCCGCGCGCCGGCTGACGAAGCTCAAACGCATCGCACCCAGCGGATGCCATGCTCAAGGATGTCGTGGAGGTTCGAGCGCTCGGTGGGCACCGCGTACGCCTACGCTTCGAGGACGGCGTGCAGGGTGAGCTCGATCTCGGGAAGATGATCCGCTTCAAGGGCGTGTTCGCGGGGCTCGCGGACGAGCGCGAGTTCGCCAAGGTCCGCGTCGATCCCGAGCTCGGCACGATCGTGTGGCCGAGCGGGGCCGATCTCGATCCCGACGTGCTGTACGCGGCGGTCACGGAGAAGTCGATCCGCTCGCCGAAGGCGGAGTAGGTGGAACGAAGCACCGGATCCGGGAGGCATCCAGCGATGACGAAGAAGAAGGGCAAGAGCCGCACACTGGCGGCAATGGCGCCGTGGATCGAGGCTCGTGGGAGCTTTCGACTCTCCCACGATCATGTCCAGATGGCGCGCGAGCTCGGCATGAACCCGAAGAAGCTCGGCAAGATCGCCAACCACCGGCAGGAGCCCTGGAAGGCCCCTCTCCCGCAGTTCATCGAGGAGCTGTACCTGCGCCGCTTCGGCCGTGCCCGGCCGGAACGGAGCCTGTCGCTGGAAGTGCGGGCGCGCGAGCTCGATGCCAAGAAGCTGGAGCGTCGAGAGCGCAAATTGCAGCGGAGAAGGGCCAAGGCGGCAGCGGAGCACGGCGGTCCCGCACCGCAGCCCAGCGACCTCGAAGCCCATCCGTCGGAGCGCGGCGGAGCGTAGCCCCTCCCCCACGACCTACGCGATTCGCGTACGATCTTACGCTGCATGCGTAAGTCGCCCCTCGATGCCCTGTTGCCGCGCTCGCGGCGTGGGATCCTCTGCGTGCTCCTCTCCGGGCCTGCGGGCGGGCTGCACCTCTCGGAGCTCGCGCGGCGGCTCGGGGTTCCGCCGTCGAGCTTGCAGCGCGAGCTGGCGGGGCTGTGCTCGGCCGGCATCCTCGTGAGTCGGCGCGACGGCAACCGCGTCACCTATGCCCCGGACGAGGACTGCCCCTTCCTGCCGGAGCTGCGCGGGTTGATCCGCAAGACGGCTGGCCTGGCCGAGGTGCAGCGGGAGGCGCTGGAGCCGCTCCGAGCGCGGATCCAGGTGGCCTTCGTGTACGGCTCGATGGCCCGCGGCGCTGAAGCGAGCGGGAGCGACGTCGATCTGCTCGTGATCGGCGCGGTGACACCGCATGAGGTGTCGCGGGCCTTGGCGGCCTCGCGCTCGACGCTCGGGCGCGAGGTGAACGCGTCGATGTTCACGCCGGAGGAGTTCGTCCAGAGAGTGCGCGAAAAACGCGCCTTCCCCTGTCACCCGCTCGAGGGAAACAAGGTCTTCGTGCTGGGAACAGCACATGGACTTAAATTTAGCCGCCTGGCTTGATCGGTCTCAACATGGCCCATGAGCAGCCCCTCGTCCGCTCCCTTCAAGAACCCCTTCCTTCCGCTGCTCGGGCAATTCATCCGCCGGCAGATCGAGCAGCGCTCGGGCGAGAAGTCGGCACGCTCGAGGTGACGACGGGCCGCTGGCTGGGTGCGCCGCCTACAACGCGCTCAGCAGCCACTCGTCGCGCGCGCGCCTGACCGCCTCGTTCATCCAGTGGTCGCAGTCGTACCACTGCACGAGCGGTAAGTGCTCGCCAGCCGCGAGCTGGGCGAGCTCCGCGTCCCAAGGGTTGATGAACTCGTCGCGGCGCGCGAACTGGAAGAGGAGCTTGGCGCGTGTCTCGCGCAGGTAGTGCACGGCGTCGAGCGGCGCGATCCCGTCCAGGAAGGCGCGACGCTCCTCGGGACTCGGGAGGATGCGCAGCGCGAGCGCGTAGCGGCCGGGGCCGTGCTCGGCGACGCGGCTCTCGGCGCTGAAGCCCGCCACGAGCGCGGCGACCTCGATGCGCGGCTCGACGCCGACCAGCACGCCGCCGAGCGTCGCGCCCAGGCTGTGGCCGACGAAGCCGAGGCGCGCACGGTCGACCTCGGGGCGCGCGGCGAGCAGGTCGAGGCCGCGGCGCAGGTCGGTGAGGAGCTGCGCCTTGTCCTCCAGCGTGGCCGCGACGTCGAAGAAGCGCGCCTCGGCGAAGCGGTAGTCGGGGCGGTTCTCGGTGCCGTCGATCGAGAGCGAGACGACGCCCCGCTCGGCGAGCATGACCATCTCGTCCAGGAACGTGCCGCGGTTCCCTTGGCCGTGGTGCAGGAAGAGCACGGCGGGGTGCTTGCCGGGCGTGTCGGGCAGCGCGAGCCAGGCCAGTACGCGCCCGAAGTGCGGGCTCGCGTATTCGAGGTCGACGAGGCGCGTGCGGCCGCGCATCTCCTGCGCCTTCTCGCGCACGTCGAGCGGCTGCGAGGCGTCGTAGGCGAGCAGGCTCGCGGCCGCGGCGCGCGCGTTCGCGCTCTTCGGTTCGAGTGCCGCCCAGGCGGCCTCGGCCACCTCGCGCGGCCGCAGGAACTCGAGCACGGCCTGCTGGAACGCGACCGGCTGCTCGAGCGCGACCTCGTGCCCGGCGCCGGGGACGACGATGCGCTTCGCGCGCGCGAGACCGGCCTCGAGCATGCCGGCGTGCGCGTGGACGTCGGGGATGTCGTGCTCCCCCACCAGGATCAAGGCGGGCACCTCGATCTCGCCGAGGCGGCCGAGCGCAGGTGGAGGATCGTCCGGCGGCGGTAGCGTGCCGAGCGCGGGCGCCGGATGCGCGGTGAGCAAACGCCGCAGCGTCTCCTTCGCTGCCCGGTTCTCGGGTGCCACGAAGTACGGATCGGCGACCCAGCTCTCGATCGTGCCGGCCACGTCGCCGGCGTAGTGATACGGCCGCGCGTTCATCAGGCCTCGCGCGCGAAAATGCTCCGAATAGGAGCCGCCTCTGACGACCGCGCCGATGAGCACCAGCGCCTCGACCCGCGTGGGAAGAGCGAGCGCGAAGTCGACCGCGAGCCCGCCGCCGGCCGACGAACCGACCAGTGTCGCGCGCTCGATTCCGACATGATCGAGCAGCGCGGCGAGGTCGGCGACGTCGTCGTAGCGCTCGCGCGCCGGCTGCGAGTCGCCGTATCCGCGTCGGTCGTAGCGCAGCGTGCACCAGCGCGCGCAGAAGAAGCTCCAGACCTCGTCCCAGCTCTCCGAGGAGAGCAAACCGTCGTGGATCAGCACGAGCGCCGGGTTCCCGAGCGTGCAATCGAACTCGTAGGTGAGCTCGACGGTCTGCGAATCCTGGGTTCGAGGCTCGGCCAGCGCGAAGCTCGTGAGAAGAGGAAGGAAAAGAAAGACACCGATGCGGGAGCGCTGGACCATGGAACCAAGGTAGCCGGGTTCCCGAGATTCCCTGCAACCCTGGACCGACGCTCGAGTCCATGGAGCATGGGCACCAACATCGACCACGCACCCAGCATCGTCGTCGTCAGCGGCCCGAACGGAGCCGGCAAGTCGACCACGGCCGAGGCTCTCCTGAAGGGCACCCTGGCCGTCGAGGAGTTCGTCGACGCCGACGTGATCGCGCGCGGGCTCTCGGGGTTCGCGCCGGAGGGCGCGGCGGTCAGGGCCGGACGGATCCTGCTCGCGAGGATCCGCGAGCTCGCCGAGCGGCGGGCCAGCTTCGCCTTCGAGACCACGCTGGCGAGCCGGAGCTTCGCGCCGTGGCTGCGCGGTTTGCGCGAGACCGGCTACATGGTCCACCTCGTCTACTTCTGGCTACCGAGCCCGGAGGTCGCCGTCGCGCGAGTCCACCAGCGAGTGCTTGCGGCCGGCCACGCGGTTCCCGAGGAGACGATCCGGCGACGATATGGCAGGAGCTTGGCCAACTTCTTGGAGCTCTACCGACCCCTGGCGGCTTCGTGGAGGGTGTACGACAATGCGACCATCCAAGGTCCGCGCCTGGTGGCAAGAGGCCGCGGCCGGGAAGTCGATGAAGTCCTCGATGAAAAGCTCTGGAGGAAGATCCGAGCGGCGCGGCCCGGCCTTGGATCGCAAGAAGTCGATCCTGGAGCTCATGACCGAGGGTGACGAGATCGACCAGGCTCTCCAGCGCGCCGTGCGCGAGGCGCTGATCCGGCACAAAAAGCTCGGCGAGTCCGTCGCCGTGTGGCAGGACGGCAAGGCCGTGATCCTGCCGCCCGAAGAGATCCCGTACTGAGGCGCGGTCACGGGGGCTTCACCTCTCCCCCGAGTCCTGCGCACGCGTCGAGGTCAGCCTCCTCCGCTCCAGAGCTGGACGCCGACCACGATCGCGTTGTAGGTCGCGTGCGCCAGGATCGGCGCGAGCAGCAGCCCGCCCCATTGGAAGACCGCGGCCGCCGCCAGGCCGAGCCCGAACACGGGCAGGGCGGAGATCGGCGGATGCACGACGGCGAAGAGCGCGGCGCTCCCGGCGATGGCGCGCCACGTGCCGAGCGATCGTTGCATGCCGCGGAAGAGTAGCCCCCGGAACAGGTACTCCTCGAACAGCGGCGCCGCCAGCACGGCGAGGAGCAGGAGCGCGGGCGCGTCCGCCGGGCCGAGTCCATCCAGTGGCGACGAGGACTTCATCCAGTCGGGCAGCTCCGGCAGCCTCTTCAGCACGAACACGTAGGCGAGCGCCAGCGCGCTCGCTCCCGCGCCGGCCAGGAAGCCGAACCCGAGATTGGCCGCGACCGATTTCTGCGCCGCGCCCGGCACGCGCTGCAGGCCGATCGTCACCATCATGCCCTGGACGCGCGCGCGCCGCAGGAGCACGAGGCTGCCGAGCGCCACGGTCAGCCCCGCCAGAGCGAAGGACACGAAGAGCCGCATTCCGAGCGGCATCTCGGTCTCGGCCAGCATCAGGTAGTACACGCCCTGGGCCGTGAAGAAAGCCAGCGCCGCGAGCATGCCGTCGGACAGCGAGAGCCGCGCGGGCGGCGCCGCCGTGGGGTCGAGCAGATACGGGATCCGGTCGCGCAGCTTCTGCCACAGCGCGAAGGCCAGCAGGCTGGAGAGGAGCGCCTGCACGAGCTTGGCCCAGGGCGAGGGCGTGTAGATCGCGTACGCGTACATGCTGGAGAGCAGCATGTAGAGATAGAGCGTCGAGGGCGGGACGCGCCGCTGGACCTCCTGCTCCAGCGGATCGGTTGAGAGCGCACCCAGGCCTGCGGCGATGAAGGCGTAGATCGGCACGCCGGCGAGCGCGGCCACGAGGTCGATGGCGTTGCCGGGCCGCGGGTCGTCGTTCAGCGCCAGCGCGACGGCCAGGGCGGCGAGCGTGTAGACGCTCGCGATGCCGGCCCACATCAGCGCCTTGCCGACGAGCACGCGGTGCAGCGGGCGCGGCAGCGTGTAGAGCAGCCACAACGCGTTGCCCTCCACCGAGAGGACGCCCGCCGCGCTGAACACCAGCATGTAGGCGCCCATGGCGAAGGCGAAGGTAGCTGCGTGGTGGAAGTTCGAACGCACGGCGGCGAGCAGTCCGCGGTTCATGAGGAGCTGGATCCCGACCAGGAGCAACGGGACGACCAGCGTCTGCACCAAAAAGTTGCGGTCGCGCAGGAGGAGGCGCAGGTCCTTGCCCAGCGCGCCGCGCAAGTGAAACCGTCGGCCGGGCGGCTCGCGCTCCAGGCCGGCCAAGCTCACCATGCGCGAGCCCTGCAGCGGTCCGGCGGCCGAAAGGAGACCCGTGCGCACGAGCCGCGCGCATGCGAGCACGGCCAGGGCTGGCAGCAAGAGCGCGCTGACCGCCATCAGCGCGCTCACTTGCACGATCCACGCGGCTCCGGCCGCGCGCGCGAGCTCGGCCGGCAGGCTGAGCGGATTGAGCGTGAGCTGGAATCTCGGCCCGAGGCTCGTCACCGCGCTCGGCAGGGTCGGGCTGTTCGCCAGCCACAGGATCAGGAGCAAGAGGACCGTGCCCGCGACCGTGAAGAGCGCTTGCAGGTTCTTCGGGTTGCGAAGGCGCAAGCGCAGCCAGGTCTCGGTCAAGAGGCGGAGCGCGGCCGCGATCAGCGACAGGTAGGCGGCGGCGACGAGCGCCAGCGGCACAGCGCCCCAGTCCAGGCCGCGCGCCAGGTACAACGCGCACGAGAGCGGCAGGGCCGTGAACCACAGGATCGGGTTCAGGAGCGCGTACTCGAGCAGCTTTGCGCCGAACAGGGTCTCGGCCCGGGCGGGCAGGCCGTAGAGCCACTCGAAGCTCCACTCGACCTTGCCCAGGTCCTGGTTCGCCGCGCCCAGGCTCGACAGCACGGCCATCGACACCAGGACGAAGAACAGCGCGGCGAACGTGCGCACGGGCGGCGTCTCTAGCTCACCCTCCGGCCAAGGGACGTCGCCGAAGGGCTCCGGCGCATCCCGGATGAAGCCGCGCAGCCCGAAGCGTTCGTAGTGCGCGACGATGTCGGCGCTCTCCTGCTCGAGCTCCGCCTGGCTCCACTGCCGGTCGCGCGAGAAGTTGCGCAGGTCGTCCTCGATCTGCTCGCGCAGTCCTTCGCGCTCCTCGGCGTCCAGCGTGCCCGGCTCGCGACCGCGTTCCAGGGCGCGTTGCAGGCTGCGGTAGAGGTTGCGCGAGACGAGCTCGGTCGGCGCGCCGATCGTGACGACGCGTCGCACGAGCCGCGCGGCTTGCATCAGGCCCGCCCACAGGAACAGCACGCCCATCAGGCCGAGGAACACGCCGCTGACCGCCCGCTTGCGCGGCGTCGCCTGGCGTGCTCCCGCCGCGACCTCGCTCCTCTTGCGGCGCCCGAGGCCGGCCGCGATGCGGTTGAACCAGCGCCGTGCGCCGAGGTATACGACCAGACGCAGCGCGCGCAGGCGCGGCGGAGGGCGCGACAGGCTCACGCTCGTCCGGGCTCCGCGGGAGCGGGCGCGGGCGGCGCGGGTGGCTCGTCGAGCGGCTCGCCGCCCGTGACCGAGAAGAAGATCTCCTCCAGCGACCCGCCCGCCGCACGGCGCGCGCGCAGCTCCTCCATCGTGCCCTCGGCCGCGAGCCGGCCCTGGTAGACGATGCCGACGCGGTGACACAGGCGCTCGGCCTGATCGAGCAGGTGCGTGCTGAAGAACACGGTGCGGCCCGCCGCGCACTGCCGGCGCATCAGCTCGTGCAGCTCGCGCGTGGCGTACGGATCGAGTCCGTTGGTGGGCTCGTCGAGGATCAGCACCTCGGGCTCGTGGAGCAGCGCGCACACGAGCGCCAGCTTCTTCTTCATGCCGCGGGAGTAGTTGACCGCGAACTCCTCCAGCGCCTCGTCCAGCCCGAAGCGCGCGGTCAAAGGCGCGGAGCGCGCGCGGATGTCGGCCGGAGAGAAGCCGTGCATCTCGCCCACGAAGCGCAGGATCTCGCGCCCGCGCAGGTAGTCGTAGAACACCGGCTCGTCGGGCAGATAGCCGACGTGGCGCATCACCTCGGGGCGCTGGGCGAAGCAGTCGAGATCGCAGATCCTGGCGCTGCCGCTGGTGGGCTGCAGCACGCCCATCAGCATCTTGATCGTGGTGGTCTTGCCGGCGCCGTTCGGGCCGAGCAGCGCGTACAGCTCGCCCGCGCGCACGCCGAGCGAGAGCTCCGCGACGGCCTGGAACGCTCCATAGCGCTTGCACAGCGCGAGCGTCGAGAGCACGACGGTCTCCACGGCAGGGATTCTCGCGCCACCGTGCCCGCCGGACAAATCGCGCGTCTGAGTGAGGCGGGCTAGAAGTGCACCTGGAACCCGAGCGCGAAGGTCGAGTCGTCCTGCGCGTCCAGCGGCAACTTCCCGGTGGCGTAGCTCAGGAACCAGCCGCCGGGCAGATCCAGGCTGAGCTGCAGGTGGCTGTGCGCGTCGGTGTCGGCGCGGCGCACGGCCGCGGGGGCGTCGATCTCCTGGTAGAAGCGCCAGCCAGCGGAGAGGAACAAGGACTCGTCCTCGAGGTCGAGCACCCGCGTCTTGAGCCCTGCCTCGAGGCGCGCGCGCAGGAAGGACTCGTCGTCGGTCACGGCGCCGCGCGTCTCCTCGCGCGCGGCCTCGACCAGGTCGAGACCGGCGACGATCGTCGGGTAGGCCTCGCCGGAGGTGCGGAAACCCTGGTCCTGTCCGGCCAGCCAGCGCAGCGCGGCGCCGGGCAGGTCGAAGGCGTTCAGGCGGCTGAGGCGTGCCTCGGGATCCCAGCTCACGAGACGCCCGCCGAGCGCAGTCCCGAACGCGAGCTGGCGCGAGGAGAAGTCCTGGTTCGACTCGTACGCGGCGTGGAGGTCGAAGTCCCAGACGAGCTCGGGCGGAAGCGCGTGCTCGACCGTCTCGAAGTAGCTCCGCGCGAGCGCCACCTGCACGTGCGCTTCAAGACCTTCGAGCGCGCATGCGCACCTCCCGCGAGTCGGGAAAGCTGGTCAGGATCTCGTTCACGCGCTCGATGAGCCCAGGCGCTTCCTCGCGGCGGCCGTGCTCGCCATGTCGAGCGCCTCCGTCGCGCGCGCCCCATGGCGTCGCGGAAGAAGCGATGGATCGCGATCGCCACCTTCTCGGCGTCGATGCGGCGCACGTCCGGCGTGGCGAGACGTTTGCGCTCCAGCTCTCTTCGACCGGCTTCGCGGGGGTCTTCTTCTTGTTCTTGGGCATGCGGCAAGCGTACGGAGTCGGAGCAATTCATCAAAGATCCGCCGGGGCGGCGGGGAGAAAGCCGAGCCGCAATGCGGATCTTTGATGAATTGCTCCGACTCCGTACGCCGTCACTCCCCCATCAGGCCGAATGCGCCCAGGAACGCGCACGCGAACGGCGAGGCGCGCACGCCCTTGGCCGTCCAGGCGAACGACTCGCTCAACCGATCGTTGTTGGCGAGCAGCACGAAGCTGAGCTCCACGGCCGGCACCTTGACGTAGAGCGCCGACACCGAGGGCGGCAGCCAGCCGTAGTGCCACATCACCTTGCGGCCCGCGATCTCCTCCACGAACCAGCCCAGGGCGTAGGGCAGGGCCTTGCCAGAGTTCGAGACCGCCGGCGTGAACATGAGCTCGCGGCTCTGCGCCGTGATGAGCCGATCGTCGTCGAGCGCGGCGTCGAACTTCGCCAGGTCGAGCACGGTGCTCGTCATCTCGCCGGCCGCGCTCACCGCGTTCAGATGCACGAAGCTGTCGCCGAGCAGGGCCTTGCGCGCGGCGAGCATCTCCTCCGGCATGCGATAGACCGGATCGAAGCCGGTGAGGTCCAGCGCCGGATCCGGATCCATCATCTGCCAGGTCCCGAGCACGTGCTCGTTGTTGCCGGGGCGCACGTGGCCGGGCACGGAACGCTCCATGCCGACCTTGTCGAAGATCCGCTCCTGGAGGAGGCGGGGATAGGCCGTGTGCGTCACCTCCTCGAGCACCCAGGTGAGGTCGCTGTAGATGTTCCCGCTGTAGGAATAGGCGTCGCCGGGCACGCCCTCGCTCGTGTGCGTGAGGACGTGGCGCAGGAGCACGGGTTGTTCCTGGTAGCGCTTCGGATCGGGCGCGAACCAGGTGTGCAGGTGGAAGTCCTTCATCGGTGAATCGAGCGACAGCTTGCCCTGCTCGACGAGCTGCAGGATCAAGACCGCCGCGAAGGGCTTGGACACCGACGCAAGGCGATAGCGCGTATCCGGCTCGGCCCAGATGCCGTGCTCGAGGTCGGCGTAGCCGATGCCATGGCTCCAGGCGAGCGCGTGCCGGTGGACGAGCGCGGCCGACATCCCGGGGACGTGGAACTGCTCCTGCAAGCGCTCGAGCTCGGCGCGGAGTCCTTCGAGCTTCGCCGCGGGGAGGGTGGAGGATTGCGGAGCGCGCTCTTGACGAGCCGGACTCTCGTGCAGCACGGAGACTCCCGCGAGCGCGATGGCGAGGAGCGGCATGACGTCCGCCAGGATGCGGTCCGCGAGACTCGGGCTGGAAGTGTGCTGCGCACAGATCGGCACCACTTGCGCAGGACTGACGATGTTCCGAGCGTACGGAGTCGGAGCAATTCCTCGACGATCCGCCGAGAACGCCCGGAGAACGCCTGGCCGCAGAGCGGATCGTCGGGGAATTGCTCCGACTCCGTACGCCGGCCTCCGGCCTATCCCTCGAGCGTCCGAAATCATGGAGCGTCATGCGCATCCAGGTCCTGATCGCCTGCCATCTCTGGGCATGCGCCGCGAACGAGCCACGGATCGAGGCGCTGCGCGAGGACGTCGCCGCCGCGCCCGCGCCTGCCGTCCCCCCGGCGCTCACGCCCCCCTGGGAAGCCGACGACTTCCGGCGCGCCGAGAGCGACGGCAGCGCGCTCGTCGCCTGGCGCGCGCTCGGCGGCGAGCTGCCGAAGAACCACCACTTCGACCTCGACGTGTGGATCGTGCGCGCGGCCGAGCCAGTACACGGAGCCGAGCTCGTGGTGCGCGCGACGATGCCCGAGCACGGGCACGGCATGAACGTCGAGCCGCGCGCTCTTCCCGAGGCCGACGTATCGTATCGCGTGCGCGGGATGCTGCTGCACATGGGCGGACGCTGGGAGCTCGTGATCCACGCGGTCGAGCCCGGGAAGTTCCATCGCGCCACGTTC
>Ga0247727_10014836_pt1 | contig 12874 bp, 6 predicted proteins | sample WisWelCaveWW1625_FD_202498 | JGI IMG/M metagenome (GOLD analysis project Ga0247727, IMG submission 202498) | Biofilm microbial communities from Wishing Well Cave, Virginia, United States - WW16-25 | ecosystem: Environmental > Aquatic > Deep subsurface > Groundwater > Cave microbial mat | place...
CGAGATTCCTCCTGGGGTCATCGATTCCCCGAAGGATACCCCGCTGATCATTCTAAGGCCAGTGCGTGTTCTGAATCCTGACAGATCCGGCGCTAGGACGTATCACAGCACTCCCCAACTCCGCACCGACCTTAGCAGGCCGGCGTTCTGCTTGATGAACTTCATCGTAGATCTCTCCTTTTATTGGATCTGTTCGTTCTGGCTTGGGGCGGGCGCCCGAGCGCGCGGCCCGGACGCCCGTCTACAGGTTAGGTCGCCAGCGTGATATCTCACTAACTCCTATCCATGGCCATACAAACTGCTTGCGCGCCAGGGAAAAAAGGAGCAGGCGTAAGCGACGTCGATCCCCATGTTACCCAAAGGATCATTAAGTCGACTGGGGATGGAGGAGGCGTAAAGGGTGCGACGACAGATCTCACCACCCCCCCGCTAACGCTAAAACCGAAGCCGGGTGCAAACGAATATAGGACTGAAGACCTAGTCGACTCAAGTTGCACGGTCGCAACATTCCAAAAATTACCTGCATACTGGGGCTGCGTAAAGGTCCCGGCGCCAGCTACGAACCAGAAAAGAAAACCAGCAGGGAGTGAGCCGAGGCAGGGCCATACACCCCCTGGTAGGTTGGTCGCTGGTGCTACTGCTACCCGAGCTTGCTCACCTTTCCCGCTAACCTCCGATTCTACGACCGGTATACCATTCTTGGTAGCGCAATCCTTCAGGTCTTTTCGAAATTTCTCAAGGTCAACCGCTCTTCCGGTTTGTGCTTGACGCACGGCCGCATCTATGATGGATTGACAGGGATTAACTTGCACACGTTCTCCCTGCGCCAGTACTGGTAATGTGGCTCTCTCTGCACCAAAAACTACCGCGAGCACCAGGACCAACCCCAGCGCTCCCCAACTCCGCACCGACTTCAGTAAGCCGGTATTCGTCTTGACGAGCGTCATAGTAGATGTCTCCTTGTTAGTGAATCTGTTCATTCTGTCGTGGGGCGGGCGCCCGAGCATAGTGCCCGGGCGCTCGTTTCCTTGAACTACAGTGTCGAAGCTTGTCTGTTGGTATACTTCTTAAAGGTCATCGTATTTTGTTGTGCAAGTAAACAAGTTGCTTTTCACCGTCTGAAGGGGGGGGCTGTTCACTAGAGCCGGTAGTTCGGCCTGAATGGTGGTATTCCCTGGAACGAAAACGCTCTTTGTAGTACCATTCGCTTGGGTTGAGTGAAGCTGTGTAAGAAAGGTCCCTGTCCCGGCAGTCTTGAAAAATCTCACTGGCTGATTGGGATAAATGTACGTCGTATTCCCTGACCAGTAAGGCCGTGCGGTCAAGAGGCAACCGTTCATGGATACTATGTTCGGGCTCTGGTACAGCGCCAGTTTATCCGCACGCTGAACGGCAATGGCAGCCAGGTCTACCCCAGCCACAGCGAGCGCTAGCACTAATCCAAGCACTCCACAATTCCGCACCGACTTCAGTAAGCCGGCGTTCCGTTCCTGCTTGACGAACGTCATAGTAGATCACTCCTGTTGGATCGATTTGTCTTTGAGATGCTCTAAGCGTAGCAGAGCGAGTTGCCATTAAGTTGCCACTTTTGTCCCGCGAAAATGCTGTAATTCATGAAGAGAAATAACGAACCCCTTTACCGCTACCGCGTCTCCGGCGTTTGAGAGGATGACAGGGGAGAACAAAATGGAGCAAAGCGGGTATAATTTCTTCAGAAATGAAAGAAGGGTGGCTGTTCTTTGGCTGTGATGGAAGCGACTGATCTCGAACTCAGAATCAAATGCTTTGAGTGCTTTGAGGTTTGGCGTCGGGGAAAGTTGATCGAAGATTGGCCCCGCGCCAAAACCAAAGACCTGTTGAAGCTGTTGGCGAGCCAACGGGGTCAAGTTTTCTCGCTCGACCAGCTGATCGAGGCGCTATTCCCCGACCTCGACCCCGAGCGGGCTCGCAAAAATCTGTATAAGCGCATCAGCGAGCTACGCCATGTGCTCGAACCCTCTCTCAAGCAGGGCTCTCGTTCTCGATTCATTCTCAACGTCGGGCAACAGAGCATTAGCTTTAATCCGGATTCCCCTTGCTGGGTCGATACCGAAGCCTTTCAAAAACTCTTTCGGATAGCGCAGCAAGCAGAAAGAGAGAATCATTGGAATGAGGCGCTCGAAGGCTATCAGCAGGCCATTGCTCTCTATCGCGGTGATTTTCTGGCCGAAGATCGTTATGAAGAGTGGTCGCTCGCCCTGCGCGAACGCTGGCGTGAATCGTACCTGACCGTGCTCTTGCGAGCGGCGCAGTGTCATGGACGCCTGGGGCAGTACGCGCCAGCCTTAGAACACTGTAGTCGTGCAAGCGAGTTTGCCCCCAGTCGCGAGGCAGCGTATCGTCAAAAAATGACTTATCATGCTCTGATGGGCGAGTCACATGAGGCTACTCAGACGTATTATGCCTGTGTAGAAAAACTCAAGCAGCTCGGAGTTATCCCTTCGCGCGAGACACAAACTCTGCACGAACAGATTCTTCAAGACAAGATTCCGGAAGAGTTGAAAAAAATATATCCGTTTCCAAGCGCAGCTGCTCCACCGCAACATAACTTGCCTCAGCCGCTCACGAGCTTTATCGGTCGCCAGCGGGAGATGACTCAAATCAAGCAATTTTTGAGGGAGACGCGATTGGTGACCCTGACGGGTTTCGGCGGTTGCGGCAAGACCCGGCTGGCGCTAGAAGTCGCGCACGATTTAGTAGGACAATTCAAAGACGGAGTCTGGATGATCGAGTTGGCTCCCTTGTCGGACCCAGTGCTCGTCCTGCCTGCTGTGGCGTCTACGTTAGGGGTGAAGGATTCAGCAGGAATTTCGCTCTTAGAGAGTCTGCAAACCTATCTTCATTCAAGAGAACTATTCCTGGTGCTTGACAACTGTGAGCATCTGATTGAACCCTGCGCTCGGCTCGTAGAAGCATTGCTCAAGCATTGCCCTGATCTTTGGATATTGGCTACTAGCCGTGAAGTGTTGGACCTCCCCGGAGAGACGGTTTGGTCAATCTTGCCTTTAGCTGTGCCGGGATCGGAACCGTTGCCAACGCCCACAGTTTTGCAGCAGAACGAGAGTGTCAGTCTTTTTCTCGATCGAGCTTTATCGAGTTGCCCTGAGTTTGTGTTGACGACACAGAATGCACCGACCGTCGGGCAGATTTGTCGCCAATTAGATGGAATGCCCTTGGCGATTGAGCTTGCGGCAGCCAAAGTGAGAGCTCTCTCGGTAGAACAGATTGCGGTGCGGCTGGATGATCGTTTTAAGTTGCTCAGCGAAGGCAGCCGCACGGCCCCACGACAGCATCAGACTCTGCGAGCAGCGATGGACTGGAGTTATGACTTGCTCGCTGAAAAAGAGCGAGTGCTCTTTCGTCAGCTCTCAGTCTTTGTTGGCGGGTTTACGCTCGCAGCCATCGAAAAAATCTACGCTGGAAAGGGAGTTGAATCTTCTGAGGCCTTCGATCTCTTGAGGTACTTGGTGGATAAATCGCTTGTCATAGCGGAGAAGCAAGCTGAACGGATGAGATATCGACTCTTGGAAACTGTGCGCCAATATGCGAGAGAGAAACTCGCGCAAGCAGGGGAAGAAACAGTCATGCGACAAAGGCATCGCGATTGGTTCTTGGGTTGGGCAGAGCGAGCCGAGACCGCGTTAGAGGGGCCCGATCAGAAAGAGTGGCTGGAGCGAATAGAGCAAGAGCAGGATAATTTAAGAGCTGCGTTGGAATGGAGTCAAATTCAAAAGCAAGATAGTGAAATGACGTTACGACTGGCCGGAGCGCTGGCGCCCTATTGGGATCGGCGCGGGCATTGGAACGAGGGGCGTCGGTGGCTGGAGGGAGCCGTAGTTAAATCTGAGAGCATATCTGCCGCGGTGCGAGCCAAGGCTCTGAATGCGGCAGCAAGATTGGCGCTCTGGCAAGATGATTATGTGCTTGCTCGCTCCCGTTATGAAGAAAGTCTGGCGCTTTTTCGAGCCATGAAAGATAGTCGTGGTATCGCTCGTTCTCTAAGCGGCCTTGGGCACGTGGCGTATGCCTGTGACGAGAACACTGTAGCAAACTCGTACTACGAAGAGGCGCTCCATATATCCCGAACACTGGAAGATCGGCGCGGCATTTCCGATGCGCTGCACGCGTTAGGGCATCTGGCCTACGGCCGGAATGATTATGCTGTGGCGAGAATCAATTTCGAAGAGAGTCTGAGTATGCGACGGACATTAAAGCATAAAGGAGGAATCGGGCTCTCGCTCTTCACGCTTGGAGCGGTCGAAATCGCACAAGGGAACTACATGCTCGCCCGCTCACGCTTTGAAGAAAGCCTCGCTTGCTTCCGGGAGTTGCGGGATAAACGCAATATCGCCTGGGCTCTGAATGAACTGGGATCGGTCACAACGATCCAAGCAGATTATGAATTAGCGCTCACTCGCTATGAAAATAGTCTTGCCCTCTTTCGAGAGATGGGAGATAAACGAGGCACGGCCAGCGTGCTCAGCAATTTGGGCCGTGTAGCTCAGTTTCAGAGTGACTATTCTAAGGCCCATGAACTTTATGATCAGAGCTTAACTCTCTTTCACGAGTTGGGAGGCAAGTCGAACATCGCGCTGGTGCAGTACAGTTTGGGGATGTTGGCGCGATATCAAGAAGACTACGGCCGAGCGACGAGCTTGCTGCAAGAGAGCTTGGCTGTCTTTCGGGAAGTGGGAGAGCCAGAGAAGATCGCCGTGGCGCTTATTGGTTTAGGGACGGTCGCTCAAGATCAGAACGAATGCGAGCGAGCCGTCGCGTTATACAAAGAGGGTTTGGCGTTGTGTCAGAAGTCGGAACTGCGGGCTGCTGAATGTTTTGAGAGATTGGCAAAGATAGCCTGTAAGCAAGAGCAGTTCAAGCGAACGGCGCGGCTGTCTGGAGCAGCCGCCGCTCTGCGCGAAGCAATGGGCGCTCCCCTTCAACCATTCGAACGCATCAGTTATGATCGCGATGTTGGCGTCGTGCGTGCCGCGTTAGGGGAAGAAGCTTTTGCAGCAGCCTGGGCCAGGGGGCGTGTCATGACACTGGAGCAGGCGATTGAGTACGCATTGGGAAAAGATATATCCGAATAAGAAGTCTCCCTATCACACGAGCATCCAGTCGATCTGCCAGTTGCAGGTAAGTTGCAACTTCCTTTCCTTGCTTCTTTACTAGCTATTCCTGTAAACTAATATATAATGAAAAGAACGCACGCCCAACCCTTGAAGCTTTTTGGCTATGTGAGGGTCAGCACCAAAGGCCAAGTCAAAACTCCGGGTGGCATCAAAGCGCAAGAGGAGCAGATCAAAAAGTGGTGTGAGGTGCATGGCCACAAGCTCCTCAAAATTCACAGCGACCCCGGCATCTCCTCCATCGACAAGCGGCCCGGCTTCGAGAAGATGATGAAAGAGCTGGAAGTCAAGAAAGCTGAGGGCGTGGTCGTCACCAAGCTGGACCGCTTCGGTCGCTCTGTACAAGACTTAGTGTTGCATATCAGCCAGCTGCAATCTGAAGAGCAGCACTTCATCAGCATCGGCGACAGTTTGGATACCTCCACCGCGAACGGTCGGCTGCTCTTTCACATCCTGGCTGCCTTCGCCGAGTTTGAGCGGGACATCATCCGGGAGCGCATGAAGGCAGGCAGGGCCAGAGCCGAGAAGATGGGCAAGCTCACCCACCGGCCAAGGAAGTTGCTGACTGACCCGAAACAATTGGAAGAGATTAGAAAGCTGCACTTCGAGAAGAAGGTGAGTGCGGCATCCTTGGCTCGTGTCTATGGGGTCTCAAGGCCGACGATGGACAAGCGTCTGAAGGAGATGGAGCCAGTATGAGGTACGATGCGACCCACCCTTCGCTGGCAGCCTATCGACCCTAGAAGGAATCATTACCGCTTCTACAGTTTGAGCCTCTCCGCAGATTTTCGGGGAGAACCTTTCTTGATCCATCACTGGGGATGCAAGAGCCATAAAGCGACTGCAAAACGGAGTTGATGACTCATGAGTGCAGTAACAATCTACTGACGAAAATTCTTTAACTGAAAAGTCGTTCTAGAAGAGCGAGCGAAAGATCAGCAAAATTAAAACCAGAGAAGTTGAGATGAGAATCTCTAGATACGGCTTCTTGCGCTGCTTGCGCTCAGCTTCCATCTGCTGACGCAGCGCGGTGATCTGATTCTGTTGATATTCAACACGTTGTTTAAGGCTCTCAATCTCACGTTGGTTGTCTGCTAATTGTACGTCTAAATTTTGTAAAGCTGAATCTTTCTCGACAATTTTATTGCGCAACTTTTCGATTTCATCCAAGTACATTCGCTCAGATTTTCGTCTTTCGTCAGAAAGGCGTTGTTTCCAGACGCCTGTCTTGATTGAACTGGTTAACTCGTAGCGTTGGTGGTTCTTTAAGTCGTGCATCCAGACGATGGAAGAATTAGTGATGAACTCGACATACCCTAACAATTCTTCATTCATCCAAAACGGTTGCAATAGAGCACCCGGCCCGGCAACCATTCTGTGTTCCCGCGTCGCAAAATCCATGATATGGATTTCCGAAGTGTAAGTCATTTGCGATTCTTGTCCAGATTGAGAAGGCTGAGCTTTTTCTTCAGGCGACATTTTCACATACGCCAGTTTATCTCCATATGGTGAGAGTGTCGGAAACAAATGTAGAGCATTTCCCTCGGTCAATTTCGTTTTTTTCTGGTCAGTGTCTGACCATTCGTACAACTGCACTGGTGTGAATTGCTGTGACGAAATCTGTTCAGGATAGGGCTCAAATGCACTGAAAATGATTCTGTCTTTGGACCAAACAAGGGAGAAGAAAAGATTCTCTAACTTGGAGAGAGCTGGCGGCGCCATCTTTTCAGCATCAATCTGCGAGAAATCTATTAGCCTAGTGACGGGAGTGAAGGCCTTGGTTTCGACATTTACACGGACAATTTCCACACCTGCGCTTTTTTGCGGATTGCTCAACTCCGCAGAAACTCCTACAGCTCTCAACGCTAAAAGTTCCTTGCCATCAGAAGACCATTGGATTTGCGGCGTATAAACGAAGTCTAGTTCCATTAACAGAATGGGACTTACAGGGTCTTGTCCTAAATCGACCAGATAAATCTTCGGCGGCTGTCTACTACTGGCATTCTGGTCAAACGTATTATACGGAGCTTCGATATAAGCAACATAATGGCCATCGGGTGAAAAACTGGGAGACAAGATAATTCCGTTCGTTTCAACAATCCTTTTGCCGGGATTCGGCGGATCATCAGTGACGAAAAGCGCTGTTTTGTTCTGGTCACTTTTTGTCAGATTCGAACTGGAAAGATAGAGCAAGCGTTGACCATCGCTTGACCATCGGCCACCATACGAATACGAGGATTCTGTCTTCAAACGCAAGGGGATATCACTATTGGGTATTGTCACGTGGAGCGAATATCCTTTTGACTGATCTTGCTGCCACGGCATCAGGACATAATCTCCGTCTTGATTCAGTGGAATAGAAAAATGTCCGCTCAAACTAAGGCCAATGATGCCAAAACCCATAGCTAAGTAGAGTAATAAGGCTGGCAGACAACCGAATCGTTCCATAGAGCCTCACCCCGAAGTGAGTTTATCTCAGCACTTGTGGTAAAGCAATACGCACTGATCGCGAAGACTCACTCACAGGCTTTAATCTGTCGGTCATGGTGCGGCCTAACAAGGCGCGGCACTCGACTCCTCCACGTGGTGAACCACAATCATGTCCTAATTACAGAACTGTTGAGAGATTCAGAATTGCGCAAGAATCTGCTGACCATTACCTGGGAATTGTCTTACGAGTCAACGGGCTTGAATGCCCCGTCCTTTGGAGGGGAATGAAAAGCCCGCTCGACAATAAGTCGAGAGAAATTGGCCAAACATGGTCGTTCACCTGTTGTTGTCGTTGACTCTTAAGAAGCCCTGCCCTTTGGGCAGGGAGCTTCACTTGCGGCGCAATAGGACAGGCGCAACCTTGCCTGCTTCTAATAATAATTCATAAACACAGCAGAAAAGTGGCGGAGAAATGGCAGAGCTGTCTGCTACACTTGAACATTAAACTTGACAAGAGAAGGAAGGTGTAGTTCAATAGGACAAGACTCTGTCGACAAAGGCAAGCTCGCTGTGAAGCGGGGACGCAAAGCCACAGGTCTCAGGCAAGGCGCTGAGACGGCTGGGCTGCCACAGAGAGTATGTTTTTTCGGCTCCCTTCCTTCACGGTAATCCCTAAAGCCATGACAGAGAACAGAGAGAAGAAGCGGCGCGTTGTTATGATGGGGTAGAAAGCAATGCGTTATCTCAAAATAGGCTCATTATAGGGCAGTTTTTTGTCACGAGGCTGTCAGGGAATGCAGGATTATTAACGCTCCTTTAACGCTGAGGTGTTACGCTAAGGCAACTAGAGATTTGTGCCGATAAGGATATCACGAAAGATGAAGTACACAAAAAATGAGGAGGGTCAATTCTATGTTCGCTGGAGGGAGTCTGCGCAACGGTCGAGGACTGTGGGTGCTGTTGGTCTTGGTAGTGGTGGGTGCCGTGGTGGCAGGGTGCACGTCCTTCTTTAAAGAGAGTTGGGTGAAACCCAATGAGCCTCCTTCCAAAATTGGGACGGGTCTTGTTTCTACGACGACGGAAGCCGCCGCTTCTTGTGTCACGGCTATTCTGGAACCCGAGCGCAGCCAACTCCTGCAAGAAGCCTTAGCCGACTCCCAACTCCAAGCGGTGCGAGCGGCTCTGGAAGCAAAAGGCTTGCAAGCCAACCCCGAAGAAGCCTTCGCCCTCAAACTGGGCAACGATGTCCAGTTCTCCATCCCCTTCGGATCAGAGGCTTATCTCATCTGGAACCGCAGCGGCAGCCAAACGGTGGCCTACGGCATGATTCCTCAAGGAAATAAAACTCTTAACATCACCTCCTCCGGCGAAGAGCGTGTCGTTAGAATCCTCAAGGGTAACCAGGTTACCAAGCTCCTCAATGAGCTACGCACCAAGAATAAGTTCGATCAGTTTGAGAAGGCATTGCACCAAAAAGGCAAGAATATTTCGGAGGAGCGCATCCAGCTGTTGCTCGACGAGAGCCGCAATCATGGCACGCTGGCGTTGAGCACCGTCGATGCTCCCAACGGCCGGTTTACCCATGTGCTCAAGTTCCATCTCAAAGCCGGAAAAGACGATGAACTGGAACCAAATGAAGACCCCGCCGTGCATGAATCCAGTTGCCAACAAGCGACCAGTCAGAATGAACTGTCTCAGGTTGCGCCCTCCAATGAACAGAGATTAGCTAATCCCATCCCTGCGATGGAGCATATCCCTGAAGGCGGGGGAGGCGGCGGTGGCTCCGGAGAACTGTGTACCTCCAGCTGGGGTTACCAATACCTGTGCTACAGCACCAGCCCCCAATTCAATCCCGAGCTGGCTACTCTCCAACCCGAGACATTTGTCTTCCTAAGCAAAACCTCCGATACGTCGATCACCTTCTGGAATTACGGCGGGGGAACGCTCACGGGCACTGCCACCATTGGAGCCCCTTTTAGCATCGTGTCGGGAGGTAGTTACAGCCTGACTCCGGGAAAGCCTAATACCGTGGTGGTGCGGTACAATCCCACCGCGGCCGGCAGCTCGATGGGAACGCTGCACTTAACCAAAGGCAGCAGTTACCAAGATGTATCCATCACCGCCTGGACCTTGACGCTGAGCGCTTCCACCGTGAACTTCAACGAAACGTTTGTGGCCGTTCCCTATGACCAGACCTTAACTATCCAGAGTTATGCCCCGCCTGTCGTGATCGAGACAATAAACGGCTATATCCAGCAAAGCCGAAACACAACCGTCAGCTTGAGCACAGTGGCTCCCTTCAGCTTCTTGGGCAATGCGACGACCACGGTCACGGTGGGCAGCAATGAAACCAAGAATGTGACCGTTCGATTCAACGCGACCGCAGCCGGAACAGCTTCCAATACCGTCTCGCTGAATGCGAGTTATACAAGCCTCTCTTCCAGCACGACGGTGGCGGTCACCGGGTTAGCCCACAAGATCACGTTTGGCTCCTCGTCGCTGGCTTTTGTCGGACTGGTGGGGGGAACGCTGGTTCAGCAGACCGTGACGGTCACCAACACCGGAAGCACCACCGCAGCGTTGACCGCTTCATCCAGTGCGTCTGTCTTTAGCATCACTTCACCGACGAGTTCGTTCACCTTGGCTCCTAACCAGAGCCAGCAAGTGACGGTGCGCTTTAATCCCAGCGTTTCGGGAACCTCGTCGGGGAACTTGTTGTTAAAGCCGGGAAGCTATGCGAGCAGTATGGCCTTGACGCTATCAGGCACAGCCCATAAGGTCTCCTTTGAATATGCCTCGCTTAACTTGAGTGCGACGGTCAACGGCAGTTATCTCGAGCAGAATGTGCTGGTCACCAACACCGGAACGACGACAGTGCCTTTGGTGGCCAGTGCGGCAGCGCCATTCAGTGTGACGGCACCGACCAGCTCCTTCACACTCATTCCGGGACAGAGCCAACAGCTGACGGTGCGGTTTAGCTCGGCGACGGCGGGAACCTTCACTGGAGCGGCGGCAGTGACCAGCGGAACGAGCAGTTACAGTATTCCGGTGACCGCAACTTCCAATGCCTTATCTCTGGAATTCACACCGGCGCAGGTAGATTTTGGTGAGACCTTTGTGGGAAATGCTGGTGTGGAGCGGACGGTAACAGTCAAGAACACCACGCCAATCGTTGTGACGTTGACTCCGAGTTCCAGCGCGCCGTTCAGCGTGGTTTCTCCTGCCAATTCATTCACGTTGGGCCCATTGCAAAGCCAAGCAGTCGTGATCCGGTACAATCCTACCGAATCCGCGATATCGTCCACGAACGTCCCCTTCCAGGCGAACAATGGGGGAACTGCTTCAAGCTCTAGTGTTCCGGTATCTGGCATAGCCCATAAGATAACAGCAAATCCAACCTTATTAATATTTTCTACGGTAGTAAATTCACCGGTAGAAAGACACGTCATTTTGACGAACGTGGGTGTAACAACCGCCACTTTCACAGCTACTGCAGTTACTCCTTACGCGATCATATCTCCAACAACAGCATTCACACTTACACCAGATGCAACTCAGGAGCTAATAATTAGATTTGAACCTACTACGTCTGGGATCTACCAAGACACTGTCAAAATCAATAATGGATCATCTAATATTGGTGTACCTGCCTCGGGTTTCGCAGCTACGAGCGAGGAGGAGCGGACCGCGCATTACCAAGCTTTAGCCGAAGCACAACAAATAGTTCAACAAGAAAATCCTGCAGCCCCAACTTTCCTAGGGCGTCAATGTAGTTTGACGCTATACGGATTTAGAAATCAAACTGCTGAGCAATTAGAAACCCTGGACAGGTTCTGCACGATGATCAGGGATGGAGATCCATCTGTCATTACGCCTGTCGATCCTGCTGTGCCTCAACCGTATGGTCAAGATGATGTCAAACAAGCTTTGTTGTTCCTTAAAGATCACGTGCAAGATGAAAACTTCTCTGACTGGGTGCAACAAATGCAGCAACAGTATCCTGGGTTCAATGCTTTCGTACAAATGCTAGAGGCTGCAATGCCAGGAACAAGCCTGTCGTTCGTCCAACAATTGGCGCAAATGCTCCTTGACGGGCAACCTGGTTCCATCCAACGTGAATTCGCAGAGAGAATCGGAGCAGTAATCGGAGATCTTTTAGCACGAGGAATTATTAGCTTCCAGGGGAGTGGTTCAATCAACTGGCTAACCCAGAGAAATCTTGCTCCTAAAGTGAAAGCAGGAGGATTGATAACCCTGTGGCTGTATGGGCTATATGGTGCAGCTTTTGGGAACATGACCATTCCCGGACTTTCGCAACCAGATGCGCAGCGATTCCTGGAAGCTTCTTTAGGTTTTTTTAATTCATTAGGAGTGGGACTGTTTGGACTACCGACAATTCCTATCTGGGTACCACCAGGAGTTAGTTTAGAGGGACAAATCGCATCGATTACGTTAAATTTTGGTCTTAGCTTACAGGTACCAGGCAGTATCAATGCTCCTTGTTATCCTACCGGCCCCGTCTGTGCTGCGATCTTCCAGCAAATAGATGTGAACGCGATGACAGAGTTTTTCAGATCTGTCGAAATCGCGAACGGAGCAACAGTACGAGGATGGTCTTTGGTGAACTTCATGTTCCCAATACCGGGTACGAATGTACGCGTCGGAGTCATTGTGACCCAAGTCTTCACTTGGAATAATGGTGCTGACTCAGAAAGGCATACCGTGTTTATCAACGATTACAACACTTTCAACATCGACCGCATTGTAGGGGACGTTTCAGCGATAAGCAATTACATAATCGCACAGCGCAACAATCCCAATGCGGTGATCCCAACAGACGGTCAGCATATGATAGTATTGGTTTTCAATTTCCCTTTGACTCCACAGAAAATCGAACAATTGAAAAACAAACTTAGTTCGGCAAGCAACGGGTTACCAGTGGTTGTGGTGGATTCGGCTGAGCAAGTAACTTGCGTTGTTAATTGCGCAGGATGGACACAAGAGGCTCTGGAACGCTATGCAGCATCGCTTGGGTTGATTACACCTATGCCAAGAGACAACACAATTCCTGACTTAGTTGCGATTGAAGACCCGGTATTCCGCTTCGAACTTGAACCTGCACCATAAGACTGCAGAGCGTAACATAGTAGGTCCTTAGCTAATAAAGAGCTACTATAGTTCAACCCAAATGAGTTCTGAGGGCTATGTCCTAGGACGCCTGTAAAAGTAGAAATGGCGTAAGATACCTCCCGAAGAAAAGAAACGGGGCATTGCCC